>Ga0164242_10001839_pt1 | contig 24877 bp, 22 predicted proteins | sample OricomgcompostMG_FD_108783 | JGI IMG/M metagenome (GOLD analysis project Ga0164242, IMG submission 108783) | Miracle-Growth compost microbial communities from Emeryville, California, USA - Original compost - Miracle growth compost (MG) ...
CTCAATGCTCGGGGGCGCTGTGGACTGGTAGTCATCCTGCGGTGAATACCAGTCCGAACCTGTCAACAACGGCCGGCACAGCGACAAATTCGGACGGTGAATCGAGGATGAGGAAGCGCGCCCAGTGGGGGTGAGTATTGCCGCAAGCGCGCGCTCGGCTGAGGTGAGCCTTGCGGGAAGCGTGTGGGCTCGGGGAGGTGGATCTTGCAGGAGGGGCGCAGAGCTCAGGTCAGCGGGGCGCCGGCGGCCCAGACGCGCTGCACGGACCACTCGTGGTCGAGCAGCACCGCGTCGGCCAGGTAGCCGGCCGCGAGGCGGCCCAGTTCGTGCTCGCGGCCGAGCATGCGGGCCGGCGTCAGCGTCAGCGCCTCGACGGCCGCAGCAGGCGCGACGCGTGCGCGCTCCACAGCGATCTTCAGCGCTGTGTCCTGCGTCAGGGTTGACCCCGCAATGCTCGATCCGTCCGCCAGCATGGCCTGGCCGTTCACGACGTTCACAGTGAGCGATCCGAGCTGGTAGACGCCATCGGCGGAGCCGGCCGCGGCCATGGCATCCGTGATGAGCGCTATGCGATGCGGAGCCTGCACGAACGCGAGGTGCGCGACATCCGGATGCACGTGAAAACCGTCGAGGATCAGTTCGAGCGTGACGCGCGGGTCGTCCATCGCGGCCACGATCGGTCCTGGCGCGCGGTGGTGGATGCCCGGCATCGCATTGAACGCGTGCGTGAGCACGCGCGCACCGGCATCGAACGCCCGCCCGGCCTGCTCCTCGGTCGCGTTCGTGTGTCCGACGGCGACCACGACACCCGCCTCGACGAGTACGTCGATCGCCTCCATCGCCCCCGGCAGTTCCGGCGCTATCGTGATCTGCCGCAGCGTGTCCCTGGCCGCGGCGATGAGCAGTTCGACCGCCTCGAGGTCGTCGGGCGTGATGAGGAAGTCTGGATTGTGGGCACCCCGTTTGCCAGGGTTGAGGAACGGACCCTCGAGGTGCGAGCCCAGCACGAGCGGGTCGGAGTCGGCCAGGTCGGCGATGAGCCGCAGGCTCTCACACAGCTGCGGAACCGGGTTGGCGACGAGGCTCAGCACGGAGCGCGTCGTACCGTGCTTGCGATGAGTGCGTAGCGCGGTGCGCAGGTCGTCGAGGTCGCCCTCGTATGCGCATCCGCCAGCGCCGTGGGAGTGAACGTCGATGAAGCCGGGCGTGAGCCAGCGGCCACGGGCATCCGTCACCGCATCCGCGCCGGCGTCGTCGGCGTAAGCCCGCCAGCCCGTGCCGTTGCCGGTGTCGACGATGCGGTCGCCCGAGGCGGCCAGCCAGAAGTCGTCGACCTGGCCGTCGACATCCAGCTTGCGAGCGCTGTGGATGACCAGCGCGGCGGCAGAACCTGCTGAGACGCTCGTGAACTCGCTCACGAGAGTTCCCGTCGCCCGCTGACGATGCCGCTCAGCAGGGCGACGAGCGCGAAGACGACGGCGACGACGGGTTGGCCCAGATCCCACCAGGCGAACGCTGCCGCCGTCATGACGATGATCTCGATGATCGCCTTGCCGAACGTGTCGATGCGGAAGACCGCCTTCGGCGACCGGAAAAGGGCCCAGAGCACGATCGCGAACAGTGGTGCGACGATGCCGGCGACGATGTTCCAGGGCAACGGCCACGCGATGAAGCCCCAGACCGCCAGGCTCACGAACGCGAAGAGTTCGATGACGAAACGGAGAACGTCCCATGGCCCGATCTGAGGCTGGGCGGGGGCGTGCGGATGCTCGGAATTCTGGGCAGACATCGTGTCCATCTTAAGCGGCCGCGTTGGTCGCTTAAGTGGCCGCGCTGGTCGGCCACGCGCGAGACTGCACGTACACCCCGAGAGTGTGGGTATTTCCCGATGTTTCGGGGTGGGTGTGCAGTCTCGCGAGAAAGGAACGCCGGGCCGCCGACGCGGCGACGGTCAGCGGAAGATGATCGTGCGGGCCCCGTCGAGCAGGATGCGATTCTCCGCGAACCACTTGACCGCCTGCGTCAGCGTGCGGCTCTCCTCGTCTTGACCGATGGCGACCAGCTGCGACGGCGACTGGGTGTGGTCGACCCGCACCACGTTCTGCTCGATGATCGGGCCTTCGTCGAGATCACTCGTGACGAAGTGCGCTGTGGCGCCGATGAGCTTCACGCCGCGGGCGTGTGCCTGCTTGTACGGATTCGCACCCTTGAAGCCCGGCAGGAACGAGTGGTGGATGTTGATGCAGCGCCCCGCCAGTGCGTCGCACAGCTGCGGAGACAGGATCTGCATATACCTCGCGAGCACGACGAGCTCGATGTCGTGCCGCTCCACCTCCTCGAGAACGCGAGTCTCGAAGGCGGCCTTGCTGGCAGCATCCGTCACGGCGAGCGCGTCGAACGGCACCCCATAGAAACCGGCGAGATCGCGCAGGATGCCGTGATTGGAGAGCACCAGGGGGATGTCAACGGGCAGCTGCCCTGCGCGCTGCCGGAACAGAAGGTCGTTCAGGCAGTGCGCGGCCGTCGAGACGAGCACGAGAGTGCGCAGCGGCCTGCCGACAGTGTCGAGCGTGTACGTCATGTCGTAGCGCTCGGTGACCGGGCTCAGCGCCGCCTCGAACTCGGCACGATCGGCCGGCGACTGGATCTGCAGCCGCATGAAGAACCGGCCGGTGTCGGCGCTGGAGAACTGCTGGCTCTCGGTGATGTTGCCGCGCGCCTGCACGACCGCGCCGCTGACCGCGTGCACGATGCCGGGCCTGTCCGCGCAGTTCAGCGTCAGCACCCAGTGCTGTAGGGCATCCATCCCATCAGGGTAGGGCACCCGCGAGAACACGCGGATCGAATCGATTAGAGTGATCGCGGCTGCACCGCTCGACACGCTCAATCGGCGCGGCGATCCGAGCACGCGTGGCTCGCGTTCGCGCTCCCATGAGCTGTGCGAAGGGCTGCAAGCCCGATACGAAGGGCGGCAAGCCCGGTAAGCGAGCAACGCGAGGAGGAGACGGCGATGTCGCAGACGCACGAGCCAGGCACCGCGCGTTTTCCGTGGGCCGGGATGATCGCGCTCGCCGCGGCAGCGTTCCTCGCCGTCACGAGCGAGACACTGCCGACGGGACTGCTCCCCGAACTGGCATCCGGTCTGCACGTCTCGACCCCGCAGGCCGGACTGCTCGTTTCGGTGTACGCGTTCACCGTGGTGGTGGCCGCGACGCCGGTGACGGCGCTGACCCGGCGCATCCCGCGGCGCGCGCTCGTCGTCAGCGTCATCATCGTGATCGGCCTCAGCTCGTTGCTGCTGGCGATCGCGCCGAACTACGCCGTGGCAGTCATCGCCCGCATCGCCGGCGGTGTGGCGCACGGCGTCTTCTGGGCCGTCACCGGCGCGTACGCCGGCCACATCGTGCCGTCGCACCAACTGGCGAGGGCCGTCTCGATCACGTCGGGAGGTGTCTCGCTCGCGCTCATCCTCGGATCGCCGCTGGCGACGGTCCTCGGGCACGCGGCCGGATGGCGCGTCGCGTTCGTGGTGGTCGGATGCCTGCTCGTCGTCGGCTCGCTCGTGGTCGGCACCATGCTGCCGCGGGCGAGCGTGCCGGGCGTCGGAACCGCGACGGCGGGCATCCCGACGCTCACCGGCGGAGTGTCGACGGTGACGGCGCCGGTTGCGGCGGTCCCGCGCACGAAGCGACGTGGGCGGGAACGCGATGCGAGCATCCGGCCCGTGATCGTCATCTGCGTTCTTACCGGAACCATCGTGCTCGGCAGCATGACCCTGAACGCCTACGTCGCACCGTTCGTGTCCGATGCCATGGGTCTGGGCATCGGAGCCGTCGGTCCACTGCTCTTCGTGGGCGGCATGATGGGCGCCGTCGCGACCGTGCTGGTCGGTGTGTGGCTGGGCCGTCATCCGGGGCGCACCATCGCCGTGGCGCTGACACTCACGACCATCGGTGTGGCGGTTCTCGCCGTGGTTCCCGGTGTCACGCCTGTGGCGCTCGGGGCGTTCGCGCTGTGGACACTCGCGTTCGGATGCCTGCCACCGCTTCTGCAGACCAGGTTGCTGCAGGCAGCGTCGGCGCGATTCCGCGACACGGCGAGCGCTCTGTATACGACCGCGTTCAATGTGGGGATCGGCGGCGGCGCCGTCGTCGGGGGCGCGATCTACGCGGTGTGGGGGATCGGGGCGGTGCCGTGGGCGGCCTTGATCGTGCTGGTGATCTCGGTGGTCATGCTCGTGGTGGCGAGTCGGGTGCGGTCGGTGTCAGGCGGTGCTGTCCGTACCGACGTCGACGCTGACGTGCGTGCTGGGACCGAAGCGGCCTGAGCCGTCGGCATACCGCACCGCGATCTGGTGGGTGCCGGAGGAGAGGAACAACCGCTCCGACAGGTCCCAGACCGGTGCTGACCACTCGCCCTTCGAGTCGAGCGTGACGAACCCCTCCGATTCGCCGTCGATGAAGACCTCGACCTGAGCACCCGCCTGGCCGTGCACCTCCAGATCAATGAAGCACCCACCGAACACGCTGTCGACGATCAGCTCGGGCCCAGTCAGTGAAAAGCGCGCGGATGCGCTGGGTGAGGTCACACCTCCGACGGACTGGGTCACCGTGATTTCGCCCGAGACACCGGAGGGAGGGGACGTCGTGGTCGGTGCATCACCGGGGGAAGGCGACGGTGAGGGAGTCGGAGTCCCGGTGGCGAGCGGCCGCGCAAGCGACGCCATGATCGCGTTCGCCTGGGCTCGGCCGGACCTGAACGCTGCAGGAGCGTTCGAGGACGTCGTTGGAGCGGTCACCTGCGCCTTCCAGTTGCCCGACGAGTCGGCCGTGACGCTGGTAGGCGTTCCGCCTGCAGTGACCGTCACCGTCGCGCCCGGTGTCGCCGTGCCGGAGACGAGCGGGTAGTAAAGATTGCCGCCCGTGTCGACCGTGCCGATCGTCGGCGCCGCCGGCGGCGCCGGCTGGCTCGGCCCGACAGGGGTCGTAGGCCCGGTCGGCGCTACCGGCGTGCTCGGGGCGGAAGATGCGTCGGCCGTGCCCGAAGGCGAGGAAGACAACGGCGACGGGTCGGCGGGCGCAGGAACATCAGAGGGAGACGGCGCCGGGGAGGCCGGCGGACTCGAGGCGTTGCTCGAAGGAGCGCTCGACGACGAACCGGACTGTGACGACCAGGGCCCGTGCGCGACGACCGCGGGCGAGGCATCCGTTCCGTTTCCCGGTGACGTCGCGATGAGCACGCCGGCCACGGCCGCGCCGACGACCACGACGGATGCCGCCGTACCCACGATCACGCCCGTCGCGCCGCTGAAGAATCCGCCGATGCCGGCGGAGGATCCCGCGCTGCCTCCGGACGCGGCACCCGTTCCCGCGACTGCAGCGCCGGCGACGGATCCGACCGCGACGCCGGTCTTGAGCGTGGCGGCGTAGACCGTAGCCGCTCCCGTGCCGAGGATCAGCGGGAGCAGCACCAGCGCGAGCCGCGAGCCGGCCTCCTCGGCTTCGGCGGCCGCCATCGTGCACAGCTCGCACGTCTGCAGGTGCGCATCCACCCGGGCGTTGTCGCGTTTTCCGAGACGTCCGCGCGAGTGCGCAGCAAGGTGCTCGATGGTCCAGGCGCACTCCGGCTCGAGATCGGCTGACGTCAGGTGCGCACGGATCCACGCCTGCCGCAGGCCCTCGCGCGCCCGGTAGCAGAGGGCGGCGGCGGCCTGCGCGCTGAGTCCGACGATGGGCGCGAGCTCGGCCGGTTGCATGCCCTCGACCTCGCTGTACCAGAGCGCCTCCTGCCAGCGAGGCGGCAGCGAACGGAACGCCTGCGCGGTCAGCGAGCGATCGAGGACGACCAGCGAGTGATCCTCCTGCACCGCGAGCGTGTCGAGCTCCTCGGGCTCCAGCGGCAGGGCATCCTTACCCGCGCGCCCCCACGAGGCGGCGATGTTCCGCACCGTCGTGAAGAGATACGGGCGGAACGCGTTCGTCGGCCCGTTGCCCGCCTTCAGAGCCTGCAGGATGCGCGCGTACGCCTCCGAGACGAGATCGTCCGGCTCGTAGCTGCTCGTGACGGAACGGGCGACGGATGCCGCCGCCGACGCGTGCCTACGGAAGAGCGTCGCGTAGGCGTCCGTGTCGCCCTTGCGGGTCAGGCGTACCAGTTCGGCGTCGCCTGCACGCTCGAGCCTGCGCGGTGAGTGATGCGCTGACATCCAGGTCGCCTGTCGCCTTTCACGCCTCACGGCGCCGGTACGGTCTTTTGAGGATCGTCGATGGCGCAGGCGCCACCGTTCGGGTCTCTCGATTCTCCGTTGACCGACCTGTATACGCAATTCGCGTCACGAGCACGACGCGGCTCCGACGCGGCCGCTGTGCCGATTCAGGGAGGCGTGATCCGATCGGGCGAGGGTCGCCTTCGATGGGCCCGGGTCAGACCTCGCCGCCGTCGCCGAGGTAGGCCATGGTGGCAGCGATGAGCGCGCAGGTGCCAGTCTTCAGCGTGGGTCGCATGACGGGCAGGAACATCAGCGAGTGGTTGACCGGGATGTCCTCGAGCACTCTCCCGGCCGATACCGCGGCATCCCACTCCGTCTCGTCGATACCGCCGATGCCCCAATAGGAATAGGGGATACCGAGCGCGTTCGGCAGGTCGCTGAAGTCCTCACTGGCGGTCTGCTGATCCAGTGTGCCGGCGGCGTCGCCGAAGCAGGCGCGGAAGGCGTCAGCGACACGGTCGGTCGTCGCCGGGTCGTTCTGGGTGAGGGGGGAAGGCGCCGAAGCGCTCGATCAGCGGCTCGCGAGGGCATGCGCTCGCCTCGCATTCCGCTGTCACTATGCGCTGGATGCTCTCCAGCAGACGCGCCATCGTGTCGTCCGAGTAGGCGCGCACGTTCAACTCGAGCACGGCGGTGTCAGGAATGATGTTGCTCTTCGTGCCGGCGCGAAGGCTTCCGACCGTGACCACGGCCGGGTCGGTGGGTGCCGTCTCGCGGGAGACGACCACCTGCAGGCGTACGACGATCATTGCCGCCAGAACCACGGGGTCGATCGTGTTCTGCGGCATCGAGCCGTGGCCGCCGCGGCCGTAGACGGTGACGCGCAGGCTCTGCGCGGTGGACAGCACGGCACCCTTACGCACTCCCACGTGTCCTGACGGACCGGGCAGCACATGCTGGGCGAGCGCCACGTCGGGGCGCGGGATGCGGTCGAACAGGCCGTCATCGACCATTCCGCGCGCTCCGTCGCCGGTCTCTTCGGCGGGTTGGAAGAGGGCGACCAGGGTGCCGTGCCAGAGATTCTTCTGCGCGGCGAGCAGTTGAGCCGCTGCCATGAGGCAGGCGACGTGCACGTCATGGCCGCACGCATGCATCACGGGCACGAGCTCGCCCGCGGCATCCGCGGCGGTCGCCGTACTCGCGTACTCGGCACCGGTGTCCTCCTTCACCGGGAGGGCGTCCATGTCGGCGCGCAGCAGCACGGTCGGGCCCGCTGCGCTCTTCAGAATGCCGACGACGCCGGTGCCGCCGACGCCATCGACCACCTCGAATCCCCACGAGCGCAATCCCTCTGCGACCTTCGCCGCCGTGCGGGTCTCCTGGTGAGACAGCTCGGGATGCTCGTGCAGGTCCCGGTAGAAGGCCTCCTGATCCGCGCGTACCGCCTCATAGCCCGCCAGGATGCTTTGCGTCCCGTTCATCTCGATGCCTCCCGTACTCCTCGGCGATCGTTGTCGCGTTCAGTCTGCGCCACGGGGACTCCCCGCACTACGACGACTGCTCCGGCGGCCGGTACCGCCGGTCTGCGACGGCACGCGGGATGTGCCAGTGGAAGCGCAACGAGAGAACGCGCAATGCGAAGACGATCGCCGCTACGGCGACGGATATGCCGGCGTTGTACCAGTGCACCTGCCAGAGCACGGCGATCAGCGCCGCGCCCAGCATCGCGGGCACTGCATAGATGTCGTGCGGGTTGAAGAGCTGAGGCACCCGGTTGGCGACGACATCCCGCAGCAGGCCCCCGCCGACGGCGGTGGTTACGCCGAGTGCGGCGGCCGCCACCGGGTTGAGGCCCGCGTGCAGCGCTTTCACCGTGCCCGTCGTGCAGAACAACGCGAGGCCTCCCGCGTCGAAGATCAGCAGCGTGCGGGGAAAGCGCTCGACGCCGTGCACCATCGCGAACACCAGGATCATCGCGGCCAGCGGAGGGGCCAGGTAGATCGGCTGGGCGAACGCGGTGGGCGTCACCCCGATCACCAGGTCGCGGATGACGCCTCCGCCCAAGCCCGTCAGCGACCCGAGCAGTAGCGAACCCACGATGTCGAAGCCGCGTCTGGCGGCCAGCAGCGACCCGGAGATGGCGAAGAAGAACGTTCCGAGCAAGTCGAAGACCAGCGCCCAGTCCGCCATGAACCGCTCCTTCGCTTCGCCGTCGCCACAGCGTACGGGCCTTCGGCGGCACGTTTCGCCCGCGCCTCGTACGGTACCCCGCGCGCACCGGCCGCTGCCGCCGGACACGGTGGGATTTCTTCTCCGAACTCGCGTCATGATCGGGGGACCGCCGCGTCTTCTTCCAGTGAGACGGACCACCGTCGCGTCACATTCGGCTTCGATGCGACGGCCCTGGCTGCGACCCGAATACGGTCAGGAAGCCGCGTGCGCCTGTGGGGGCTCAGAGCACGCGGCGCCGGGGTGGTGCCGGCGAGGCGAATCCCGCCGGCACCGCCCCATCGTCCGTCGCCGGTCGGTGCTGACGTTCACGCAGTTACGCGTGCCCGGGTGCCTCGCGATCAGCGGATGCCGCGCGCGTGCGTCCGTCGCTGAGCACGATCGCCAGCAGCACGAGGTTGACGATCCAGCTCAGCGCCACAAGCGGAACGATCGTGTGCAGCGGGAACAGCACGAGCAGAACGAGCGCGCCCACGATGTGCACGGGCATCCACGGTCCGCCGGTGGCGCGGCGGAAGAACGCGTTCCCGAGCGCATACAAGGCCGTGCCGCCGCAGAGCAGCCCGGCGACCCACGCACCGCTCTCGGCGGTCGAATCGCCGAGGATGAGCGCGTCCGCGACGGCGGATGCGACGATGCCGAACACGAGCAGCACCGGAATGTAGGTGAACGCGGTCTGCGCGATCATGCCCCGGTCATTCGCCCTCGAGATGTATTCGCTCCCGCCGCGCTGGTTGTGCCGGAAATAGAGCAGGAACAGCAGCACCGTGCCGGCGAACGCGGCGAGGAACGCGTCGCCGCGCGCCCAGTCGATGCCGCCCTCGGCGAAGCTCACGCCCGTGTCGATGATCGACTCGCCGAGCGCGATGATGAGGAAGAGGCTGACGCGCTCCGACATGTGCTCGCCGGAGACGTTCCAGGTGGCGTTATCGGAGGAGCCGAGAGCCGGAACCCAGAAGTGCAGCCTCGGCCCCGCGTACTCGAGCACGAGCGCGACGATCCACACCCACAGCCGCGCATCGGACGGCACAAGTGCACCGGCGATCCACAGGATGCCCACCCCGGCGTGCCAGCACGTGATGCGCACGAAGTTCATCGCGTGCGGCCTGCTGGTCGGGAAGAACGCGGCGATGGTGAAGACGCTTCGGGCGAGCCCGAACGCGGTGAGCGCGATGGCGAAGAGCAGCGCTCGGTCGCCGAAGGCATCCGGAATCGCGACGGCCACGAGCATGCCGAGCAGCATCATCACGAACAGCAGCGCCGCGACGGGCCACCGCTCGGGGTTGAGCCAGCTCATCGCCCAGGTCGTGTACACCCAGGCGAACCACACGACCATGGCGAGCATGACGGTGTGCAGAAGGGCGAGCGGATCCTGGTGCTCGATCAGGATGTGCGAGAGCTGCGTGACCGCGAACACGAACACGAGGTCGAAGAACAGCTCGACATACGTGACGCGGTGGGCGACGTCGCCCGTCGCCGGGCGTAGCAGGCCAGGTGCACTCGCTGTCATCGGCACCACTCTGGCATGCAGCGGCGCCGCCGTGCGGCAGCGACCCTCGCACGTGGATGCCTCGCCGACGGATGCCTGCTACGCGACGATGACGCGCATCCCGGCATCCTTGAAGTCGTTCAGCTGCTTCGTGGTGATGCCGTCGTCGGTGATGAAGGTGTCGAACGCGCCAGGCTTGCCGACGGACGCGAACGCGCGGCGCCCGATCTTGCTCGAGTCGGCAACGAGCACGGCTCGTTCCGCACGATCGGCCATCAGCGCGTTGACGGCGGCCTCGTGCTCGTCGTGCACGGTCGGCCCGAGCGCCGGGTCGACGCCGTTCACGCCGATGAACGCGAAGTCCAGCGCGATCTGCCCGAGCACCGAGTCGGTGTATGGCCCGACGAGCTCGTACGACCTCGCCTGTACGACGCCGCCGGTCATCACCACCTTGATCTGCGGGCGCATGACGAGCTGCGCCGCGATGTTGATGGCGTTCGTGACCACCGTGAGCGTAGGCCGCGACGACGGCTCCGCCACATCGGGCCGCGCGGCGAGAGCGCTGGCGACGGCCGTGCTCGTCGTACCGCCGCAGAGGCCGACAACGGCGCCGCGAGGCACCAGCGAGCTCGCGGCCTGGGCGATCGCCTGCTTCTGCTCGGCGTGCTGCTCGCGCTTGTACCGCAGCGGAAGGTCGTAGGCGACGGACTGTCCGGTGGCGCCGCCCCTGGTGCGGCTGAGCAATTGCTGCGATGCGAGGGCGTCGAGGTCCCGGCGCGCGGTGGCGGGGGAGACGCCGAGGCGCTCCACGATATCGTCCACCTCGATCTGCCCCGTCTCGGCGAGCAGGTCGAGCACCGCGCGAAGGCGTGCGGTGCGGTTCATGAGGCGGCTCCTTCGGCTGCGTCCGCCGACGCGGCGGGCTCTTCCGATGACGCGACGCTCTCGGATGCTGTGCAGGCGCTCGCGAAGAGGCGGAGCATCCGCTCGGCTTCCGTGCTGAGCGCGGCGCGCCCCGCACTCACGTACTTGCGGGAGTCGACCACTGACGGATTCTCCGCGAGGTAATCGCGCACGGCCCGAGTGAAGAATCCGTTCAGGTGAGTGGAGACGTTGATCTTCGTCATGCCGGCGCGGATGGCGGCGACGATCACGGGGTCGGGCACGCCCGACGAACCGTGCAGCACGAGGGGCACGTCGAGCGCGGCGTGCAACCGTGCGATCAGGTCGAGATCGAGGGACGCCTCCCGTGCCGTCATCGCGTGGGAGGAGCCCACGGCCACGGCGAGGGCATCCACGCCGGTCTCGGCCACGAACGAACGCGCCTCATCGGGATCGGTGCGCACGCCAGGCGCGTGGGCGCCGTCTTTGCCGCCGACCTCGCCGAGCTCCGCCTCGACCATTACGCCGTTGTCGTGCGCGTACGCCACGATCCGGGCCGTGGCGTCGACGTTCTGCGTGTAGTCGCGTCGCGACGCATCGAACATGACCGATCCGAAACCGAGGTCGATAGCGCGGCGCGCGAGCTGCTCATCCTCTGCATGGTCGAGGTGCACAGCAACGGGCACCGCCGAGTCGCGGGCGAGCGCAAGGCTCGCGACCGCGATGGGCTCCAGGCCGCCGTGGTAGCTGACGCAGTTCTCCGAGATCTGCAGGATGACGCCCAGCCCCGACCGCTCGGCGGCGGCGACCAGCGCCTCCGCCGTCTCCAGGTGGATCACATTGAACGCGCCGATGCCGGTGCGGCGAGCAGCGGCATCCGCGATCAGGTTCGCCGTCGGGGTCAGCGCCATGTCTCTCCTTGGTCGGCTGTTTGCACGTCTTCGGTCGACTGGACCGCCGCGAGCGCATCGCGCGCTGCCAGTGCGGAGCCGAACAGCCCGGCGTCGGCGCCGATGCTCGCCTTGATGAGCTGCGGCCGGCGATGGAACGTGAGGATGTCGTCCAGCCGCTCGCGAAGCGGCTGCAGCAGCTCTTCTCCCGCTTCGGACAGCCCTCCGCCGATCACGATCGCCTGGGGTGCGAGCAGGGCGACGACGTGCGAGATGCCGAGCGCCAGGGCATCCAGCGCGGTGGCCCAGTCGGCTGCGGCGTTCGCGTCGCCCGCGCGCATGAGCTCGAGCACCTCTTTGGCCCCGGCGACCGCACGCCCGGTGCGCAGAGTGTAGCGGCGCGCTATGGCGGCGGCGGAGGCGACGGCCTCGAGGCATCCGCGACCCCCGCACGCGCAGATCGGCCCCTCCGCCACGCGGTCGTGACCGATCTCTCCGGCCAGGCCCCCTCCGGTGTACAGCTGGCCGTCGACGAAGACGGCGGCCGCGATGCCCGTTCCGATGGTCACGACGACGACGTCGTCGAAGCCGCGGGCCGCGCCCATGCGGTGCTCCGCCTCGCCCGCTCCGCGCACGTCGTGTCCGAAGCCGACGGGCATGCCGAGGGCAGCCTGCGCGCGTTCCCGGAAGGGGAACTCGTGCCAGCCGAGGTTCTCGGCGAACACGCCGATGCCGCGCACGTCGTCGACGTGACCGGGAACGAGCAGTCCGGCCGCGGTGGGCGGCACGCCGGGATGCGCGCTCGTCAGCTCTTCCGCCAGCCTGGCGGCCTCGTCGACGACGCGCTCGCCGGTGCGCACTCCGTCGAGCGGGGTCGGCACCCGCCTGCTCTGGAGCATCCGGCCCCGCTCGTCGAGCAGTGCCGCCTTCATGTCCGTGCCGCCCACGTCGAACGCGAGCACTGCGGCGCCCGGGCCTGCCGACGTGGGAGTGGTCATCGTGGATCCAGGATGACGGATCGCGTCAGGTTGCGCGGCTGGTCAGGGTCGAGTCCCTTGCGCCGTGCGCGCTCGAGCGCGACGCGGTGCAGCCGCACCAGGTCGGCCATCGCGTCGATGTCGCGATGCTCGAAGCGTGCACCCGTTGCCGCCGTGTCGGCCGCGATGCCTTCCGGGAGCTCACCGAACGCCCACGTCACCCGGCCGGGCGCCGCGATGGCGATCGGGCCGTGCCGGTACTCCTTGGCCAGGTACGACTCCGTCCACGACTGCGACGACTCGCGCAGCTTCAGCGCTGCCTCGTGGGCGATGCCCACGCTGAACTCGCTGCCCAGGAACGTGTACTGGCCGGCGTCGACGAGCTCGTCGTCGAGCGGCTCATCGAGCACGGCCCGAGCCTGGGCGATGACCGGCGTCAGGTCTTCTCCGACGGATGCCCGCAGCAAGGCGAGCGCACTCGTCGCGAACCGTGTCTGCACGACCGAGCGCTCGTCGGCGAAGGGCAGGGCGATCACGTCGTCGGCAAGATCGACGATCGGCGTGTTCGGGTCGCCGATGACCGCGACGGTGCGAGCGCGTGCGCCACGAGACCGTACCTGCTGGAGCAGCTCGAGCACCTCGGTGGTCGTCCCCGACCTCGTGATCGCCACGATCGCGTCGTAGTCGCGCTCGATGAGAGCCTCGGATGCCGCGAAGGCGTCGGTCTCGCCGTGCCCGCTCCGCTCACGTGCGCTCGCGTACGACTGCGCCATGAACCACGAAGTGCCGCAGCCGACGACGGCGATGCGCTGGCCGTCGGAGGGAAGCAGCGCGCGTTCGGGGGCGAGCGCGACGGCGCGCTCCCAGACATCCGGCTGCGACGTCAGCTCGGCTTCGAGGTCGGCGCCGGGCACTCGAGTGTTGTCATCGGTCATGCATCCAATGATCGTTCATGATCACAACCGGTGTCAAAAATGCAGTTGCAATCGCTCGTCATGCCACGATGACCCGAATGCCGGCTCCCTCGAACGCCGAACGCTGACGATCCGTGATGCCGTCGTCGGTGATGAGGATCTCGAACGATTCGAGCGATGCCACCGTGGCGAACGCGCGCCTGCCGACCTTGCTCGAGTCCGCGATGAGCACCGCGCGCCCGGCACGTCTGGCCATGAGCGCATTGATGGCGGCTTCGCGCTCGTCGTGCACCGTCGCGCCGAACGACGGATCGATGCCATTCACGCCGATGAAGGCGAAGTCCAAGGTGATCTGCCCGAGTACCTCGTCGCTGTAAGGGCCGACGAGCTCGTAGGAGCGCGGCTGTACGACGCCGCCGGTCACGACGGTCCGGATCTGCGGTCGCATCACAAGCTCGGCCGCGATGTTCACTGCATTGGTGACTACCGTCAGCCCATGCTTCGCTGATGGCTGCGCGATATCCGCTCGCGTTGCGAGCGCGCCGGCCACCGCGGTGCTTGTGGTCCCTCCGGTGAGACCCACGACCGATCCGACGGGCACCAGCCCGCTCGCCGCCTTTGCGATCGCCTGCTTCTGTTTGGCGTTCTGCTCTCGCTTGTACCGCAGCGGAAGGTCGTAGGCAACCGACTGCGCCGTTGCACCGCCACGCGTGCGGGTGAGCAACTGCTCGGCGGCGAGCGCGTCGAGATCGCGTCGCGCGGTCGCCGTCGAGACACCGAGGCGATCGACTATCTCGTCGATCTCGATGCTGCCGCTCTCGGCAAGCAGGTCGAGAACGGCCCGCAGACGCTCGGTGCGTTTCACAAGCATCCCATCCCCGGGTGGGCCCGGAATCCCGGCGCTTCTCACGCATCAGCGCGGCTGGCCGCCACGTTGTCATCGTATGGGCGAGGCTGCAGAACCACGGCGGGGCGCGTGTCCGTGCCGCATATCCCGGCCGAAGTTGAGCGATTATGAAACAAATCGGCAACAAAAGCGCAACTTCCGTCTTGCAGCGTCATGTTTATTGTGCTCAAATGACCCAGCACGATGCACGGCGAAGTGAATGGAGCGACGCATGTCGGTTGGTGACGGAATGAGGATCGGCGTCGTCGGTGCAGGGGCACGCTGCAAGTTGGCGCTGAATGCCATCGATCCGGCCGTCACGGCTTCCTCGGTACCGGCGCAGATCGTTGCGGTCGCCGACACCACGCCGCAGGGACGCGCTCGTGCCGCCGAGATCTTCGACGAGGCGGCGGTGGTCTCCGATGCCGGCGCTCTCATCGAGCAGGGGATCGACGCCGCATTCGTTACGACACCCGACTTCACACACGCCGAGATCGCCGCGCAGCTGCTGCGGGCCGGCGTTGCCGTCTACCTCGAGAAGCCGCTCGCCATCACGATAGATGGCGCAGACGACGTGCTGCAGGCCGCATACGAGTCCGGCTCCAAGCTCTACGTGGGACACAACATGCGGCACATGCCGGTCGTTCGCCTCATGCGCAGCCTCATCGAGGACGGCGCGATCGGCCAGGTCAAGGCCGTCTGGTGCAGGCATTTCGTGGGCAACGGTGGCGATTACTACTTCAAGGACTGGCACGCCGAGCGGTCCAAGACCACCGGTCTTCTGCTGCAGAAGGGCGCGCACGACATCGACGTCATCCACTGGCTTGCCGGCGGCTACAGCGTCGACGTCACAGGCATGGGCGACCTCGCGGTCTACGGCGATGTCACCGACCGTGCCGACAACTCCGGACGGGTCATGGGGGACTGGTTCTCCTATGACAACTGGCCGCCGGCCGCGCAGACCGAGCTCAACCCCGTCATCGACGTCGAAGACATCTCGATGGTCTCCATGCGGCTCGACAACGGCGTGCTGGCCAGCTATGAGCAGTGCCACTTCACCCCGGACTACTGGCGAAACTACACGGTCATCGGAACCGAGGGGCGGCTGGAGAACTACGGCGACTCCGCAGGCGGGACTGTGCGCGTATGGAACAGGCGCACGTCGTACAACGAATCCGGCGACCAGTCGTACCCGATACCGGAGGGCGAGGGCGGTCACAACGGAGCAGACGCGCTCACCGTCGCCGAGTTCCTCCGCTTCGTCGCCTACGGTGGCGCGACCGACACCTCACCCGTCGCGGCGCGCAACGCCGTGGCCACGGGTGTAGCGGCGACGGAGTCGCTCCGCGACGGATCCGTGCCGCGCCGCGTGCCCGGCCTGCAACCCGACCTTCTCGACTACTTCGCAGGCCACCAACAACGTCGAGGCGTCGCCTGACGCCCGTCCCTCCACACCGAAGAAAGAGAAACGATCATGGACCGTCGTTCCTTCCTCTCCTTGGCGGCACTCGGAGGCGTCAGCCTCGGGCTGGGCGCCACCCTCGCGGGCTGCAGCTCGAGCCAAGGGGGAACAGGATCCCAGTCCGGTGCGTACAAGGCGCCGTCGAAAGACCTCAAGGCGACCATCAGCTACGCCATCTGGGACGTCAACCAACAGCCGGCGATGGAGAAGATCATCGCCGGCTTCAACAAGATCTATCCGAACATCAAGGTCAACATCCAACTCACGCCGTCGACGGGCGGCGCGTACTGGACCAAGATGACCACGCTCGCGCAGGGCAAGAACCTGCCGGACGTCTTCTGGATGAACGGCCCGCACATCCAGCTCTTCGCGCTGAACAACCAGTTGCTGCCGCTCGATGATCTGGTCACCGCCGGGGCGGTGAAGAAGACCAACTACCCCAAGGCGCTCGTCGACCTGTACACGGCGGGCGGCAAGTTCTGGGGCGTGCCGAAGGACTTCGACACGATCGGGCTGTACTACAACAAGGACCTGCTCGCCAAGGCGGGAGTGCCGGAGCCGACGTCATCGTGGACGTGGGACGACATCAAGACCAACGGCAAGAAGGTCTCCGACCATTTCAACAAGAGCGTCTTCGGCTTTGCGGGCGACCTGACCGGGGGCCAGACCTCCTGGTACAACACCATGCTTCAGGCGGGTGGATACATCATCTCGCCCGACCACAAGAAGTCCGGCTACGACCTGCCCGGCTCGATCAAGGGGCTGCAGTTCTGGGCCGACCTCATCGAGGCGGGCATCTCTCCCTCGATGCAGCAGTTGACGACCACGCTCGCGAACGACTGGTTCACCTCGGGCAAGCTCGCGATGGTGATGGATGGCGACTGGGAGACCGCGCCCTATCACCAGGCGTTCGGCGACAACCTCGGCGTCGTCGAGCTCTCCAAGGGGCCGAAGAGCAACCAGTGCGTCATCCACGGTCTCGGCAATGTCATCTCCGCGACGACCAAGCAACCGGATGCCGCACGCGCCTTCGTCGCATACCTCGGTACGAAGGATGCCGCTCTCGTACAGGCGGAAGCGGGCGTCGTCATCCCCGCGTTCAACGGCAGCCAGACCGTGTGGGCGAAGTCGATCCCGGGGCTCGAGCTGCAGCTCTTCCTCGATGAGGCGAAGGTCGCGTCGCCGTACCCGATCTCGAAGAACACCTCGGCGTGGAACCAGTTCGAGACGGACATCCTGCCGGCCGCATTCGCCGGGCAGACGCCGGTGGCGACGGCGGCGAAGCAGTTGGCAGACAAGATGAACGCGGCCCTCGCGAAGGAATGACGCGATGAGCACCTCAACCGCTGAGGTCACGGCGGAGGCGGCGAGGACCGGGTCGGCGAGATCGTCGGCCGGGCTCCGCCGGCTGCTGCCCGACGGGCCGTGGCCGTGGATCTTCATCGTGCCGACGCTCTTCGGCGTCGCCGTGTTCTACCTCTGGCCGATCGTCAAGACCTTCTACCTGAGCTTCACCACCGTGGGCGTCTTCGGAGGCTCGACGTTCACCGGCCTGGCGAACTATGCGCAGTTGTTCACGGATCCGCAGATCCCGCGCTCCATCCTCAACACGGCGATCTACACGGTGATCGTGCTGCTCGGCATCCCGATCGCGATCGGACTCGCCTCGCTCATCGAGCGGCCCGGGATGCGGTTCCGCACGCTCTACCGCACTCTCTACTTCATCCCCTACGTGACAATGCCGGCGGCGGTGGGAATCGTGTGGCGGCTGATCTTCAACGGCGACTTCGGTCCCATCAACTGGCTTCTCTCCCTGGTGGGCATCAAGGGCCCGTATTGGCTGGCTACGCCGGGTTTCGCACTCGTCGCCGTCGCGATCGTCGGTCTTTGGATGTCTCTGGGGTTCAACCTCATCATCATCAGTGCCGGCCTGCGGGAGATTCCGCAGGAGCTCTACGAGGCAGCCCAGGTGGACGGGGCCTCGCGGTTCCGGCAGTTCCGCAGTATCACGGTGCCGCTGCTCACCCCGAGCATCTTCTTCGTGATGATCATGACGGTGGTGAACGGCTTTCAGCTGTTCGACCTGCTGTACGTCATGCTCGGCAAGGCCAACCTCGCGATGCCGCAGACGCAGAGCATCGTCTACATCTTCTACAACGAGGCGTTCATCCAGAACAACCAGGGGTACGCCTGCGCCATCGGCATCCTGATCCTCGCGATCATCGCGGTGCTGACAGCTGTGCAGTTCCGGCTGCAGCGAAGGTGGGTCAACTATGTCTGAGAACCTCACGACGGTCGCTGTGGTCACCGGCGACTCGACGCGCCAGCGAGAGGTCACGAGAGGTCGCGGGCGCACGCAGTCGAACTGGGGCGCCCACACGGTGCTGCTGATCGGCGGCATCGTCATGGTCTCACCGCTGATCTATCAGGTGGTCATGTCGCTGTCGACGAGCCAGCAGGTCGAGAGCGCGCCGCCCACCTTCTGGCCCGGCGTGTTCCAATGGCACAACTACACTGACGTCTTCGCGCAGATGCCGTTCGGACAGGAGCTCTGGATCACGGTCGCGATCACGGGTGTCCGCCTCGTCGGCCAGCTCTTGCTGTGCTCGATCGCCGGGTACGCGTTCGCGCGCATGCGGTTCTCGGCGAAGGGGATCATCCTCGGCATCATCCTGTCGATCATCATGGTGCCGGCGCAGATCTACCTGATCCCGCAGTATCAGATCATCCAGGGCCTGGGTTGGCTCAACACCGTGATCGGCATCGCGGCGCCCGGCGTGTTCAGCGCGTTCGGCACGTTCCTGATGCGGCAGTTCTTCATGGGGCTGCCGCAGGAGCTGGAGGATGCCGCGCGCATCGACGGCGCGAGCTCGTTCCGCATCTTCTGGAACATCATGCTGCCGCTCGCGTCGAACGGGCTGTGGGCACTCGGGATCATCACGGTGCTGTGGTCGTGGAACGACCTGATGTGGCCGCTGATCGTCACCTCGAGCGCCGGGACCGCACCGCTGAGCGTCGGACTCGCGAACCTGCAGGGCGTTCACACGAACAACTACCCGGTGCTGATGGCGGCGAGCCTCATGGCGATGCTGCCGATCCTCATCCTGTTCGTCGTGCTGCAGAAGCGAGTGGTGGCGGGCATCGGCCGCAGCGGGCTGAAGTGATGACAGTGGAGACGACGGGGCGCCCGCACGAGTGGAGCTTCGTGCTGTGCGACTCGCTCGAGAAGGTGTACCCGGATGCCGCGCCGCGGCAGTGGTCGCGCGAGTTGCCGTTGAGCGTCGCTCTGGGCGAGACCGCCTCGTTCCAGCTGGCATACCGGCCCCCGGTGAGCCCGGCCTTCCGTGATCCCTCTCCGCTGCACCTGACCGTCGAGGGACCATCGGCCGACCTCGTGACCGTCCATCGCGTCGAGCTCGTGCCCTGTGTGCTGCCCGCATTCCCCGGACACGACAGCGGGTACGATCGCGACGCGCCCGGACTCTTTCCCGACCTGCTCGCACCGCTCGACGACGGCAACCTGTGGCCGATGTTCGGCAGTTGGCGTGCCGTGTGGTTCGACATGACCTCCGACGATGAGGCGAGGACGGGCATCCATACGGTCGCCGTCGTGGTACGCGACGGCGCGGGCAGGGAGCTGTACCGCGACGACGTCACCGTCACGGTCCTGCCGCTCCGGCTGCCCGAGCTCGACATCGTGAACAGCCACTGGCTGCACGCGGATGCGATCGCCGACCATTACCGCGTTCCGGTCTTCAGCGAGGAGCACTGGGAGCTGCTCGAGCGTTTCGTCGCATCCGCGTCGGGTATGGGCGTCAATTCGTTGCTCGCACCGGTGTGGACCCCTCCGCTCGATACCGGGATCGGCCACTATCGCACTCCGGTTCAGCTGGTCGACGTGGAGGACACCGGCGACGGCACGTTCCGTTTCGGCTTCGAGCGGCTCGCGAGGTGGCTCGACCTCTGCCGGCGCAACGGCATCCGCGGCGTCGAGGTCGCCCATCTGTTCACCCAGTGGGGCGCGGCGTTCACGCCGGCCGTCTACGCACGCCGCGACGGCGAGACCGTCCGGCTGTTCGGATGGGATGTCGCGGCGACCGATCCGAGGTACCGGACGTTCCTCGAGCAGCTTCTTCCACAGCTTCTGGAGGTGCTCGACGAGCACGCCGATATCGACAGGGTCGTCTTCCACATCTCCGACGAGCCGCACGGCGACGAGCAGCTGGCGAACTACCTCGCCGCGAAGGACGTCGTCGCCGACCTGCTCGTGGGACGCCGCATTGTCGACGCGCTGAGCGACTTCGCGTACTACGAGAGCGGTGCCGTCCCCGTTCCGGTCGTCGCGACCGACGCGATCACGCCTTTCCTCGACAATCGTCCGGACGAGCTGTGGGCGTACTACTGCGTCTCGCAGGATCGCGACGTGGCGAACCGGTTCTTCGCGCTGCCCTCCGCCAGGAACCGCGTGATCGGGCACCAGCTGTTCCGGTTCGGAATCCAGGGCTTCCTGCACTGGGGATTCAACTTCTATTACTCCTGGCACTCGCTGCGGCTCATCGACCCGTTCCGGGACACGACGGCAGGCGGCGCCTTCCCGGGCGGAGACCCTTTTGTCGTGTATCCGGGCGAGCACGGGCATCCGTTGCCCTCGATCAGGTACCGGGTCTTCGCACAGGCCATGGCCGATCATCGGGCCATGCAAGCCCTGCGCGAGCGCGACGGGGTCGAAGCTGTGACGCAGCTCATCGACCCGGATGGCACGTTGCGTTTCGACCGCTTTCCCGCGGATCCCGTGCATTATCTGAGCGTGCGCGAGGCGATCAACGCACGGCTCGTGCGTGACTGACCCGATCTCACGCTCGGGCATCCGACGATGAGATAGACCAGAGGATGTTTGTGCGACGTTCCGCACGTGCGCGAAGGAGGACGACGGCGTGAAGGCGCTCTACAAGGCCCAGGCCGGCCCGGGACTCGAACTGGTGGACCGGCCGGAGCCGGTGCCGGCGGAGGATGAGGTGAAGATCCGCGTGCTGCGCACCGGCATCTGCGGCACGGATCTGCACATCCGGCGTTGGGATGACTGGGCGGCGTCAGCGGTGGCGGCTCCGCTCATCCCGGGTCACGAGTTCTTCGGTGAGGTGGTCGAGGTGGGGCCGCTCGTGCACGAGGTGCAGGTCGGCGACCTCGTGTCGGGCGAGGGGCACATCGTGTGCGGCATGTGCCGCAACTGCCGTGCGGGGCGCAGGCAGATGTGCATCCGTACCAAGGGCCTCGGCGTGCAGCGCAATGGAGCGTTCGCCGAGTACCTCACCCTGCCAGGCACGAACGTGTGGGTGCATCACGAGTCGATCGATCCGGATGTCGGCGCCATCTTCGATCCGCTGGGCAACGCCGTGCATACGGCGCTGGCGTTCCCGCTGGTCGGTGAGGACGTTCTGGTGACCGGTTGCGGGCCGATCGGGCTGATGGCGGTCGCGATCGCCCGTCACGTGGGTGCGCGGTTCATCGTCGCCACCGATATCAGTCCGGACCGGCTGGCGATGGCGACCCGGATGGGTGCGGATCTCGCGGTCGACGTGTCGAAGAACACGATCCGCAGCGCGCAGGAGGCCCTCCGCATGCGCGAGGGATTCGACGTCGGCTTCGAGATGAGCGGTGCACCGAGCGCGCTGCCGCAGATGATCGAGAACATGAACCACGGCGGCCGCATCGCCATGCTGGGTCTGCCGACCGGCGCGATAGCCATCGACTGGGGCATCGTGGTGACGCACATGCTCACGCTCAAGGGAATCTACGGACGTGAGATGTTCGAGACCTGGAACGCGATGGGCGCCATGCTGCAGACCAGTTCGGTGCTGCGCGAGGCGATCGGCTCGATCATCTCGGAGCGGATGCCCGCCACCGAGTGGGAGCGCGGGTTCGAGGCCGCGGCATCCGCCCACGGTGGCAAGGTCATCCTGGACTGGACGCAGCTGTAAGAACGGGTGACGGAAGGAGAGCGGAGCACATGTATGGAGCGATCAAGGAGCACCTGGCTAGCGAGCTCGCGGAGATCGAGGCGGCAGGGCTGACGAAGCGGGAGCGGGGCATCCGCGGTCCGCAGAGCGCTGAGATCGATGCGGACGGCCAGGAGGTGCTCAACTTCTGCGCCAACAACTACCTCGGTCTCGCCGACAGCACCGTGCTGGTGGATGCCGCCACCGAGGCCCTGCAGGAATGGGGCTACGGGCTGGCGAGCGTGCGGTTCATCTGCGGCACCCAGGAGCAGCACCTCCGCCTGGAGCGGCGGGTGTCGGAGTTCCTCGGCACGGAGGCGACGATCCTGTACTCGTCGTGCTTCGACGCCAACGGCGGCCTGTTCGAGGTGCTGCTGGGCGCCGAAGACGCGATCATCTCCGACGAGCTGAACCACGCGTCGATCATCGACGGCATCCGGCTGTGCAAGGCGAGGCGACTGCGTTACCGCAACCGGGATCTCGCCGACCTCGAGGAGCAGCTGAAGGCGTCGCAGGATGCCCGCTTCCGCGCCATCGTCACCGACGGCGTGTTCTCCATGGACGGCTACATCGCCCCGCTCGAAGGCATTTGCGACCTCGCCGAGAAGTATGACGCGCTGGTCATTGTCGACGACTCCCACGCCGTCGGCTTCGTCGGCGAGCATGGCCGCGGCACACCCGAGCTCTGCGGCGTCGAAGCCCGTGTGGACGTGCGCACCGGAACGTTCGGTAAGGCGCTCGGCGGGGCATCCGGCGGCTACGTCTCCGCCCGCAAGGAGATCGTCGACCTGCTGCGCCAGCGCTCCCGGCCGTACCTGTTCTCCAACTCGCTGGCGCCCGCGATCGTCGCCGGAACCCTCGCCGCGCTCGACCTCATCGAGAACTCCGACGACGCCCGCGTGCGACTGACCGAGAACGCGCAGCTGTTCCGTTCGCTGATGACCGAGGCGGGGTTCGGGCTGCTGCCCGGCGAGCATCCGATCGTGCCCGTCATGTTCGGGGATGCCGCACTCACCGCACGCATCGCCGAAGAGATGCAACGCCACGGCGTGTACGTCACCGCGTTCAGCTACCCGGTCGTGCCCGTCGGCAAGGCGCGCATCCGCGTGCAGCTCTCCGCCGCGCACACACCCGATCAGGTGCGGCGATGCGTCGCCGCGTTCGTCGCCGCACGCGACGCCGCGTAGCCCCAGCGCCACGGTATGCTGGAAAAGTCGCAACTGGCGTATCGACGTGGGCCGGGCATCCGGCATCCGTCGCGGATGGTTCACCATCGGGGAGCGACTCCTGACCTTGCGAGATTCGAAGGCGGATTCGGCCGCGCGCCTGGGCCGACGCGATGACACGTGATGACGTCCGCCTCACGAAAGGCAAGGAGCCCCGCATGACCGTTTCGCCCACCTTCAACGCGCCGCTGGCCGAGGTCGACCCCGAGATCGCCGAGGTGCTGAACCTCGAGCTCGGTCGCCAGCGCGACTACCTCGAGATGATCGCGAGCGAGAACTTCGTGCCGCGCGCGGTGCTCGAATCGCAGGGCTCGGTGCTCACGAACAAGTACGCGGAGGGCTACCCGGGCCGTCGCTACTACGGCGGATGCGAGTTCGTCGACATCGCCGAGAACCTCGCCATCGAGCGTGCCAAGTCGCTGTTCGGTGCCGAGTACGCGAACGTGCAGCCGCACTCCGGGGCATCAGCCAACGCCGCCGTGCTCAGCGCGATCGCGCAGCCGGGCGACACGATCCTCGGACTCGAGCTCGCTCACGGCGGCCACCTCACACACGGCATGCGGCTCAACTTCTCCGGCAAGCTCTACAACGTCGCCTCGTACGGCGTGGACCCGCAGACGTTCCGCGTCGACATGGACGTGGTGCGGGAGAAGGCGCTCGAGCACAAGCCGAAGGTCATCATCGCCGGATGGTCGGCCTACCCGCGGCACCTCGACTTCGCCGCGTTCCGCGCCATCGCCGACGAAGCGGGCGCGACGCTCTGGGTCGACATGGCGCACTTCGCCGGCCTCGTTGCCGCGGGCATCCACCCGTCTCCCGTGCCGTACGCGCACGTCACCAGCTCGACCGTGCACAAGACGATCGGCGGCCCGCGCTCCGGCTTCATCCTGAGCAACGACGCCGAGATCGCCAAGAAGCTCAACTCGAACGTGTTCCCCGGCCAGCAGGGCGGCCCGCTCATGCACGTGATCGCCGCGAAGGCCACGGCGTTCAAGCTCGCGGCGACCGACGAGTTCCGCGACCGCCAGGAGCGCACCGTACGCGGCGCGCAGATCCTCGCTGAGCGACTGACGGCGGCGGATGCCAAGGAGGCGGGTGTCGACGTGCTCACCGGCGGCACCGACGTGCACCTCGTGCTCGTCGACCTGCGCACGTCCGAGTTCACCGGCAAGGAGGCGGAGGACCGCCTGCACGAGGTCGGCATCACCGTGAACAAGAACGCCGTGCCGTTCGACCCGCGCCCGCCGATGGTGACCTCCGGCCTGCGCATCGGCACGCCTGCGCTCGCAACCCGCGGATTCGGCGACGCCGAGTTCACCGAGGTGGCCGACGTGATCGCGCTGGCGTTGAAGCAGGACGCCGACATCCCGGCGCTCCGTGCCCGCGTGCGGAAGCTGACGGATGCCTTCCCGCTCTACCCGGGACTCGGCCCGTCCGGATTCCCGGTCGAGCAGGTCGAACTCGCCTCCTCGATCGAGGGCTGAGGCTTGCGCGCTGGAGCTAGGAGCGAAGGTCCGGTGGACCTTCGCCGCGACGCCAGCGCCGAGCGTGCTGCTCTCGCTCGGACGGCAGAGGAGACATCAAGGTGACTGCAACACGTCTCGATGGCAAGGCGACCGCCGCCGCCATCAAGCAGGAACTCGCCGAACGCGTCGCCGCGCTGAAGGAACGGGGCATCGTCCCCGGCATCGCCACCGTTCTCGTCGGCGCCGACCCAG
>Ga0164242_10001840_pt1 | contig 24877 bp, 24 predicted proteins | sample OricomgcompostMG_FD_108783 | JGI IMG/M metagenome (GOLD analysis project Ga0164242, IMG submission 108783) | Miracle-Growth compost microbial communities from Emeryville, California, USA - Original compost - Miracle growth compost (MG) ...
CCGATCCTCGGCGGCTGGCTGGTCGACGACGTCTCCTGGCGCTGGATCTTCCTGATCAACATCCCGATCGGCGTGATCGCCCTGATCTCCGCCTACCGGGTGCTGGAGAAAGACACCTCCGACAGAGCACAGCGGCTCGACTGGCTCGGCATGGCGCTGCTCTCCCCTGGCCTGACGCTCCTGATCTTCGGCCTCGCCGAGTCGGCCAGCGGCGGCTTCGGCGACTTCAAGTCATGGGCGCCGATCGTCGCCGGAGCGGCCTTGATCGCGGCCTTCTTCTGGCACAGCTGGCGCCGGGCCGACGGCGCGCTGATCGACATTCGCACCTTCACCCACACCCGGGCGGGCGCCTCGGCCGGGGTCTTCACGCTCTTCGCGATCGCCTACTTCGGCTCGTTCCTGCTGATCCCGCTCTACTACCAGACGGTGCGCGGCGCCTCGGCGCTCGAAGCCGGCCTGCTGCTCGCGCCGCAGGGGCTCGGCGCGATGATCACGATGCCGCTGGCGGGCAAACTGACCGACCGCTACGGGCCGAACAAGCTGCCGGCCGCGGGCATCCCGCTGCTGGTGATCGGGATCCTGCCGTTCGTCTTCGTCACCGCGACGACCTCCTACTGGTTGCTCGGCGGCTTCAGCTTCGTCATGGGCCTCGGCATGGGGCTGGCGATGATGCCGACGATGACCGCGGCGATGCAGGCGGTGCCGGCGGCGGCGATCGCGCGGACCTCGACCGCGATGAACATCATCCGCCAGGGCGGCGCCTCGATCGGCACCGCGATCCTCTCGGTCATCCTCACCGCCGAGATCAAGAGCCACATCGCCGCGGTGAGCGGCGGCAACGGCCTCGAATCGATCCGGCACCTCAGTCCCGCCCAGCAGGCGAACGCGATCGAACCACTGGCGAGCTCCTTCTCCTCGACCTTTCTCTGGGCGATGATCCTGCTCGCGGTCGCCTTCATCCCAGCGCTGTTCATGGCGCTCGGCAAATGGAAGACCGCCGATGCCGGCGACGGCCCAGCCGTCCCGGTCGTGATGGAGTAGCCGCCGGCTCCCGAGAGGGGTAACGTCCCGTACATGGAGCAGGACGCCGCTCTGGAAGCGGTCTTCATGCCGGTCCAGCCGCCTTCGACCTTCGAGGAGACGGTCGAGCGACTGGGGACGGCGATCCGGCTCGGGCTGCTCCCGCCGGGCAGCCGGCTGCCGCCGGAGCGGGAGCTCGCCCGCCGGCTGCGGATCTCCCGCTCGACCCTCCGCCAGGCGCTGACCACGCTGGTCCAGAGCGGCCACCTGGTCAGCCTCCGCGGGCGCAAAGGCGGCACCTTCGTCGCCGCCGAGCCGCCGCTGGTCGACCCGATCGGCGAGCCGCTCGACGTCGGCGCCTGGGAGGTCCTAGACCAGCGGGTCGCGATCGAGGCGGGCGCCGTCCTGCTCGCCGCCGAGCGCGCCAGAGCGCCGCGCCTCGAACGCCTCGATGAGCTGATCGAGGCGATGTCGGCGCAGACCGAGGACTTCGAGGAGTACCGCCGCACCGACGTGCGCTTCCACATCGGCCTCGCCGAGGCGGCGGGCTCACCGCGCATGGTTGCCGCGATGACCGACGTGCAGGCGCAGATGACCGATCTGATCGCGCTGATCCCGCACCCGCCCGAGGTGCTCGCCCGCTCCAACGAGGGGCACGCGAAGATCGTCAAGGCGCTGCGCCGCGAAGACGGCCCGCGCGCGGTCGGCCTGATCCGCGAGCACACCGAGGGGACCGAGCACATCCTCGCCGGCCTGCTGCCGGCGCGGGCTCAGGACCTGATCCGCTCCCCGGCCTGATCGAAGAGGGGCTCCACCGCGATCTCGCCCTCGACCCAGCGGCCGAAGATCTCGATCGCGACCGCGGTCCCCGGCACGGCGAGTGAGGCGGGCAGGTAGGCGTAGGCGATCGAGCTCTCGACCGTGTAGCCGTAGCCGCCCGAGGTGACGCGGCCGACGACGTCGCCGTCGACCCGCACCGGCTCGTTGCCGAGCGCCACCCGCCGCGGGTCCGCCAGCACGATGCAGGCGAGCCGGTGGCGCGGCCCGTCGTCCCGCGCGGCGAGGAGCGCGTCGCGGCCGACGAAGTCGCCCTTGTCGAGCTTCACGCAGAAGCCGACGCCACCTTCTTCCGGCGTCTCGTCCGGGGTGATGTCGGCGCCCCAGACGCGGTAGCCCTTCTCCAGGCGCAGCGAGTCGATCGCCCGGTAGCCGCCGGCGACCATGCCGTATTCGAGGCCCGCGTGCCAGATCGTCCGCCACAGCCCGAGCCCGTACTCGGTCGGGCAGTAGAGCTCCCAGCCGAGCTCGCCGACGTAGGTGACGCGGAGCGCCCGCACCGGGACGGCGCCGACCGTGATCTCCTGGAGCGACATGTAGGGGAAGGCCTCGTTGGAGAGGTCTGCCGGGGTGACCGCCTGCAGTACGTCGCGCGCACGCGGTCCCCAGACGCCGAAGCACGACCAGGCGGAGGTGACGTCGGCGATCCGCACGCTGCCGTCGCCGGGCAGGTGCCGCCGCATCCAGCCCAGGTCGTGGTTGCCGAAGGCGGTCCCGGTGACGATGCCGAAGCGCTCCTCGCCCAGCCGGGAGACGGTGAAGTCGCACTCGATCCCTCCGCGCCGGTTCAGCATCTGGGTGTAGGTGATCTGGCCGACCCCGCGGGCGACGCGGTTGTCGCAGAGACGTTCGAGGAAGTCGGCGGCGCCCGGCCCTTCGATCTCGAGCTTGGCGAAGGAGGACTCGTCGAAGACCGCCACGCGCTCGCGGCAGGCGCGGTGCTCGACGCCGATCGCCGGCGACCAGTTGCGCCCCGCCCAGCCGTGCGGTCGCAGGCCCTCGTCGCCTTCGGCCGCGTGCGGCTCGTACCAGTTGACCCGCTCCCAGCCCGATTTTTCGCCGAAGGCGGCGTCGTGCTCACGGTGCCAGAGGTTGGCGGCCGAGACGCGGAGCGGCCTGCCGGCGTTGCGCTCGTGGTTGGGATAGCGGATGTCGTAGTAGGTCTCGTAGGTCTCGCGGATCCGCCGGTGGGTGTAGGACGGCGAGCGGTAAGCGGCGCCGAAGCGGCGGATGTCCATGTGCCAGAGGTCGAGGCTCGGTTCGCCGTCGACGATCCACTCGGCGACGACTTTGCCGATCCCGCCCGCCCCCGCCAGCCCGTGGGCGCAGAAGCCGGCGCAGACGAAGAAGCCCGCGACCTCCGACTCGCCGAGGCAGAACTCGTTGTCGGGGGTGAAGGCCTCGGGGCCGTTGATCAGTTTCGTCACCTTGATCTCCGACATCGCCGGCACGCGGCGCTCGGAGTTGTGGGTGATCTCCTCGAAGCGGTCCCAGTCCTCTTCCAGCAGGCGCCCGTTGAAGTCGGGTGGGATCGCCTCGAAGTCCCCGGTCCCGTCGGGCAGGAAGGCGGGCTGGGAGCGGCGCTCGTAGCCGCCCATCACCAGGCCGTCGCCGTCCTCGCGGTAGTAGACGAGCAGGTCGGGATCGCGCAGGGTGGGGAGGGAGCGGCGCTCGGCGCCCGACCCGCGAGCCTCGCGCACCGCGTCCAGCGGCTGGGTCACCAGGTACTGGTGGGACATCGGCAGCAGCGGCACGCGGACGCCGGCCATGCGGGCGATCTCGGCGGCGAACATGCCGCCCGCGTCGACCACCACCTCGGCGGCGATGTCCCCCTTCTCGGTCCGCACCCCGCGCACCCGCCCCTCGCGCACCTCGATCCCGGTCACCCGCGTGTTGGTGAAGACGCGGCAGCCGCCGCGGCGCGCCCCGTCCGCCAACGCGTAGGTCAGCTGCGAGGGGTCGATGTAGCCGTCGGTCGGCAGCCAGGCGGCGCCGAGCACGCCCTCGGTCGACATCAGCGGGAAGAGCTCCTTCGCCTCCTCCGCCGAGATCAGCTCCAGCGGCAGCCCGAAGGTCTTCGCCCAGCCCGCCTGCCGGCGCAGCTCCTCCATCCGCTCCTCGCTCGAGGCGAGCCGGATGCCGCCGCATTCGGTCCAGCCGGGGTCGAAGTCGGACTCGGCGCCGATCCGCCGGTAGAGGTCGACCGAGTGCATCATCATCTTGGTCAGCGAGACCGAACCGCGCAGCTGCCCGACCAGCCCGGCCGAGTGGAAGGTCGAGCCGGAGGTGAGCTGGTCACGGTCGAGGAGGACGACGTCGTCCCAGCCCAGCTCGGCGAGGTGGTAGGCGAGCGAGGTGCCGCCGACGCCGCCGCCGACGATCACGCAGCGGGCCGAGTCGGGAAGCTCAGCCCGCGGCATGGGCGTCCTCCAGCAAAGCCTCGAAGCCGTCGCCGTCGATCGCCGCCAGCAGGCGGTCGAAGTGCCTCTCGGCGTAGCCCGCGAAGTCGAAGTCGAGGTCGGAGATCGCCACCTGGACGACCCCCCACATCGCCTCGCGGAAGTCCGACATCAGGCGCATCAGGCGAAGCGCCGCCAGGTCGGCCGGCGCCGCCGGGGCTCCCAGGTCGGTCCCAAGGTAAGCATTCAAGAGAGCCTCCTCCTCGGCCGGGCCGAGCTCGTTGTTGACGGCGAAGTTGCCGAGGTCGAACCAGCGGCTGCCCATCCCCGCGTACTCCCAGTCGACGATCCGGATCCCCGCGGGCGTGGCGATGAAGTTGGCGGGGAGGAGGTCGTCGTGGCAGAGGACGGGGGACTCGCCCGTGAAGGCAGGCGCCGACTCGATCCGCGCCGCCGCCGCGTGGGCGCGCTCGTAGGCGTCGGGGACGGTGCCGCCCCGCGCTCGGGTCGCCGCGGCGTAGTCCTCGACCAGGCGGAAGGCGTCGAAGCGGGCGGCGACCTGACCGCAGCCGTGGATGGTGCGGAGCGCGGCGCCGACCTCCGCCAGCACCGTCGGCTCGCGCAATTGCGGCGACTCCATCGTCGGCCCCTCGACGAAGGCGGTGACGAGGACGACCGGGTCCTCGAGGTGGGCGAGCACGGTCGGCGCGACCCCCGCCGCGGCGGCGAGCGAGTTGGCCTGACGCTCACCGGAGCGGTCGGAGCCGAGCAGCTCGGTGTCGTTCCCCGGCAGCCGCACGACCACCTCGCGGCCGCCGAACCGGGCGCGGAAGTTGTGGTTGGTGATCCCGCCGCCGAGCACCGTCGGTTCCCCTTCGGCGGCGCCGAGCTGCGCTTCGAGTCTCTCCACGGTGTCTGCCGGCAGGGCCAAGGGTCGAGGGAGAAATTTCTCCAAGTTGGCATTGACACGATCCCGAACGCAAGATTAGTCTCGCCCGGGAGCAGTTAGGTCGGTTCAGCACACCTTTTATCGCAAGCGGCGCGAACCTGGGAAGAGAGGACCTATGGAGAGCGGAAGCGTCCCGATCCACGACAGTGATGAGCAACGCCTCGCCGAACTCGGTTACAAACAGTCGCTGAACCGCGCCTGGAGCGGGTTCTCCAACTTCGCCATCTCCTTCACGATCATCTCGGTCCTGGCCGGCTGCTTCACCACCTACGGCCAGGCCTGGCAGAACGGTGGCCCGATCGCGATCTCGATCGGCTGGCCGCTGATCTCGATCCCGATCCTGATCATCGGCTTCTGCATGTCGGAGCTGGTCTCCAGCTATCCGACCGCGGGCGGCATCTACTGGTGGGCGGGGCGGCTCGGCGGGCCGGTCTGGGCCTGGTTCACCGGCTGGTTCAACTTCATCGGCCTGGTCGCCGTGGTCGCCTCGGTCGACTACGCGGCGGCGACCTTCCTCAACGTGATCCTCGGCCTCTACGAAGTGAACATCTTCGGCATCAACTTCGCCGACGAATCGCACATCCTGCAGGAGGAGTTCCTGCTCTTCGTGATCATCCTGGCGGTCCACGTGATCATCAACGTGCGGAACACGCACCTCTTGGCACGGATCAACAGCTTCTCGGTCTGGTGGCACGTCCTCGGCGTCGCGGTGATCGTGATCGTCCTCATCTTCGTCCCCAGCGGCCACCAGAGCTTCAGCTTCGTCTTCACCCACCGGATCAACAACAGTGGCTTCGGCCACGGGATGTACTGGTTCTACGTGCTGCCGCTCGGGTTCCTGCTGACCCAGTACACGATCACCGGCTTCGACGCCTCGGCCCACATATCCGAGGAGACGCACGGCGCCTCGACCGCGGCGGCGAAGGGCGTCTGGCGCTCGATCTTCTACTCGGCCGTGATCGGCTGGATCGTCCTGCTGGCGATCACCTTCGCGGTCACCAACGTCGCGGGCGCGAGCGAAGCGGAAGGCTACGCGCCGACCCTGCTGGTCGAAGCGCTCGGCAGCGGCTGGGGCAAGTTCGTCCTCATCATCTCCACCGCCGGGCAGCTCTTCTGCGGCGGCGCCTGCCTCACCAGCGCTTCGCGGATGTGTTACGCCTTCTCCCGCGACAACGGCTTCGGCAAGCGCTTCTCGGCCAAAATCTCTCGGGTCAACGAGCAGCGGGTGCCGATCTACGCGGTGCTGCTGATGGCGACGCTGGCGCTGCTGATCACGCTGCCGGCGCTGAAAGGCAAATCGAACGGCCTGCCGATCCCGTTCGCCTTTTACGCCGTCGTCTCGGTCTGCGTGATCGGCCTCTACATCGCCTACGTGATCCCGATCTTCCTGCGTTGGCGGAAAGGCGACGACTTCCAGACGGGACCGTGGAACAACGGCAGGAAGTACAAGTGGATGAACCCGTTCGCGACGGTCTGGGTCGTGCTGATCACGATCATCTTCTGCCTCCCGTTCGTGCCGGAAGCGGTCCCGTTCAGCTCGAACTTCAGCTGGGAGTCGGTGAACTACGCGCCGATCGCTGTCGCGGTCGTCCTCGTCGGCGCCACGCTGACCTGGGTGCTGAGTGCCCGCAAGCACTTCACCGGGCAGATCCGTGAGATCGACATCGAGGAAGCGATCGGGGAGAACCCGGACCCGATGACCTCGGCTCCGTAACCTGCCTCCGGTGACGGTCGAAGAGCTGGAAAAGGCGGTCGCCGAGGGCACGGTCGACACCGTGCTGTTGGCGATCGCCGACATGGAGGGCCGGCTGCAGGGCAAGCGGCTGACCGCCGGGCACTTCCTCGGCGAGGTGCTCGAGCATGGGGCCGAGGGCTGCAACTACCTGCTCGCGGTCGACGTCGACATGGAAACGGTCGGCGGCTACGCGATGTCGTCGTGGGAGACCGGCTACGGGGACTTCGAGATGATCCCGGACCTCGAGACCCTGCGGCCGGTGCCGTGGCTGCCGGGGACGGCGATGGTCGTCGCCGACCTGCAGTGGGCGGACGGGCGCGAAGTCGCGGCATCGCCGCGGCAGATCCTGCGCAAGCAGCTTGAGCGCCTGGAGAAACGCGGGATGAGCGCCAACGCGGCGACCGAGCTCGAGTTCATCGTCTTCCGCGACACCTACGAGTCGGCCTGGAAGAAGGGCTTCCACGACCTGGAGCCGGCCAACCTCTACAACATCGACTACTCGCTGCTGGGGACGGCGCGGGTGGAGCCGCTGATCCGGCGGATCCGCAACGAGATGGGCGGCGCCGGGCTGACCGTGGAGAACTCGAAGGGGGAGTGCAACCTCGGCCAGCACGAGGTCAACTTCCGCTACGAGACGGCGCTGCGGAGCGCCGACAACCACGCGATCTACAAGAATGGCGCCAAGGAGATCGCCGCCCAGGAGGAGATGTCGATCACCTTCATGGCGAAGTTCAACGAGCGCGAGGGGAACTCGTGCCACATCCACTGCTCGCTGGCGGACACCGACGGGGGCAACGCGTTCGCCGCCGACCAGGGCCTGTTCGAGAGCTTCGTCGCCGGCCAGATCGCCTGCATGAAGGAGCTGACCCTGCTCTACGCGCCGCACGTCAACTCCTACAAACGCTTCGCCGCCGGCTCCTTCGCCCCGACCGCGATCGCCTGGGGGGAGGACAACCGCACCTGCTCGCTGCGAGTGGTCGGGCACGGCGAGGGGCTGCGGGTGGAGAACCGGTTGCCGGGAGCCGACGTCAATCCCTACCTGGCGCTGAGCGCGATGATCGCCGCCGGCCTCCACGGGATCGACAACGAGCTGCCGCTGGAGCCGCCCTTCGAGGGCAACGCCTACGCCTCCGACAAGCCGCGCGTCCCGCACAACATCTACGACGCCCGCGACGCCTTCGCCGCGAGCGAGGTCGCGGCCGACGCCTTCGGCGGCGAGGTGGTCGAGCACTACCTGAACCGGGCCAAGGTGGAGATCGATGCCTTCGAGGCGACGGTCACGGATTGGGAGCGCTACCGGGGATTCGAGCGACTTTGAGTACCCCGGTCGTTGGTATCTGCGCCGCGGTCGAGCGGGTGTCCTGGGGAGTCTGGGACGGCTACGAGGTGGCGCTGGCGCCGCGCAACTACGTGCGGGCGCTGCAGCGGGCGGGGGCGATCGCGCTGATCCTGCCGCCCGACCAGGCCGCCGTCGACGATCCCGACGTGCTGCTCGACCGGGTCGACGGGCTGCTGCTCGCGGGCGGCGCCGACATCGACCCGGCCAGCTACGGCGAGCAGCCCCACCCGATGACCAAAGGGACCTGGCCCGAGCGCGACGCCTTCGAGCTGGCGCTGACCCGGCGGGCGCTGGAGCGCGACATTCCGGTGCTGGGGATCTGCCGCGGGATGCAGCTGATCAACGTGGCGATGGGCGGGACGCTCGACCAGCACCTGCCCGAGTCGATCGGCGACGGCCGCCACCGCTCGATCGCGGGCAGTTTCGGCACCCACCGGGTGCGGCTCGCCGAGGGGACGCTCGCCTGCGGGGCGGCCGGCACCGACGGGCTGCTGGTGATGTCGCACCACCACCAGGGAGTAGGGAAGCTGGGCGAGGGCCTCACGGTCAGCGGCTGGTCGGTCGACGACGACATCGTCGAGGCGATCGAGCTGCCCGACCGCCGCTTCGCCCTCGGCGTCGTCTGGCATCCCGAGGAGGACGAGACCTCGGAGATCATCCCGGCGCTGGTCGACGCGGCGCGTGAGCGGGTCGCCTCGTGAGCCTCGCGGTGATCGAGCCGGCGACGGCGAGGCCGATGGCGGAGGTGCCCCGCGGCGGGGTCGAGGAGGTCGACGCGGCCGTCGCCAGGGCGAAGGCCGCCTTCCCCGCTTGGCGCGACGTCGCGCCGGCCGACCGGGCGCGGCTGATGCGCCGGCTCGCCGACGCGCTCGAGGCCGAGCACGAGGAGCTGGCGACGCTCGAGGCGCGGAACGCGGGCAAGCCGATCGGCGGCGCGCGTGGGGAGATCGGCGCCGTGATCGAGAACTTCCGCTACTACGCGGGGGCGCCCGAGCGGCTCGTCGGCAAGACGATCCCGGTCGCGGGCGGCGTCGACATGACCTTCCGCGAGCCGCTCGGCGTGGTCGGGCTGATCGTCCCCTGGAACTTCCCGCTGCTGATCACCTCCTGGAAGGTCGCCCCGGCGCTGGCCGCCGGCAACACGATCGTGCTGAAGCCCGCCGAGCTGACCCCGCTGACCGCGGTCGAGCTGGAGCGGATCGCGCTCGAGGCGGGGATCCCGGAGGGCGTCCTCAACGTGGTCGTCGGTCCGGGCAGCGTCTGCGGGCAGCGGCTGGTCGAGCATCCCGACGTCGCCAAGATCGCCTTCACCGGCTCGACCGAGGTCGGGCGCGGGATCGCCCGCGGCGCGGCGGAGACGATCAAGCGGGTGACGCTGGAGCTGGGGGGCAAGTCGGCCAACGTCGTCTTCGCCGATGCCGACGTCGAGGCGGCCGCCGCGGCGGCGCCCTGGGCGGTCTTCGACAACGCCGGCCAGGACTGCTGCGCGCGCTCACGCATCTTGGTCGAGGCGGAGGTCCTCGACGACTTCCTCGCCGCGATGGCACCGGTGGTCGAAGGGATCAAGGTCGGCGACCCGCTCGACGAGTCGACCCAGATGGGGCCGCTGATCTCGGCCGGGCAGCGGGAGGCGGTCGCCTCGTTCGTCCCCGCGGGCGCGCCGGTCGCGGTCCGCGGCTCCGCCCCCGACGGCGACGGCTATTGGTTCGCGCCGGTGGTCCTCTCGCCGGTGTCGAACGACGACCGCGCCGCGCGCGAGGAGATCTTCGGCCCGGTCGTCTCGGTGATCCCCTTCCGCGGCGAGGCGGAGGCGGTCGCGCTCGCCAACGACACCATCTACGGCCTTTCCGGCTCGATCTGGACCCGCGACGGGGCACGCGCGCTGCGCGTCTGCCGGGCGATCGAAACCGGCGTGATCTCGATCAACTCGAACAGCTCCGTGCGGGTCTCTACGCCCTTCGGCGGCTTCAAGCAGTCGGGCGTCGGCCGGGAGCTCGGCCCCGACGCGCTCGAGCACTACACCGAGTTGAAGAACGTCTATTACGCGACCGCGGAGGAACCATGACCATCAACAGGGCCACGGCAGGAAGGTTGGCCGGCAAGGTCTGCGTGATCACCGGGACGGCGAGCGGGATCGGCGCCGAGTCGGCGCGCCTCTTCGAGCGCGAGGGCGCGACGGTGGTCGGGATCGACCTCGACGCCGAGCAGGCGGTCGGCGGGCTGACGATCGCCGCCGACGTCTCCGACGAGGAGCAGGTGCGGACGGCGCTGGCGACCGCGGTCGAGGAGTACGGGCGGCTCGACGTGCTGATGAACAACGCCGGCATCAACCCGACCGACGACGGCTCGGTGATCGAGACCAGCCTCGAGTCCTGGCAGCGCGTCCAGGACGTCAACCTGCGCGGCGTCTTCCTCTGCTGCAAGCACGGGATCCCCTACATGCTGGAGAACGGCGGCGGCTCGGTGATCAACGTCGCCTCCTTCGTCGCGGTGCTCGGCGCGGCGGTCTCGCAGGGCTCCTACACGGCCTCGAAGGGCGCGGTGCTGGCGCTCTCGCGGGAGCTCGGGGTCGAGTTCGCCGCCCGCGGCGTCCGCGTCAACGCGCTCTGCCCGGGCCCCGTCAACACGCCGCTCCTCAAGGAGCTCTTCGCCAAAGATCCGGAGCGGGCGGCGAAGCGCCTCGTCCACGTGCCGATGGGCCGCTTCGGCGAGCCCGAGGAGATCGCTGCCGCCGCCCTCTTCCTGGCCGGCGACGAGTCGAGCTTCGTCACCGCGACCAGCTTCATGGCCGACGGCGGCCTCAGCTCCGCCTACCTCACTCCCGGCCAGGTCGAATAGCCCCACCGAGTGCGCCTCAACCCCCCCAAGTGCGTTCGCACTTTCCCGGACTATTTACGGATAAGTGCGAACGCGCCCCGTCGAGGTGGTTGATTCCACGGCGCCGGCGGAACCAGCGGTCCGCGTCGCCCGGTCGTGCTCCCAGCGGTGACGCCCGGGACGCGAGGGGGATGCAGGGAAGAGGGCACGGGTCCGGCACGAAGTCACAGGTCCTGCACGAACTCCACACTTCCGTCGGAGGTCCGGCCGGGAGAGCCCTCCGGAAGGCCGTTTCCGGTACGAAGACGCCGGGAACGTGACGAAGCACGGGGAGAGACGCCGGAAACGTCACGACTCCTCATGCGCTTCGGGCCCTGGTCAAGGGGTCGGAAACGCGATGCATGAATTTAGGGTCCTATAGGACCCCCAAACCATGGTCACGTGATTGCAACGTCTGAAGAAGACAGGACGACCTGTGAACTTTTCCGGGTCTTCGTGCCCGACCTGTGACGCCCGGACCCTGCGGCCTCTCCCCGCACCCTCGGCCATCTCGACCACGACCACAGCCTGCCAGGGTCGTGGTCGAGATGGCCGCGTCCCTTTGCCGTCCCTTGCACTCCTTCCCGTCCCTCGCAGCCCCGGACGCCAGCTTCAATCGGCTTCGGCCCTTGCCCCCCCGTGGAATCAACCGTCTAGCGTCGCGGCGCGCGGCGCGGGCGCTTGACCAGGACGCCCTTGTAGGTTGCGGTCGAGACGGCGCCGCGGGCGGAGTCGAAGGTCAGCTGCAGGCGGAAGCGCAGGCGGCCGTTCTTGTTCAGGAGGCGCCTGGCCGCGGCGGTGGGACGGAGCGGCACGTGGACGGTCTGGGCGCGGTCGACGACGACCGAGGCGGTGCGGATCAGCACTGGCTTCGGCGGCGCCGTCGTGCGGCGGGCGGCGAAGGCCGAGGCGACGGCAGCCTTGCGGCGCGCGTCGGAGACGATCAGCGTCCCCGCCGCCGGCAGGCGCACGCCGAGCAGGCCGCCGCCGGTGGCGAGTCGGCGGACGAGGCCGTGCGTGACCGGGCTGGAGACCCCGTCGGAGACCGGCGTCGGCGGCGTTTCTTCGGCGGCCGGAGCGGGCGGTGGAGGCGGCCGCTGGGTCACGGCCAGGGAGATATCGCCGACGCCGACCCTCATCTCTTCGCCGGAGACTGCGTTGGCGATCCGCAGGGTCACGGTCTGTCCGGCGAACTGGGACAGGTCGACGCTGAGGAGCGTCGGCGCGAGTCTTTCGGGCCCGCCCGCCGCGCTCGCGTAGAGCGTCGCCAGGATGTCGTTCGGCGAGACGCTTTCGACTGGCGCGTTGGCCTTCAGCACGTCGACCCGGACCTGCTGGTTGACGCGTTCGCCGGAAGGGTCGACGAAGAGCGTGTCGGGAGTGGGTACCGCGATCGGCGATTCCGAGGCGTAAAAGAGGTAGAGCGAGAGCTCGAGGTTCGAGTCCGCGGGCAGGTTGAAGGTCTGGGCGAGGATGGCGGTGTCCGGGCCGCCGTATTCGGTTGTCGCGACGTGGGGGCCGACGGCGGCGGGCAGGGGGCCGAATTCCCCCTCGGCTTCGGCGGTCGCTTCCGTCGCCCATTCGATCTTGTGGAGGAAGTTCGTCCGGGTCCAGGCGGCGAGCCCGTTTTCGAAGCCTCCTTCGACCGGCCCGTCGGCGACCGCGGGGCCCGCGGCGACCAACAGGGCGGCGATCCCGAGGAGTGCGGCGCGTGAGAAGTTTCGAAGCGTTCGGCGTTTCACGCGCGGCGGAGGCTAGCTGCGCACCGCCGCCACGTCCAGCCAGCGCCCGCAGAGGTCCCGGCCGAGCTGGTTGAAGGCGCCGATCTTCGCCTCGGTCTCGAGCGCCAGCGCGGTCGGGTCGACGCCGATCCGCACCGCGTCGGCGTCGGTCTCGTAGTCGTCGATCCAGTGGAGCGCGTCGGCGGCGCTGACCTCGGGGTGGAACTGGACGGCCCAGGCGAGCTCGCCGATCCGCGCCGCCTGGAGGGAGACGTCCGAACGGGCGAGCGCCACCGCGCCCGGCGGCAGCGGGAACTCGTAGCTGTGCCACTCGAAGGCCTCGAAGCCGGGGGCGAGCGGGCCGAACACCGGGTCCGCGCGGCCCGCATCGGTCAACTCGACCCGGTGCCAGCCGATCTCGGGACGCGCCGCCCGTCGCGGCACCGCCCCGGCCGCCGCCGCGACCATCTGCCCGCCGAGGCAGAGTCCCATCAACGGCACCCGCCGCTCGAGCAGGCGGCCGAGCAGCCCTCGCTCACGCCCGATCCACTCGTACTTCTCGCCTTCGTCGACGTTCATCGAGCCGCCGAGGACGAAGACCGCGTCATACCCGAGCGGATCCCCCGGCGCCTCGTCCGTCTCCGGCAGTAGCCACTCGTCGAGGTGGTATCCCCGCCCCCGAATCTCCTCCCCGAAAACCCCGGGGCCCGCATCCCTCTGATGAACGACCGCGAGCACGCGCACCCCGCCAGTCTTTCGCACACCCCCGTCACCGAATTGACCCACTCTCGTCTTGTCCGGCGCGCATTTCCTCGCCAGCGTCGCGGGCATGGCCAAACCGAAGAGGAAATGGCAGCGAGGCAAGTTCACCGATCGCCGCGAGCCGATCTGGGAGCCACTGCTCGAAGCGCTGCCCGAGGACATAGAGGACTTCATGTGGATGGGGGAGGTGGAGCTGACCGACGGCACCCAGATCCAGTTCTACAAGCACTACTGGACCCGCCGGTACCTACTGCTGGACATCGGCGGAAGGACTTGGATCCAGCGGGAGAACGACCGCTACGAAGAGGCGGAAGATCCCGCCTGGTTCCTCAAATTCGTCTTTCAATTTCACGATTCACGCGGTGATATCGTCAGACGAAATGAGTGGATCGACAGCGAGCAGATCAGGTGGACTCGCTCGGCGACGAAGCATCGAATCTCGCGCCAGCGTTCGCTCCACGTCGTGCGCCACGCGGGCGTCTGCCGACGGGAAAGCGAGTATGCGAACGAGTGGTACGGCGACCCTCGCTTTCTCTTCCTCGGGCCGGACCTGGAGGGTTGCCCGCTCGAGGTGATCGGGATCGCGCCCGCCGACGGCTCGCCGGTGATCATTCACGCGATGCCACTCAGACGGAAATTTCAGGGCTGGTATGCGGAGGCAGCGAAATGGCAAAAGTGAAGAAACAACCGAAATTGAAAGAGGGCGAGTGGTTGACCCGCGGCGGCACGGTCGTCACGCCCGAGGTGGAAGAGCGCTGGACGCGTGAATGCGAGGAAGACTTCGACATCTCGAACTGGACCGTGGTCCGGGTCGGCCGCCCGCCCCTCGACGGCGAGCGGGTCTCGCAACGGATCAGCATCCGCGTCCCGCCCGACCTCTTCGAGGCCGCCCAGGCGAAAGCCGAGAAGGAAAAGCGCTCGATCAGCAATCTGACGCGGGAGGCCCTGCAGCGGTATGTCGAGGGCTAGGCGCCTGAGATCCGCCGCGCTCGGGGCCGCGGCGGCGGCGCTGATGCTCGTCGGCGCCGCGGGCGGTGCGCTTGCCGCCGCGCCGAAGCAGCCGAGCGAACCGTTCTTCCCGCGCAGCGGCAACCGCGGGTACGACGTCAAGCACTACGACGTCAGCCTCGGGTACCAGCCGCGCAGTGGGCAGCTGACGGCGCGGGACGTGGTCGAAGCGCGGGCGACGTCGGGGCTGTCGAGGTTCTCGCTCGACCTCGACGGGCTGAAGGTCACCTCGGTCTCGGTCGACGGCGAAGCGGCCAAGTACTCGCGCGGGCGGGGCAAGGTGAAGATCGTCCCGGCGACGCCGATCGCGAAAGGGAAGGCGTTCAAGGTCGTGCTCCGCTACCAGGGCCTGCCGCGCAAGGTCACCGATCCCGACGGCTCGACCGAGGGCTGGTACCGGACGCCCGACGGCGCGGTCGGGGTCGGCGAGCCGGTCGGCACCGCCGCCTGGCTCGCCTGTAACAACGCCCCGCGCGACAAGGCGAGCTTCGACATCCAGGTCACCGTGCCCGCCGGGGTGAAGGCGATGTCCAACGGCAGGCTGGTGTCGCGGCAGAAGGTCGACCGCCGGGTCCGCTGGTCGTGGTCGGAACCGGCGCCGATGGCGACCTACCTGGCGCTAGTCGACATCGGCGACGGCAAGCTCGTCCGCGGTCACGTCGGCAAGCTGCCGACCTGGACCCTGGTCGACCCCCGCCTGGTGAAGAAGTCGCGCGCGGCGATCGACTCGCTGCCGGAGATCATCCGCTTCGAGTCGAAGATCTACGGGCCCTATCCGTTCGCCGCGGCCGGCTCGGTCGTCGACGTCGCCAATCTCGAGTACGCGCTGGAGACGCAGACCCGGCCGATCTACGCCTTTGCTCCCAACCGCACCACGGTCGTCCACGAGACCGCCCACCAGTGGTTCGGCGACTCGGTGTCGCTGGAGCGCTGGCCCAACATCTGGCTGAACGAGGGGTTCGCCACCTGGACCCAGTGGTACTTCGCCGAAAAGCACGGCGGTCGATCCGCCCAATCGGTGTTTGCCGGGCTCGACCGCCGCCCGGCGTCGCAGACGAAGTTCTGGGATCCGCCTTCCGGGCATCCGGGGCAGGCCAAGAACCTCTTCGCCGTCTCTACCTACGTGCGTGGTGCGATGACCCTGCAGGCGCTGCGCGACAAGATCGGCACCGAGGACCTGCTGAAGGTCATGCGGACCTGGGCGACCCGGCACCGCCACGGCCACGGCGACATCGAAGGGTTCATCGCGCTCGCCAACGAGGTCTCCGGCCAGCACCTGCGCGGCTTCTTCCACCGCTGGCTCTTCCGGCGCGGGAAGCCTTAGGGCAGCGGCGCGGCGCCTCCCGGGCGCACCCGCGCCGGCGCGCTCCCCAGGCGCGCCCTCAGGCTCAGCTCAGTACCACTTCCCGCGGGCGAAGCCGCCGAAGGCGATCAGCCCGATCAGCAGGATGATCAGCCCCACCCAGAAGCTCCAGACGATCATCAGGATGATGCCGACGATGACCAGGACGCCGCCGAGTGAGATCCCCCCGGTACTCCCTCCGGTTCGGTCTCTAGCAGCCATTTCGTACCTCCGTTCGAGTTGGTCGCTACGCGCATCCCGTACCCCGGCGCAGGATTGGTCAACCAATCTGGCGGCGGCCCTCAGTGGTCGATCTGGGCGCCGGCGCTGACGTTCACCGTCGCCGCGGTCATCGTCCGCGCCCGGTCGGAGGCGACGAAGGCGGCCACGTTCCCGACGTCCTCGAGCGTCGCTGCCCGCCCCGTCATCGTCGCTTCCGCGAGGCTCGCGCGCAGCCCTTCGGCGCCACCGATCGTGTCGGGGAGCGTCTCCGGGATCCCGCCGGTCCGCATGGTCACGAAGCGCACCCCGGCCGCGCCCAGCTCGCTCGAGTACTGACGCCGCATCGCCTCGACCGCGTGCAGCGCGATCTGGAAACCGCCGATCGAGTAGTTCGGCACCGGGTCGCCGGCGCCGCCGAAGAAGAGGACGACGCCTCCACCGCCGCGGATCATGTGCGGCGCCGCGGCCTTGATCGTGAGGAAATTCGAGCGCACCACGGTCTCGATCGGGCGCGCGAAGTCCTCCCAGCTCATCTCGACCAGCGGCGTCCCCTGTACGTCTCCCGCCGAGATCAGGTCGAAGGAGATGTCGAGCCGCCCCGCCTCGGCGACGACCGCGTCGACGAATCCGCGCACCGAAGCCTCGTCGAGCGCGTCGACCTCGAGGCCCCGCGCGACCCCGCCCGCGCCCTCGATCTCGGCCGCCACGGCCTCGGCCTTGGCCCCGGTCCGGTTGCCGACGAACACCCGCGCCCCCTCGGCCGCGAACGCCTTTGCCACCGCGCCGCCGATATCCCCCGCCCCGTAGACCACCGCGACCTTCCCTTCCAGCAACATCCCGACCTCCTGGTTCGCTTGTCTTGCTGAGTAGACCGCTGCGGGCGCCCCGACTCATCGGCGCTAGCCTGCGCGGATGGAACTGCTCGACAGCAGGGTCGCCTACGAGGGGTACGGCGTCGACGTCGAGATTCGCCGCTACCGGCGTGCCGACGGCACCGAGGTCGAGCGCCAGGTAATCGACCACCCGGGTTCGGTCGCGATCCTCGCCCACGACGCGGAGTTCGTCTACCTCGTCGCCCAGCCGCGCGAGGCGGTCGAGGAGGACGCGCTGCTGGAGATCCCGGCCGGGACGCTCGACCACGAGGGGGAGACCGAGCTCGACTGCGCCCGCCGCGAGCTCGCCGAGGAGGCGGAACTGGCCGCGGCCGAGTGGACCGAGCTGGGCAAGATCTACCCGAGCCCCGGCTACATCTCCGAGGTGGTGACGATCTTCCTCGCCACCGACCTCTCCCCGGCAAGCGGCGAACGCGACGAGGACGAGGCGATCGACATCGTCCGCCTGCCGCTCACCGAGCTGGACAGGACGCTGCCCCAGATCCGCGACGCGAAGACCCTGATCGCCCTGATGGCGCTCCGCGACCGCCTCGCCGGCGGATCGCGCGCCGGCTCCTAGCTCTTCTTCTCGAGTTCTTGGCCCGCGCGCCTCTCTTCGCGCCGGTGCCGTCGCCAGACCGGTCCGATATAGCCGATCAGCATCCCGATCAACACGAAGACCGCGAGCACGATGATCAGCGGCGCTTCAAAACTGGCGAACAGAACTTCGAACTCCACGGTCTGGCTGTTCTGCAGGCAGACGACAACCACGAGCGCGATCAGGACCCCGATGATCCAAGCGCGCCAGTTGGTCTCTTTCTTCTCGTGCGGTCCCACGCTCAGATCCTAGTTCCCGTTGCGGCAGCCGATGGACGACTCTGAACCCACCCCGGCCGTCCTTCGTATACCCGGGCACCCGCGGATCACCACCGCGACACTCGTCGAACCGAGGAGGCAGAGAATGTTGAAGCGAACCGCGGCCGCCACCTGCGCCGCCCTGACCTTGGCACTCGGCACCACCGGCGCCGCCCTCGCGGCCAATGGCGCCGACGACCCGCCCGCCCACCACCAAGAGCATCGCCAAGGCGACGACCACGACAGGCACCATCACCACGGCCACCACCATCCCGGGAAGCACGGCAACAAGGGCGACGATCACGGCGGCAAGATGGAGCCCGGCGACGACAACGGGGGCGGATCGAGCTACTGAGCGCGACGGGCGCGCCGCTCGCGGCGCGCCCCCGGGTTACCGCCGCAAGGAAGCGGTGATCGTGGGGAAAATCGCGGGCGGTTCCGCTGAGTGTATTGACTTTTCCATTTGTTCGATTAGCCTTGATCATCGGGATGGGGCAAGGCGAGGACAAGCCGGGGAAGGTCACGCTGGTGACCCTTGGACCGACCGGAACCTGCCATGAGCGGGCCGTCGTCGAGTACATGCGCTTCCAGGAAATCGACGACTACGAGATCGAATTCATCGGCGACTTCTTCGACGGTCTCGAGCGGATCCGAGGCAAGGAGAACGCCTTCCTGGTCCAGTGCAGCGCTCACCCGAAGGTCCATGAGATCACCGAGCGCTACTGGTCCGAGATCTTCGTCGTCGATACCTTCGATTTCGTTCGCGGCGGCGATAACTCGCTTCACGACCGGGGGAGCGTCGGGAGGCGGGACGGCTTCGCCGTCGACCAGCGTGGCACCGCAGTTGGCGGCGGTGCGGGTCGCGGGGGTCGGCGCGGGTTCGCAGCCGGCGCCCCAAGGGACTTCGGGAGCCCAGGCCGGGGTGCTCGAGGCCGTCGCCGCGGCCGGGGCGGACAGGGCCGCGGCGGTGAGCACGGTGGCGAGAAGCGTGATCGTTCGCCGATTCACGATGAGGTACAGGGTAGGGGCCGGGGGCACAACCGCCAAGTCGCGGCGGGTTGGCTAGGCGATCCCGGTGGGCCGGCGCCAGGTGGCGCTGCCGGGGATCTCGACGAAGCCGGTGTGTTCGAGGTTGGTGATCGCGGAGCGACTCACCGGATCCTGGTCGTAGACCTCGGCGACGACGGTGTCACAGCCCGCGCGCGTCGCGTCGCGCAGCCGTCTTGTGATCAGGGCCGTCTGGCAGCCCTGCCCCCTGGCATCGGGGATCGTCGCGTCGAGGCCGAGCAACGCGAGGCTGCCCGCGACCAGCATCGCCCCGCAGGCAACCTCCTGACCTTCGTAGTTCGCCCGGTAGCAATGCCACTCGTCATAGGCCGGCAGACCCATGATGAGGACGGTGGCCAGGGTGGATAGCCGGAAGGCGTCGCCGAAGATGTGACTCATCCCTTCGGTCTCGAGCGACGTCAGCTCGTGGATTTCGATCGGACTCGGAGTGGCCGGTGCCACCTGGAGCCCTGGATGGAGGAACCTGCGGACGGATGCGCCTCGCTCGTAGCCGCGCCTCCTGAGCCAGGCTTCCACTCGGGCGGTCCCGGGCCGGTCGAGGTTCGCCGACACCAGGTAGTCGACCTCGCGCAGGCGCACCCATTCGATCGCCGCGGCAAGGTGGCCGTCCTCCACGGCCCCCGGCTCGGCGGCCCCTTGGACGAGGTTCAGCAGGCTCGCCCCGGGAAGTTCCCCGAAGACCGTCGCCAGGACCGGACCGAAGCGGCGGTACTGGACTTCCGCCTCCTCGACCGCGTCCCTCGGCGCGGCACGCCAGAGGTCCTCCCGGAAGCGGACCTCCGCCTCGGCGAGCAAGGCCGCGTCATAGCGGCAGGTTGATCCCACTGCGCCCCTCCCCATCCCTGGGCGCCATCGGCGCCCGCGACAACTATAGGAACGGCGGACTTACGCATCAAGCAGGCTTTTCGGTATCGCGCGGGCACAAGAAAGGGCGGCCCGGAGGCCGCCCTTTCCGAACTGCGCTCTCGTCAGGAGAGCTCTGCCCTGAGGCTCAACCCTTCGGGGTGCAGGCGCGGACGATTTCCGTTTCCGCCTTGGTCCCGTCTTCGAATTTGCCGAGGACGTGGACTTTCAACTTCCCGTCTTCGCACTTCGAGCTGATCGGGTTGTAGGTCTTCCCCTTCACCTTGACGCTCTTGAAGATTTCAAGGTTGAATTTGGTGATCGACCCGAAGCCGCCCGTGATCTGCGGGATCTTGGCGACGGCCAGGGTGCCGAAGCGGCCGTGCTTGTGTTTCGTGATGGTCACCGTGGTGACGATCGCGCCGCTGACCGGCTGGCTGAAGTAGGCGTGGATGAACATCGTCGTCTTGCCGCCCTTTTCGCCACCGTTGAAGACCAGGATCTTCGAGTTGACGTTGATCGGCTTCTGTTCTTCGAAGGCCACCTGGGCGGTCGCCTCGCCTTCACCGATCAGCGCCGACTTGCAGGCGGTCAGCGCGGCCGTGGTTTCGGTCGCCTGGAGCTGGCCCGACTTGCAGGTCGGGATGCCCTTGGTATGAACTTCGCCGGCTTTGTCGGCTTCCAGGATCACTTCCCGGATCGCGGGCGGATGACTCCCGTCCTTCTCTTTCACTTCGCCCGACGCTTTGAGCGAGATCGGCGTCTGCTTGGTCTTCGAAAGTCCCTTCGGGCTGAAGCCCCCGTTCGTGGTCAATTCGAGATTCCCGACCGAGACCGTGACCGGAGTTTCTCCTCCCGCCGCGGTGGCGATTCCGACAGCCGAAACGGCAATCAGCGCCCCCAAGGCGAGAATCATCAGCACGTATTTGCGCATATCCCTATATCTCTCCTTTGCGGCCGACCCATCTTGAGCCCTGCCGTCGAACCTTTGCGTAAAACCGTGGAACGGTTTGTGCGCGGGTCAACCTATACCACCCGCTCCCACTCTATAAACCCGCTGATTGGCGGAAAGAAGCGGTTCGGTTAAGGCTGGTCAGTCGAGCAGGACGACCTGGTCCCGGGCGGGACCGACGCCGACGATCTTGATCGGCACGCCGACGAAATCGGCGATGAAGGCGAGGTAGTCGCGCGCCGCGGCGGGCAGGTCCTCGACGGCGCGGCAGTCGCTGATGTCGGCGTCGAAGCCGGGCAGCTCCTCGTACTCGGCGGTGGCCGAATGGAGGATCGACTGGTGGTACGGGAACTCCTCGAGGATCGCGCCCTCCTTCGAGCGGTAGCGCACCGCCACCCGCAGCGGCCCGACCCCTTGCAGCACGTCGAGCTTGGTGATCGCCAGCGCGTCCATCCGGTTCAGCCGCACCGCGTAGCGCAGCCCGACCAGGTCCATCCAGCCTGCCCGCCGCTTGCGCCCGGTCGTCGTCCCGTACTCGTGTCCCTGCTCGATGATCTGCTCGCCGACGTCGTCGTGCAGCTCGGTCGGGAAGGGGCCCGCGCCGACCCGCGTCGTGTAGGCCTTGGCGATCCCCCAGACCTCGTCGATGTCGGTCGGGCCGACGCCGGCGCCGACCGTCGCCGCGCCGGCGATCGGGTTCGAGGAGGTGACGAAGGGATAGGTGCCGTGGTCGAGGTCGAGCAGGGTCGCCTGGGCGCCCTCGAAGATCACCGTCTCGCCACCGTCGAGCGCGTCCCAGCAGAGCTTCGCCGTGTCGGCGATGTGCGGCTCCAGCCGGTGCCCGTAGTTGATGTGTTCCTCGACCATCGTGTGGACGTCGAGCCGTGGGTCGAGGCCGCCCATCGTGTCGGCCGCCGCCGGCTTCGCTTCCTCGCCCGCCGCCTTGCGCTCTTTGCGCCGCTGCACCGAGAGCTCCCGCAGCGCCTGCTGCTTCGGCTCGATCGCGGCGCGGATCTTCGCCCGCAGGATCTTCTCGTCGAGCAGATCCTGGACGCGGATGCCGAGCCGCAGCGCCTTGTCGGCGTAGGCCGGGCCGATCCCCCGCCGCGTGGTCCCGATCGAGTTCTTCCCCAGTTTCGTCTCGCCCGCGGTGTCGAGCAGCACGTGGTAGGGCATGATCAGGTGCGCGTTGGCGGAGATGCGCAGGTTGGCGACGCTGATCCCGGCCCGTTTCAGCCCGTCGATCTCGCTCAGCAGCACCCGCGGGTCGACGACGACGCCGTTGCCGATCACGCAGGCCTTCTCCGAGTGGAGGATCCCCGACGGGATCAGGTGGAACTTGAACTCCTCACCGTCGCGGACGATCGTGTGGCCCGCGTTGTTGCCGCCCTGGAAGCGGACGATCGTGGTAGCCCGCTCGGCGAGCAGATCCGTGATCTTGCCCTTGCCCTCGTCGCCCCACTGGGCGCCGACTATGACCACGCCCGGCACTGTGTGAATTCTGACGGGTAACGGCGGCGGGTGCGGTGACCTAGCGTCGCGGCGAGTCATGGCAGGGCAGGTGCAGCACGGTGTTACACTTGTCTCATGCCGACCACGCGTCCTCGCCACACGATCACCGAGACGCCCCCCGTACAGGCCGCGCTGGATGAACTTCGGGGCAAACTCGCGAAGTCGGAGCGGATCGACTTCGCCGAATTGGTCGTGCTTGGCGCCGAAGCCAAGGCTCGTCAGCTCGCGGCCGACGACGATGCCGCGGCCAAGGCCCGCGAGAAGCTCGCCGAGAAGATCCGCACCGGATCGTTCCACTACGGCGTCGACGTCGAGGCGGCGGACGAGGTGAAGCGCCTCGGTCTGATTGCCAGCCACGACGAGTAGCGTGCTGTTGCTCGACAATTCCGCCTGGTCGCGGGTGGTCGCCGGCAAGCTGCCGCGAGATCGGGCCGACGTGGTCGCGGGCTGGGTCGAGCAGCGTGAGCTCGCAACCTGCCTCCCATTTCTGCTGGAGGCCGGCTACTCCGCCCGCGGTGGCGACGACCACCGCGAGATGATGGACGGATTCGATCTCTTGTTCCCGCGGGTCGAGCTGACCGCCACGGTCGCGGCGCGGGCGACGCAGGCCCAACGCGAGCTCGCCGCCCGTGGCCACCACCGCCTTGCGCCGGTCGACCTGATGATCGCGGCCTGCGCCCACGAGGCCGGGGCCGGGGTGCTCCATTACGACCGCGACTACGACCGCATCGCCGAGTTGACCAGCCTTCGATTCGAGAGCGTCTGGGTAGCCCCGGCGGGGACGCTCTAGGCGACGCGCGAAAATGCGCCGTAGCGGCGATCGTCGCCGTGAAGGGCTACCTCGTCGCACATCTGCGTAAGGCGGGACACGGTCCGCGTTCCGATCTGGTCCTCGAGGTCGGTGTGCTCGAGGTTCGTGGTGATCACCACCGAGCGTTCGGTCTCGTAGCGCTCGTTGATCAACGAGTAGAGCTGCTCGAGCACCCAATCGGAGCGTTTCTCGGCACCGAGATCATCGATATGGAGAAGGTCGACCGAGGTCAGCTTGTCGAACAGCGAGAGGTAGGAGTCGCCGCCCGGCTCGGAGTCGTAGGTCTTGCGGATCCGCGCCAGCAGTTTCGGCAGCGAGTAGATCGCGACGCTCTTGCCCGACTCCAAGGCCGCCTTCGAGATCAGCATCGCCAGGGTCGTCTTGCCGGTCCCGGTGTCGCCGAAGATCCACAAGCCGCGGCCTTCGGCGAGGCGCCGGTCGAGGTCGTCGATGAAGGCGCGCACTTCCGAGACGGCCGCTTTCGTCTGCAGGTCGCGCACCATGTCGGAGACTGGCGGGCGGTCGAAGGAGACGCCGCGGTAGCGGGCCGGGATCACCGAGGAGATCCCCCGGCTATGGCCGCGGTTCAGCCGCTCAGCGCGGCAGTCGCACGGGCGCGCGACGTCTTCCGGGCCGAGGATCCAACCGGATCCATCGCAGATTCCGTAGGTGCAGACCTGGTCGCGGAACGGTTCGGAGCGGGCGATCGCCATCAGAACTCCGGGCCTGAGGCGGCCATGTCGTCTTCGTAGGGCGGCGGCGATTCGCCGGCGGGCTGGTCGACCGGGACGTCCTGGCCGCTGTAGTCGGCGAACTTCGGGTAGCGGTCGAGGAAGACCAGGTCTTTGGTCGCGATCGGGCCGTTCCTATGCTTGGCGATGATCAGGGACGCGAGGCCGTCCGGCTCCTCGTCCGGATCGCGGTAGTAGTCGGCCCGGTAGAGGAAGGCGACCAGGTCGGCGTCCTGCTCGATCTGGCCCGACTCGCGGAGGTCCGAGAGCTGCGGCTTCGGGGGGGAGCGCTGCTCGGGCGCGCGCGAGAGCTGGGAGATCGCCATCACCGGCACCTGCAGCTCGCGGGCGAGGATCTTCAGCCCACGGCTGATCTGGCCGACCTGCTCGACCCGGTTGGCGCGCGCGTCGTCGGAGCGCATCAGCTGCATGTAGTCGAGGATGATCAGGCCGAGCCCGCCGCGGTCCTGTTCCTGGGCGTGGAGGCGGCGCGCCTTCGCCCGCAGGTCGAGGATGCCGAGGTCGGAGGAGTCGTCGAACCAGAGCGGCGCCTCGGCGAGTTCGTTGGCGGCGCGCATCACCTTCGGCCAGTCGCGCTGGGAGACCTGGCCTTTGCGCAGCTTGTCGCCGGGGATCCGCGCGCGGCAGGCGATGAAGCGCTGGGCGAGCTCCACCTCCGACATCTCGAGCGAGAAGAAGGCGACCGGCTTGTTGCGCTTGACCGCGACGTTTTCGGCGATGTTGGCGACCAGGGCGCTCTTTCCCATGGCCGGTCTTGCCGCGATGATGATCAGGTTGCCGGGCTGGAAGCCGCCGGTGACCGCGTCGATGTCGCGGAAGCCGGACGGGGTGCCGGTCAGCTCGGTCTCGCCGGTGGCGAGCTTCTCCAGCCGGTCGATCTCGTCGTGGAGGATGTCGCCGAGGATGCGGAAGTCGGAGGCCTGCTCTTTGTGGGCGACTTCGAAGAGCAGTTTCTCGGCCCGCTCGGAGAGCTCGCGCGGTTCGCCGTCGCGCTCGTTGACCCAGCCCTGGATTTCCTGGCC
>Ga0164242_10001841_pt1 | contig 24865 bp, 30 predicted proteins | sample OricomgcompostMG_FD_108783 | JGI IMG/M metagenome (GOLD analysis project Ga0164242, IMG submission 108783) | Miracle-Growth compost microbial communities from Emeryville, California, USA - Original compost - Miracle growth compost (MG) ...
CCGCCAAGGAGACCAAGTAATGAAGACTTTCAGCGCCAAACCAACCGATGTCGAGCGCAAATGGTATGTGATTGACGCGTCCGAAGCGCCGCTCGGCCGTCTGGCGACTACCGTCGCTCAACTCCTGACCGGCAAGGGCAAACCGCAATTTACCAAGCACATCGACTGCGGCGACTACGTCATCGTCATCAACGCCGCCCAAACCGTTGCTACCGGCGACAAGCTCAATAAAAAGGTCTACTACCGCCACAGCAATTATCCGGGCGGCCTCAAAGAAGCCACCTTGGCCGAAAAGATGGAAAAAGACCCAACCTTTGCCATCACGCACGCTGTCCGCGGCATGCTGCCGGTGAACAAACTGCGCGACGAGCGCCTGAAGCGCCTCAAAGTATACGCCGGCGCGGAACATCAGCACGAAGCCCAAAAACCGCAATCAATCTCAGTAAAGGAAGGCAAGTAGGATGGCCAATAAAGATAATTACTTCTATGCCCTCGGCCGCCGCAAGAGCGCCACGGCCCGCGTTCGCCTGCAAGGCGGTAAAGGCGCCATCACCATCAACGGCAAACCGGCCGAGGAATATCTCGCTGACAGCAAGTATTTGCTGGCTAAACTGCAACAGCCGTTCAGCGTGCTTGACCAGAATAATAAGTTCGACGTCAGCGTCGTCGTCTCCGGCGGCGGCCACGACGGACAGATCGAGGCTATCCGTCTCGGCATCGCCAAGGCGTTGGTGGCTTTGAACGAGGACTTCAAGAGTACTTTGAAGCGCGCCGATCTTTTGGGTCGCGATTCACGCGAAAAAGAACGCAAGAAGTTCGGCCTTAAAGGCGCTCGCAAGCAGCGTCAGTTCACCAAACGCTAGGAACCTCCCTCTATGGCTGTCAAGGAAATTCTCGTCGCCACAGCCTACCAGTCCCGCATCAGTCCGGTTACGCGGGAACTTCCCGAAGGCTATATTGAATGGCTTGGCGAAGTGCTTGAAGGGCTGGAGGCCCATGGCTACCACGTGGCCAACGCGCTGCGTGACAATGACTTTCGCATCGAGGATAACCCCGTTGCCGCGTATGAGTATGACACTTCCAGCGTGCGGGCCTGTGACGTATTTCTCGGCATTCTGGACGAAAGAGGCTCCAAAGGTATTCAGACCGGAATCGGTAGAGCGGAAATGCTCGGTAAGACCATACTGCTCGGCCATACCCAGGATTTCGTGCTGGATCCTTTTAACCGTTCCTTGGTCGAAGTGGGCGCGGCCCAAGAGGTCAAGATGCCAATAGATTACGGCCAGCTCGAGCGAATCATAGGCGATTAGTTTGACAGATTATCAGCGACAGTGCTATATTAGTCGTCATGTCTAATCGACGCTACAACGCATTTTGGTTCAACTGCCCATGGAGCGGCGGTGATTTTCGCGTGTAGTAAATAATTAAGCAAGCAAAAACGAAACCGCCCGACAAGAAGAGGCGGTTTTTTAATTGTAAGGAGAAAAATATGAACAACATGGAATCAGGACAGGTGGAAATAGAAGAGCAGCTCGGTGTGCTCGGCCCGGCGGTATCCGAGGCTGATCTGAACCGCATTCAGGCCCGGGTTGACGCCGAAGTGGCCTATGATCAGCGGCGCTTGGAAGCCGAAGAGCGGCGGGCTGAGTCGTCGACACTTGTCGAGCGGCGCCAGCGGCTGCAACAGCGGATCATCGACAACGCGGTCTTGGAGTCGCCGCATCGGCATTACTTCGTGCGCCGGCCGGGGTTGTAGACATGGGCGAACTTCCTCCGAACTACAATAACCGCGATCAATTACCGCTGTATGGCTTACTTTATAACGCTGAGAAAAAGGAGTATGAATATACGATTGGCGGGGTGGCCGTGGCGGCAGCTTCGCGACCGTCCGGAGAAGAGGCTAAAAAGTCGTACGAGGTGACCTACGCGAAGGAGTACGTTTGGCTGGGAGTTCAACCGACCGCCGAACAAGCCCCGGCGACAACGTAGCCGGCAGATAAATAAGCTATAATGGAGGCAAATATGAGCAAACCGGTAATCCTGACGGGTCTACGTGCCAACAACGATCTGCACATCGGCAATTATTTGGGCGCGCTGCTGCCGCTGGTGGATATGGCCGCCCAAAAAGCCGGTGAATACCAGATTAACCTGTTCGTACCCGATCTGCATAGTTTCACGACACCGATCGACCACGGGCAGCTGCAGGCCGGCATCATGAATAACCTGCGCGTCTTCGTGGCGGCCGGCCTGCCGCTTGATAATCCCGACGTGCATATTTATCGCCAAAGCTATGTGCCGGCGCACAGCGAGCTGACCTGGATTTTAGATTGTTTCACCGGCATGGGCGAAATGTCACGCATGACGCAGTTCAAGGACAAGTCGGGCAAATTGGCCGAAGACCGCATCAGCGTCGGCCTGTTCAATTACCCGGTGCTGATGGCGGCGGATATTCTTCTGTATGGCGCAGGCTACGTGCCCGTGGGCGACGACCAGACGCAGCACCTGGAGTTTACCCGTGATATCGCCGAACGCATGAACGGCCGATTCGGGCAGGAGCTGTTCCTTGTTCCGGAACCGGTCGCTAAGCAGCATGAGTTTTTCGGCAAAGATCAGGGGCTGCGCATCCGTGATTTGCAAAATCCGACTAAAAAGATGAGTAAAAGCGAAGAAACCGGCAAAGGTGTGATATTCCTCACAGACTCCGCGGATACGGCCCGTCAGAAGATTATGGGCGCCGCAACGGATAGCGTCGGCAAAATCAACTACGACTATGAGAACCAGCCGGGCATAAGCAATTTGCTCGATATGTTCAAGCTGTTTGGAGGCGACCCCGGCGAATTTATCGGCCAGGACCAGTACGGCCCGCTAAAGTCGGCCGTGGCCGACGAAGTAGACGCTTTCTTGCGCGATTTCCAAGGGAAGTTGGCGAACGTGGAGGATCAGCGGATTACTCAGAAACTTGAGGCCGACGAGGCGAAAATGCGCGAAATTGCCGGCGAGCGGCTCTACAAAGTCCAACAAGCCGTCGGTCTGAGGCTGTAATGAGCGCCGCGGAAACTCCGCAACCGGAACCGGGCGAGCAGCGGGAGCAATCGGAACGGCTGGATCAGTACGTGGTACGGCAGTTGCCGAAAATGAGCCGGTCGGCGGCGGTCAGGCTGATAGAAGATGGAAAAGTTTCGGTAAACGGCAAGTCAGACGTGAAGCCGAGCTACAAGGTTCGTTCGAACGACGCCGTCGAAATAGCCTACGAGGCCGTGGTCGGGCCGGAAGTTCCAACTATTGAACTGCCGGTCATATACGAAGATAAGTCGTGCGTGGTAATCGATAAGCCGGCCGGTGTGCTGACCCACAGCAAAGGTGCGTTCAATCCGGAAGCGACAGTCGCCACCTGGCTCAAAAGCCGCCTCACGGGCATGACGGGCGAGCGGGCCGGTATTGTACACCGGCTGGACCGGGCGACCTCCGGCGTAATGATCTGCGCCAAGACGCCCGAAGCGCTCGCCTGGCTGCAAAAGCAGTTTTCACAGCGCAAAGTAAAGAAGATCTATCGGGCCGTGGTGAGCGGCGTGATGAGCGAAGAGCAGGCGATTATCGACATGCCTATCGAGCGCAACCCGCGCAAACCCCAAACTTTCCGGGTCGGCGCCAACGGCAAACCGGCGGTTACCGGCTATGAAGTACTGAAGACGAACGGAACTTGGAGTTTGTTGGGATTGCGTCCCGAAACCGGCCGCACGCATCAGCTGCGGGTTCATTTGCGGCAGCTCGGCCACCCGATCCTCGGTGATACGTTGTACGGCGGCGCCAAAGCCGAGCGCCTGTTTTTGCACGCCGAGAGTTTAGAGATTACGCTGCCTAACAAGCAGCGCAAAGTGTTCTCAGCGCCGATGCCGGAAGTTTTTAATGAGATGGTGCAATGACGATGCCGGACGGATTCGTGACGCAGCCCCAGACTCGGACGCAGCTTGAAGCGTATCTGGTGTCGCCGACCCAGGCGGTGCTGCTGACCGGCCCGCGCGGCAGCGGCAAGTTCACGCTGGCGGTCCGTTTGGCCGAGCAAGCCCTTGATCTGGCGCCGGGGAAATTCACCGATTATGGTTACGGCATGATCGTCCGGCCGGAAGACGGCAAAGCTATCGGTATAGAGGCGGCCCGGCAGCTGGAGCGCTTTTTGAGCCTTAAAGTCCCGAGCAAAAGGTCGGTGAACCGGGCGGTGATCATTGATGACGGTCATCTGTTGACCGCTGAAGCGCAGAACGCTCTGCTAAAGACGCTGGAAGAGCCGCCGGCCGGCACGATACTTATTCTGACCGCCAGCCACGGGCAGGCGCTGCTGCCTACCATCCGCTCGCGCGTCCAGTCCATCGCGGTACGCCGGCCGGCTCAGGCGGCGCTTATCGCGCACTTCCGGCGCAATGGTTTCGAAGAAGCGCAGATTAAACAGGCGTATGCTATGGGCGGCGGTCTCCCCGGTCTCATGCAGGCCCTGCTCTCTGACGACGATCATCCGCTTAAGGCGGCCGCCGCTCAAGCCAGGCAGCTCTTGAGTCAGCCGCTCTTTGAGCGGCTTATAACGGTCGACGCGCTCGCCAAACAGCGTGAACTGGCCATTGATACCGTGGATATCCTGCAGCAAATGGCTCATATCGGCCTGCAAAACGCCGCCGGCAAAGCGGCGGAGCGCTGGCAAAAAATCCTTACCGCCAGCTATCAAGCGGCCGAAGCGCTCAGTACCAGTGGTCAACTCAAACTAGTGCTGACCAATCTGGCACTCAGTTTTTAACGGCCCGCCCGCCGTAGCCGAATAAGGCCCATCTTCTGGCAAACGCTAAAAATGCTATAATAGAAGGTGCGTTATGCTTGAATTGCTCATTATAGTCGCCTTCGTGGCGCTCGCGTATCAGAGTTCAACCATCCACGACGATGAGTTTGCCAACGTCTCTCGCCGTGTCGGTGATCGGCTGGGCAAATTGTGGGATATCGCCCATCAGGGGATGCGTGAAAACCGTTTCTTGCGTGCCGAGAAAGCGTTGCTTACCATCCTGAAGATCGACGAAAAGAACGCCGCGGCCTACAACCGGCTCGGTATTCTCTATGCCAAGCAAAAAGAGTACCGCGACGCGATCGACTGTTTCGAAATCGCCTCCAGTATCGAAGCCACCGCTTCCAGCCTGCACAACCTCGGTCTGATTTATTACGAAACCGAGAATTATGAAAAAGCCGCCGTGGCTTTCGAGCAGGCGCTGAAGCTCGAGGATAATCTGGCCGCCCGCCACGTGGCTTACGCCAAAGTCCAGGAAAAGCTCGGTAACGACAAAATCATGTTCCAGGAGCTCGAAAAAGCCGCCGAGCTGGAACCGAATAAAGAAACTTACACCTTGCTGCACAAAGCCTATCTGAATCACGGCATGCAAGCCGAAGCCGACCTCGTAGAAGACCGTCTCAAAAAACTGATTGTCCCAGCCGGCCGCCGGCGCCGCATCCTCCGTCCCCGCCGCGTCGTCGTCTAATCAAGCCGGCTATTGATAAAAGTGTACAAAAGTTGTATTATATAACGATGCGAAGAGAAGTATTGTTCCGCCATGCTCAAGAGACCGTGGCGAAGGATCTCGAAGCCCTACGGTCCGCGCCAGATGGCTTACTAGAAAATGCCAAAGAGTTGAATTTCGGCCATATAATAGAGGCTTGCCTGGAACATGGCGCGGAAGGCTTCTATAGTTCCGAAGTCAGCCCCCGACCGGCGGTGAGGTTGGTGCACGCGGCCTACGAAGAGCTACCGGTAAGAAAGAATACCAGTCGCCAAGTCACGAAGTTTATCGGCGGCACGCTTATCCCGCTGGCCCAGCTGCCCGATCGCCGACCTGACCAACAGGTCAAACTTGGTGACGATGACGACAGAGGCTGCTGCCCGCGAGCGGAGTCGTACTTTCACTCGGCGCTCGAACAGCTGCGAAGCCGCTGGTTCGAAGGCCACTCCCGCCTAAGTGTTTATCATGACGCGGAAGGCACGCCGCTGCTGCTTCGCAAGAAGGTCGATGAAAGTACCGGTCTGACGCTGGCGCCGCTGGCGTTAAAAAACATGGTGTTGCCGCCCGGAACCATCGTAACGGTGGGGTCGGCGGCCAATAAGCAGCAGACCGGCTTCATCCGGCATAGCCAGTTCTCCATTCATAGTTATTCGGCCGATGACTCCTTGGAGCTGACGCCGCTGCGTTTGAGCGCCTGGGCCTACGACGACCCGCTTGACCGGGCACTCTTCGCCACGTACGGCCACATGTCTAACGGAGCGGGATATTATTCACCGGCTAAGGCCGTTATGCTGGCGCGGACCGAGCTATCGGACTTCATCGTGGCCGCCGACGAGGTTATCGAGCAGTCTGTCGTTTAAAGAAAGCCCGCGGGTTGTGATTTAACCCCTGTTTTGGTACACTAACAGCTGTTATTTGTCGAGCTGCCACCTTAGCTCAGTTGGTTAGAGCGACTGTTTTGTAAACAGTAGGTCGTCGGTTCGAATCCGACAGGTGGCTCCAAGGAAACGCCACCTTTTTAATAAGCAGGGTTAGTGAAGCGGTCAAACACGTCAGACTGTAAATCTGATGGCTTATGCCTTCGTAGGTTCGAATCCTACACCCTGCACCACGCGCCATCTTAGCTCAGGGGTAGAGCACTTCCATGGTAAGGAAGGGGTCTCGGGTTCAAATCCCGAAGATGGCTCCAATTTATTTATGAACACCAAGTAGACTCTTCGAGTCAGTTTACAATCTGTTTCGTATCTGTTAATATATAAGATAATAAGTTTAGAGAGGTAATTCATGGCTAAAGGCGACAAGCGTAAAATCATCGGTCTCGTCAGCGAAGAAAGCGGCGAGCGCTTGTATTACACGACCAAAAATACCATGAACACGCCCGATAAGCTCTCTTTGCGCAAATACAGCCCCAAGTTGCGCAAGCACGTCGTCTTCACCGAGACCAAGAAGAACCTTGGCCGCAACGAAGCACCAAAGCGTTAAATAGGTTCGTTTTCCCTGAAGAAGCGCGTTAACTCTGAGTCTGAGGCGGCTTTGATAGATCAAGAATGGTATTTACCAGTTCGGCGTGGCTCCAGACGAGCGGCGTGACGCCGAGCGGGGCGGCGTTTTCGGGGTCGAATTGTTCGCTGAGGGCGCCGCTGGGCAATTCTCGGGCGACCGCCCATTCGAGCAATTCGCGGGCTTTGTCGGTCTGGTTGCTGCCGCTGTAATACTGCGCCAGCCATAGCGTAGTGACGACCCAGGGGTTGCCTTTGTACTGATGTTTGGTGAGGAAGTAATTATCGTGTTCGTAGCGCAGCACGCCGCCGCTCGGAGAGGTGCCCAGCAGGCGCTCGGCGACCTGTTCGGCGGTACTGGTGAGCCGTGGGTCGTCGAGCGGCAGCTTGGCGTACATATAAGGGCCGTAGAGGCTGGAAATGTCGAGCGTATCGTCGTAACGCAGCTCGCCGTCTTCTTGCAGCAAGAAGCCTTTCACGAAGTAGCCGTCGCGGTGATACAGTTTGTCAAGGTTGGCCCGGAAGCCGTCGGCGGCGTGACGCCAACGGACGGCGTCGTCCGGCTGATCGACGACATCGGCCAGCTTGGCGGCCGTTTCCAGCGCGGCAATGACGATGCACACCGTGTAGGTAGTAGTCAGGAACTTTTCCTCCCAAAGGTCATAACTGGCGTGCGGCAAGCCGGTTTGCTCGTCGACGTAACGGGTCATAAAACCGGCGCCGGGCGCCACGAAAGTGCGGTACATATTTTCGATGGTGGTGCGGTCCTGGCTGGCTTCGTAATATTCACCGATGATGTAGATGACGCCGGCCGTTTCATCTTCCTGGATGGCCAGTTCCTTGTGGCGGCCGTGGATCAGCGGGTGCCAGGTGCTGCCGATGGCTCGGTCGGGCTGGTATTTGTGCATCAGATAGCCGTCGGGGTGCATGGTGTCACGGGCGAACTCAAAGAAATGTTTGGCTTCTTCGAAATGGCCCAGCCGGACCAGCGGCCATAGGGCGTAAGCGGCGTCGCGCGGCCAACAGTAACAATAGTAATCGCGGCCGTAATTGAAAATGCTGGAGTCGCCGCTGGCCAGCACGCCGCCGCGCTCGTCGCAGTGCGCTTTGATGATCAGCAGGCTATGTTCGAGATCCTGGCGGTGAAAAGCGGGGATTTCAACGCTGCCGCCACCCAGCCAGGCTCGCCAGTGCTGCCGGACGTAGCGCAGCCGGTTGGCCATATCGATGTCGTTGAAGTGGTTATGGGTGCGCTCCGCGTCGGTCTGGTTGTTGGCCGCGATGATCCAGTAATCCAATTCGGCGGACTCGTGGCCGCCCAGCTGGATGCGAAAACGGATCACGCTGTCGACGCCGCCATGTTCGACGGCATTGCCCGACAGTTCGCCGTCCTCGGCGTCCAAAAAAGTGCCGGCCTTGCCCTCGATGCCGTAATTGCCGACCGCGAACTGATCGAAAGCCTGACCGTCAGCAAATTTGCCGCCGACCAGCAGCGAGTAACGGCCCTTATAATCGAGCACATAATGGCTGTCGGGCACGTACAAGGCGGTGTCGGCCCGACCGGCCCGGGAAATCTGGAATACCTGATGCATGAACAGCCGAATGTCGCGGCTTTCCGGCCGCTCGTTGGTGAGCGTGATGTGTCGGACCAGTGAATTGGTCTCGATATCGATGTAGTCGTGCAGTTCCAGGGTGATAGCCAGTTCGTCGGAGCGCAGCTTGATCTGGCTGACCATAGCATCTTCTTCATACTGCACTTGGACTTCCCAGCTGCCGTCGTCGGTCCATTTGAACTGACTGTCGGCCCAGACGCCGATTTTGTGCTGGGACGAACGGGCGTTGGTCAAATTTTCCAAACCGACGTAGGGATAATAGAAATCGTGCACCAGGCCGTGCTCGTCGAGCCCGACGAACAGCTGCCCGTTGCTGAGGACTACCGGCCGGCCCATACTACAGCACCACACCTTTCTGGCTTAATGTTTCATGCAGGCGCACCTGCAGGTCACGGAAGGCGTTCATGAAATTGATGTAGGCCACGTACGGCGTTTCGTACGGGCTGAAATAGGCGTGGATGTCGCCGTCGTTGAACCACTTGGTGCACATGTAGTAGAAGTGGTCGGAGGTTTGCAAGCGCCGCCAATCTTCGATCAGCGCCCAATCGCCGGTTTCCAGGATACGGCTTTCCAGATCGTAGAGCGCCTGAATGGCACCGGTCTGCATGGCGTTGCCGGTCCAGGCGGACAGATCGCGCTCGGTGTCGGCCCAGGTGATGATGTGTGGCACGTCGACCTCGTCGGCCGGCTCGAAACTGTCGGCGGCCTCACTGACGGTCATGAAGGTGTGGTCGTCGGTCTTGAGCCATTCGCCCGGCAAGTGCTCCAAAAAGTCGAAAACGCCGGAGGCCTCCCACTGGTGCTCGCCGAAGGTTTCGTAGTCCATGAAGAGGTTGAAGTTGGTAGCGTTGTGGTCTTCGCTCATCCAATGGGCGAACTTGTCGGCGGTCAGCGGCCATTCTTTCCAGTCGTGATCACCGAAGCGGAAGGCGATGTCATCACTCAGTTTGTAATTCTTCATGAGCAAGCGAATCTGTTCGGTGCCGACGGGCCGGTAGACGAAGTTCGGGCTGCGCCAGCCCAGTACCGGATCCCAGCCTTCGGTCAGCACGCCCCGGTAACCGGCCTGGTCGGCCCACTGCGCCAGTTCGTTATTGTAGGCCAGCTCGGTGTTGCGGAAAACCCGCGGCGTTTGGCCGAAGACTTCCTGCACTTTCTGGCGGTGCATGGCCACCTGCGTCTCGAATTCCGGCCGTGAATAGAAAAAAGCCAGGCTGTGGTGGAAGGTTTCGGCGACGATTTCCACGCGGCCGGTGGCGCACAGATCCTTGAACGACTGCAGCGCTTCCGGCGACCAGCGTTCCAGCTGCTCGATGACCAGCCCCGACAACGACAGGCTTAATTTGAACTCGGGGTGCTGCTGCAGCAGTTTCAGCAGGCGCTGATTGGCCGGCAGATATGACTTTTCGGCGACTTTCTTGAGGACACGTTCGTTACTTTCAGGGCTTTCGTATGGCGCGTCGAAATAATCATGCCGGACGGCGGTATCGAAGATGGTGTAGTGCCGTATGCGGTACGGCTGGTGGACGTGCAGGTACAGGACGATGGCTTTGCTCATGCGGCCACCCCTTCCATATGATGCTGGTAGAGGCTGAGGACTTTGTCGCTGACGTCGTGCCACGACAGCCGCTGGTATTCGCGGTAGGCGCCGTTTCGGAGTTCGTCGCGCAGATCGTCATGCTGCAGCACGGCCAGGATCTGATTGGCCATTTCATCGACGTCCCAATAATCGACCTTCAGGCAGCTGTGCAGGATTTCACTGACGCCGGATTGTTTGCTGATGAGCGACGGCATACCGTAACCGGCGGCTTCCAGCGGCGTCAGACCGAACGGTTCGGAAACGGAAGGCATGACGAACAGATCGCCGATGCCGTAAGCGTCACGCCACCGTTTGCCGCGCTGAAAATCCGTGAAAATGACGTTCTGACCGATGCCCAGTTCGGCGGCCAGATCGATGAGCTCGAAATACTGTTCACCGCTGCCGACGATCAGGAAAAGCGCCTTGGGGTCGCGCTCGACCACTTTCTGAGCGGCCCTGAGCAGGTTAGGCAGGCCTTTCTGGATGGTCAGCCGGCCGACGTTCACCACTACCCGATAGCCGAGCTGTTTCATCAGTGTCAGGTAGCGATAGGCGTTGTCGCCGTCCAGCGGCGCCAGAGCCGTCGGGTCGATGCTGTTATGTACCACCTCGATTTTATCGGCCGGAATGTTGTAGTCCTCGATGATCTTGTTCTTGGTGTGCTGGCTGACGGCGATGATCCGGTCGGCCAGCAGCATCGACTGGCCTTCGATCTCCTTGACCAGCGGATTGCCGTGCGGACTGCCGGAGCGGTCGGATTCTACGGAGTGGACATGCAAGATAAGCGGCCGCCCGAGACGCTCTTTGGCGCGCAGTCCGGCCCGGAAAGTCAACCAGTCATGAGCATGGATGATGTCGACTTCGCGCTCGGCCACCATCTGTTCCACGGCGTGCTCGTAAAGCTGCTGCTGGCCCTCTATGCTGAGCGAAAGCTCCTCGTTTTCGCCGCCGTCAACGTATCTCTTGATGTAGCGCTGGCTGTCGTAGGCGATACCGGCCCGCAACACAGCTTCGATACCTTGCGGATGAGCCGCCGTGATGGTCATGAAGTCGATTTCATGATCGGCCTGGTAGGGCAGGATAAACTCAATGTCGATGTCTTTTTGCGAGAGCGCCTTGCAGAGCTGGTAACATGCGATCCCCAGCCCACCACTGTTATAAGGAGGAAGCTCCCATCCAAGCATCAATATTTTCATCGTTTTTGTGTGCTCACACTGGTTAACTTACGAGCCCATTATAGAGCCAATCTCCCTTTAGCACAAGCACTTTACCGGCGTAAATTCACAGATTTGTAATATTTACGGTTGTGGGGCCGCGATCCGACGCAGCCGCCGGTGACCGATCAGCAGCGCGACCGCGCCGTAGGCCACGCCGGTCAAGACGATGCTGACGCGCATGATCAGCGTGCCCGCCACGGCCACGGCGATTTTGACGTTTGACAGCAGCATAATGCCGATAGCACTCTGTTCACTTATGCCGAGCCCGGCAGGCAAGAGCGACACGAAACCGATAATGATCGGGATTACATACGCCAACACGGCTTCGGGCGCGCCGATGTGGCCGCCGACGGCTGCTACCGACACGTACGCGATCACGCTGCCGACCCCCTCGACCAAAAGCGACAGACCGTATAGTAGCGAAAACCAGCGCCACCGCAGCACTGCCCGGTGGCGGTCGCTGATTTTTTCCAGCAGGCTGTCTTCGATATCCACGAACGGTAAGTGGTTCAGCAGCCGGCCGGCATTAGCCACGCCGCCTCTGTTAATAAGAATGATACTGGCTATAAGCAGCACGCCGAGGATGATGAACAAGAGCCGCAGCGTGCCAAGAAAGATCGCGCTGATAATCGCCAGCGTCACCATGGCCGCGCCTTCCAGGACGCCTTGCATGGTGAACTGGGCGATCGAGCGGCTGACTGGTACGCCGGTATGCCGCTCCAGCGCCCGCGACCGGTAGAGCTCGCCGCCGGGCAGCAGGCTGACCGGCTGGGCGCTGATGTAGCTCAGCGACACCACGCCGAACGGCTCATGAATTTCCATGGCCTTGAGCAGGTACCAGAAGCGAATGGTTTTAAGCGCGTAATAAGCCACGCTCAACAGAAAAAGCTCCATGATATGCGTGAGGCTGATGTCGTCGGCGATGCTGCCGACATCGTTCCACGGCGCGTAGCCGACCAGCACGATAATCAGCGCCACGCTGATCGCGAACGGTATGATTTTTCTAATTTTTTTGGCTACTCTCGGCATACCGGTTTCTCGTTGACTCTTCAGCTCATAGTAACACAGAACACCGAGGCGCTTTTGCCGAGGACGACGTACGTAATAAATTGGCAGGGGCACGTGGAATCGAACCCTAAATATGCCAGTGGCATATTTTGTAGACGCGAGCGAAGCGTCTTCCGGAAACATGGCAGGGGCACGTGGAATCGAACCACGATCTAAGGTTTTGGAGACCTTTATACTAGCCGTTGTACTATGCCCCTAGATCCGCTTAATAATAAGCCAAAGTCATTAAATTGTCATCTGTTTTTGCTTTCCAAAGAGGCCGAAATCTGCTATATGTAGATAGATATGGCGAAAATAATTCCGGCGAAACCCTTTTTACTCACGTTATATGGGTTCCCAGGCTCCGGCAAAACGTACTTCGCGCGCCAGCTGTGCGAGAATATCCAGGCCGCCCATTTGCAGGCCGATCGGATCCGCAGCGAGCTGTTCGAGGAGCCGCGCCACGACAAGCGCGAGAACGAGATAGTCACCCAGCTGATGAATTACATGGCCGAGGAATTCCTGGCGGCCGGCGTGAGCGTAGTGTACGACACCAACGCCATGCGAGCCCGCCAGCGTCATGACCTTCGAGCTTTGGCACGCCGCGGTGGCGCCAAGCCGCTGGTCGTCTGGTTCCAGATGGACCCGGACACAGCTTTCGGCCGCAACGTCAAACGTGACCGCCGCCGCGCCGACGACAAATACGCCACCAAGTGGGATCGCACCAGCTTCGAGGGGATTATCAGCGGCATGCAAAATCCCACCAACATCGACGATTACGTAGTGGTCAGCGGCAAGCACCTCTTCAGTACGCAGCAGAGCGCGGTGGTTCGCAAAATGCGCGAACTGGGCATTTTGAGCGCCGACGACGCCAGCTCGCGAACCATCAAGCCTGGCTTGGTAAATCTGGTGCCGAAGGGCCCGGGCCGCGTCGACATGACCCGGCGCAACATTTCCGTACGCTGAACCCCCAATAAGTAAAATTAACAAGTATACAAAATGGCTTATAAACAGTTCGCTCTCGATGAACAAACACCGGTCACAATTTACAAGCGGCGCGCCAGCCGCAACCTGCGCCTGACGGTCGCGCCGAACGGCGAAGTGCGCGTCAGCATACCCGCTTGGGCGCCGTACCGGGCGGGTTTGGAGTTCGCCCGCTCACGTCGCGACTGGATCGCTCGTCAGAACCGCAAGCACCCGCTTTTACTTGACGGCCAGGCCATCGGCAAAGCCCATCGCCTACGTTTCGTGGCGGACCCGACGGCTCGAAAAACCTCAACTCGTCTAAGACAGAACGAAATTCGGGTGTTGCATCCCGCCGGCATGACTCCGACCGACGCCGAAGTGCAAGCCGCCGCCCAGAAAGCCGGAGTCAGGGCCTTGCGCCAGGAGGCCGAAAGGCTGTTGCCAAAACGACTCGACCAGCTGGCAGAGCGGCACGGCTTTCAGTACCGCAGTGTCAAAATCAAGCAGCTGAAGGGCCGCTGGGGCAGCTGTGACCAGCACGCCGATATCGTACTTAATCTCTTTCTGATGCAGTTGCCTTGGGACTGTATCGATTATGTGCTGCTGCACGAACTGACCCACACACGGGTACTGCGGCACGGCCCGGACTTTTGGCGTGCCATGGAAGCGGTGCTGCCCGATGTCAAACATCTGCGCCAGTTGGTCCGCCGGCACCAGCCGCTATTACAACCGACCCCGGCTGTGGCATAATTGAGCGTGACTATGCCGCTTACGCCTGCCACCATCGACAAACTGAGCGAACAGCTGGAACGGGAACGCCTGACCAGCCTGATAAACAGCATGGCCGACGCCGTTATCGCGGTGGACAAACGGGCCCGGGTACGCGTCTATAACGGCGCCACGCTCAACATCTTCGATGTCAATACCATCAAAGAAGGCACGCCGTTAGGTCAGATATGCCGGCCGATCGATCAAAACAATCAGCCGGTCGACATTGAACGGTTGGTGGAGCAAACCACCAGCCCCCTCACCAACCGTGATTTCCGACTCAAATACAATGACGGCAGCGTCATCAACCTGTATCTGAGCGTCGCGCCGGTGCGTCTGGGGTACGGTTCCAAAGGCGAAACGGGATACGTACTGTTGTTGCGTGATATCACCCGTGAAAAATCGCTCGAGGAAGAGCGCGACGAGTTCATCAGCGTCGTCAGTCACGAGTTACGTACGCCGATCACCATCGCCGAAGGCAACATCAGTAACGCCGAATTCATCGTCAATAAAAGTGGCGACGTGGCGGCGGTCAAAAAAGCCCTTAAAGAGGCTCATGCCCAGGTGCTGTTCCTGGCGGACATGATCAACGACTTGTCGACCTTAAGTCGGGCGGAACGCGGCAAACTGCAAGTAGAGGTCGAGGCCATCAACCTGCACGATCTGGCGACCGGTCTGGCCGATGATTACGAACCCCAGGCCAAGGCCAAAGGGCTGGAGTTCAAACTGGAGATTGACCCGGCGTTAGAGCTGCTCTACTCCAGCAAGCTTTACGTGCGCGAGATTCTTCAAAACTTTATCACCAACGCCCTTAAATACACCGCCAAGGGCAGCGTGACGCTGCGCGTTACCGCCGACCCCCGAGGCGCGCGGTTCAGTGTGCAGGATACCGGCATCGGCATTAGCAAAGGCGACCGTGAGCGGGTCTATGATAAGTTTTTCCGTTCCGAGGATTACCGTACGCGTCAGTCGAACGGTACCGGTCTGGGGCTGTATGTGACGCTCAAGCTGGCCCGGCTGATCCACGCCGAGCTCAACTTGGAGAGCGAACTCAACGTGGGTTCTACCTTCAGTATTTTCGTGCCGAATCTTACCTAAAACGCTGTCAGGAGCGGGCCGCCGAGATCCCTTGGATGGCGGCCACTATCCCCGTGGCGGCCGCGACCCTGCCCTCGGTCGTGCCGGGGGCGATGGCTCCTGTCTCCAAAAGAGCGGCGGCCGCGTAACTTACCACCAGAGCGCCGATTATCCTGGCGTTGACGAGGTAATTATGTTCCGGGGCCGCGATGGCGCCTGACTCTGCCGTAGTCTCGTTCATGACTATACTTTAGGAGTTTTTTCGATATTTTGCAAGGGAGAGCCGAACTGCATTACAGGAATGCACACGTTGCGGCCCTTCCAGGCGACTTCGCGGAATTCATAGCACCACATCGAGTAATTCAGCAGGCCGATGTCGTACAGGGCGGCGAATGGCAGCAGCCAAACGCCCGTCCAACGGAACTGCCGATAAGTAAGGGAGACGATCAACGAGAACGAGGCGTCGACCATTATCGAGCTAAACGCGCCCAGGACGACAAGTCCGAGAGAACCCGTGCAGACGCCGACCACCAGGAGCGCCAGTGGCCCGACAAGAAAAAAGCCTTGAGCCAAACTGACCAACCCCACCAGTTCTGGTCGCCGGTGCAGTTGCGGGTAGCGGACCCGGACGGCGGTGGCGCGCTGTTCGGCCAAGCTCTTGGCGCTCGTAAGACCGATTTTGGCGTCGCTTTGCAAAAACGCGTAGCCGTCGTCGTGGCTGATGGCGTGTTTGGCGAAAAAGCTCTCTATCGATACGTTATTGGTGGCGGCCGCAAAACCGCCGGCGTGCCGCAGCTCATCGGCAGCGATCAACCAACAGGTACTTAGTACCGGCGGCCGTCGGAAAAGCCGCCGTGGCAAGCTCAGCTCCCAAGCGTAACGCGCCGGCTGCACGGGTAACGATAAGAAGTCTCGGCGTCTCGGTGCGACATTACGCGGAATCCAGCTCAACATATACTTTCGCTTGGCCCGCATTACCTCTACCATGGCCCGCAAACTGCCCGGCTGGAAGCGGGTGTCGACGCCGCAAAACAGCAATATTTCGCCATTGGCCTTCTCGGACAGTTGTTGGTAAGCATAGTTTTTAGCCAACCAGTGCTTAGGCGGCGTCTCGCCGGCCAGAAAACGCACGCCGGCGTGCGCGTAATCTTTAATGATGCCCGGCGTGCGCTTGTTTTGCGAGCAGTCGTCGAGCACCAGAATCTCCAGCTTAGGATAATTGTTACTGACCAGCGACTCCAGGCAAGCTTCCAGGTCGGCGGTCTCGTTGCGGGCCGGGATGAGCACGCTGAGCGTCGGCAGTTCGTGATCGGACAGGCTTTTCGGCTTCGCGGGCGGTCGGGTGGTACGCAAATGACGACGAGTGGAGGCCAGCAGAACGCCGCCACCGATCAGCTGGACGATACCGAGCACGTAGGCCCAGTCCGCCGCGGAAATGTCGGTATGTCTATCAAGCAGTGCCAGCGCGCCAATCAGCAACTGGCCGGCTATCAACAGGCAAGCGGTCCGCCGTGTGACGCTGTAGAGTTGCCGGGCCTGCAGCCGGTCTTCTAAAATCCGCAACAGGTTAATCAATCGATAAATACTCAGTAGCATAATCAAGGCCGTCCATGTCGCCATATGGTTGCCGAATAGCAGCCCGCTCGTCAGCGCCAACAGCGGGATCAGTCCACACAACAGCCAGCGACGCAGCCGCCACAGGGGTGGCAGCCACACCAGAACTTCGACGGCGCTCAGGACGGCCAGCGAGATAAGCGTAAACGTCATATCTATGTACTATAGCAAACCGGATTCCGGCCCTCGCCACGGTCTGTTTGGCGGCTGGTCTATTAAGCTTGACCCCTGACTCCATGCCTGCTACACTTGACTGCAGTGGCCTACAAAACATGTAGGCTTTTTTATTTGGAGGACGCCGCATACGCCATGGCAGATCAGGCAGACAATAAGAAGAAACGACGGGTAAAGAACCCTGAGACTTTTCGTCAGCGCGCCATGAAGGCGGCTGAAGCCTCGGATAAACCGGCCAAGGCCAGCCGGCTGAAGAGCAAGGGTGCCAAAGCCACGGGGCCTGTTCGCCGCACGGTTCGTCGAGCGGCCAACGCCAGGCCCCTCAGGCCGCTGCACAAACCGGCGCGCATCTTCGGCAAAATCGTCGTGCCGCCGTATTTCCGGAGTAGCTTCTCTGAGCTCAAACTGGTCAGCTGGCCCAACTGGACGCAGAGCCGTCAGCTGACTACCGCCGTGCTGGTCTTCGCCGTCATCTTCGGCGCCGCCATCGCCGGCGTCGACTGGGGCCTCGATAAAATCTTCAAGCACATATTACTTAAGTAAGGAGTTAATAAGAGTTAATTATGAGCACCAACAAGCGTTACGACACTTCCAAGCAGTGGTACGCCATCCACACCTACAGCGGTTATGAAGAAAAAGTCGCTGAGTCGATCCGCCAGCGCGCCGATTCGCTCGATATGAAAGACAAGATCTTTCAGGTACTGGTACCGAAGGAAAAGATGATCGAGATCAAGAACGGCAAGCGCCGGGTGGTCGAGAAGCGCATTTTCCAGGGCTACGTGCTGGTGCAGATGAAACTTTCCGAAGATGCCTGGTACATCGTCCGCAACACGCCGTCCGTCACCGGCTTCGTCGGCAGTGGCACCGACCCGACACCGGTCGGCCAGGACGAGATCGAAAAGATCCAGAAGCGCATGGGCCTGGAGCAGCCGAAGCACAAGATTGACTTCACGGTCGGCGAAGTCGTCAATATCACCGACGGCCCGTTCAAGGGCTTCGACGGCTCCATCAACGAGATCGACGCCGCCAAGGGCAAGCTCAAAGTGCTGGTGAACATGTTCGGCCGCGAAACCCCCGTCGAGCTCGACGGCCTGCAAGTAAAGCGAGTTTAGTACATGGGAGAAGTACGAAGTAGCGAAGTAGCACCGCAGGATTTAGGGTATTTATCCCGAGCCCAGCTTGATGAGTTTTATGTCGCCAAGCATCAGGAGGGGTTCGGAAATTATTTGGCAGTAGCCACGTGGAGTGGCCTTATCCGAGCAGCTTGGCAGAATAACCCAAGTGTTATGGTTGAAAATGATGACACTACTTTGGTTGACTTGGTCGTATTAGAAGATTTAATTGCTAGCGGCGATTTGCCGTCTAATCCCTTAGCTCAAAAAAGAGTTGATGAGCTCAGTGAATATATAGCCGAGCGCAGAGCCTTTTTTGAACTGGACAACAGGGGTGAAATTTGATAGTATTTAGCAGTTACGCACTAGAGAGATAAGGAAATTATGGCAAAAGCAGTTAAAGCAAATTTGAAGATGAAGATCCGCGGCGGCCAAGCCAGCGCGGCGCCGCCCGTCGGCAGCACGCTCGGCCAGTACGGCGTGAACATGATGGATTTCATCAATCCGTTTAACGACGCCACCAAAGACATGCAGGGCAAGGAAGTCACCGCGCACATCACTATTTATGATGACCGCAGCATGGATTTCCGCGTGGTCGGCCAGCCGACCGATGAGCGCATCAAGGCCGAGCTGGGCATCCAAAAGGGTTCCGGCAAGCCCAACAGCGAAAAGATCGGCAAGAAGCTCACCCAGGCCCAGCTGACCAAGATCGCCGAAGAGAAGGCCGAGGACATGAACGCCGATGACGTCGAATCCATCAAGAAGATGGTCGCCGGCACGGCTCGCAGTATGGGCGTGGAAGTCGAGGAGTAAGATGCCGGAACTGGCCAAGGCGCATATTCGAGGCCTGACCCGCACCGGCCCTTGGGGTATCGATAACGCGGAACACGTCGTGGAGTTTTCCGCCGGAGCCGTCGAGGAGTTCGTTGAGCAGTTTCCCGAAGATATGCGGGAGTTCGCAATCGAAGCTATCTCGGAAAGGCTGCGGACTTGCCGCGATCAGCTGGAGATGAGCGAAGCGGTCGAAATAGCAGAAGTAAAGTAATTTTGTGGGAGGCCGTGACCCGGCCGATGGCACCACGAAAGGAGTAAATATTATGGCAAAGACTAAGACAGAGCTGCAGCAGGAGCTGACGGCGCTTGGCGTGGAGTTTGATCCCAAGGCCAAAGTAGCCGATTTGCAAGCCTTACTGGCTGAAAGCCAGCCGGCAGAGAAGCCGGAGACAGCCGAAGCAGACGTGACGGCCACCGCCGTAGACGCCGCCGAACAGGAACAAGAAGTTATTACCGAAAAGCATTCCACTGAACCGACCGAAGGCGTGGCCAAAGCCGGCAAACGCAGCAGCAAAGCACTGCGTGAGGCCGAAGAGCAGCAGGCCAAAGAAGAGCGCAAAGCCGGCGGCGAAGCGGTCGCAGCCAAACCGAAGCAACCGGTCAAGCCGACCCGTTCACGTCTGGAGCGCCGGGCCAAAGGTTACCGCAAGAGCGCCGAGCAGATCGAAAAGGGCAAGCAGTACACGCTCGAACAAGCCGTCGAGCTGGCTAAGCAGACCAGCCACGTGAAATTTGACGCTACCGTCGAGCTGCACATCAAGCTGGGTGTCGATCCGCGCCAGGCTGATCAGAACGTCCGCGACAATCTGGTGCTGCCGGCCGGCACCGGCAAAAGCGTCAAGATAGCCGTCTTTACCGATGACGCTGCTGCTGCCAAGCAGGCTGGCGCTGCTATTGCCGGCACCGACGAAATTATCGCTCTGCTCGATAAAGGCAGCACTGACTTTGATATTCTGATCGCCACGCCGAACCTGATGCCGCAGCTCGGCAAGTACGCCCGCGTGCTCGGCCCGCGCGGCCTCATGCCGAACCCCAAGAGCGGCACTGTCACCACCGACGTGGACCGCGCCGTGGCCGAGGCCAAAGCCGGTCGTGTGGAATATCGCGTGGACAGCACCGGTATCGTGCATCTCGGCGTCGGCAAAGTCAGCTTCGAGCCGGCCAAGCTGCTTGATAACATCCAGGCCGTGCTGGCCAGCGTCAAGGCCGCCAAGCCGCAGAGCCTCAAAGGCACCTATGTTCAGGCCGTCTATCTGACGACTTCCATGGGCCCGTCCATCAGCGTTGACGCCGCTAACGTTTAGTGGCTGGTCACGAGCCGGCTGTGGCATACTAGCTACATGGTAATTGTCGGCCTCACCGGAAACATTGGCAGCGGCAAGTCTACGTTCGCCGATTTCTTGGCCGAGCAATTCGAACATGCCGGCCACTGGGAAAGTTGGCAGCTGATCGCTGAGGTCGCCGAAGCGCTGCGAGCGAACGGACATCCGAAGTCCGATAGCACAGAAGCCGTCAATCGGTGGCTGGAACCTTTGCCCGATATCATTCAGAAAATTTGCCATAAACAGGTTTCTTTTAACGACCTAAAGCTTGATGGCGCCGTGAAACATGACTCCCCCGAGTACGTGAAGCTTTTTCAGTACCTGGAGCTCGTGCAGGAGCGGCCGGAGCTGGCCGTCGGGCCGGTTACAGAGGCTCGCAAAGAGGATCTGCGCAGTATTTTGCAATGGCTGGGCGGCTATCTGGCGGCCAAGTGTGGGGGCGATATCTGGTACGGCGAAATAATCCGCCGCATCCAAACCGAACCGAAACTGGAGTTGGCTACGATCGGCGGGGTGCGATTCCCGGCCGACGCGAAATGTATCATAAACGCCGGAGGAGTAATCATGGCCATTGAGCGGCCGGGCTGGGAACCACGAGACAAATCCGACCCCACGGAGCGAGAGCGCGGCCAAATCCATGCCGACACGGTCATTTACAACGACGGATCGCTCGATCAGCTGCGACGTTGCGCCCAAAAAGTAGCCGCCGACATAAAAGGCGGGACCAGGCTGCCCCAGTACCGTGCCGCCGAGCCGTAAGCATAAGCACGGATCATCACCTTTTTGCGTAAAAATCACATTATTATTCTGCTTGCTTAAAAGCTTCTCGTCCGCTTACAATAGACAGTAAGATTTGGAGGGAACCTTGGGGGTTTACAGCAACACACAAATTCGGCAGGCGATTGACGATGGGCACATCGTCTGTCATCCGTTTAACCCGAAGCATGTGGCGCACGCCAGCCTCGACGTGACGCTCGGCCAGTATTATTATCGGATCGAAAAAATGAACGAGCGGACCATCTACAACCCGTTCGATAAAGAGGATGTGGAGCGCTACTTCGATGGCCCGCATAAGGCCCTGCCGCACGGCGAATGGTGCGCTTTGAACGGTTTCAAGCCGTTCAACAATATTCCGCTCGACCACCCGGTCATCAGCCTGAAGCCGCGGGAGCGTATCCTGGCGCACACGCATGAGTTTTTCGGGATTTTGCCGCCGGGCGCCTGCGAAGTCCGCTCACGCTCCAGCTGGGGGCGCAACGGCATCGCCGTCTGCTTTGACGCCGGTTGGATCGACCCCGGCTACATCAACCGGCTGACACTCGAGATTTATAACCTGAACGAGCGCGAAACCGTGCTGCTGCCGGTCGGCGAACGCACCGCGCAGATCATCTTTCACGAGACCGGCCCGGTCGAAGGCAATTATGGCCAGGGCCGCGACCAAGGCTTCAGCGGCAAGTACCAGCAGGGCACCGATCTGGATACCATCATCAAGACCTGGTCGCCGGACTTGATGTTGCCGAAGGCCTATCTGGACACGCGCGCTTTGCCGCAGAAAATCGAAGGACTGGCTTATGACTAGGGGCAAATATATCGTCCTAGAGGGTGCCGAAGGCGTCGGCAAGACGACGCAGCTGATGGAACTGGCCCGGCGCTTGCGTGCGGCCGGACTGCCGGTGCGCACCTTGCGTGAGCCGGACAGCCAGAGCGATCTGACGGCGCGCGCCATCCGCCAGCTTACGCAGGATCCGCATTACCCGATGAACACGCGCACTGAGGTATTGCTGTACAACGCCGCTCGTTCGCAAAGCTTGCAGGTTATCAAGCAAAGTGTTGATAACGGCGTGATCTGCTTGGTTGACCGGAATTACCTGACAACACTGGCCATTCAGTATTACGGTCGCGGCGACGTGCCTGATTACGAGACCATCAACGGCATTATCAGCTTCGCGGTCGGCGGCATTGAGCCTGATTTGTGCGTGGTGCTGGATGCGCCGGTGCCGATTTTGCGATCGCGCCTTAAAGGCCGCGGCGGCGGTGAGCGCTTCGACAACCTCGACGACGCCTTTTTGGAACGGGTACGGGCCGGCTACCTGTGGGAGGCCAAGCAGCGTGGCCTGCCGGTGGTCTTTGCCAACGAAGCGCCGGAAACCATCGCCGATAACATCTGGCAGCTGGTTTCGCGGGAGCTGGCCATTCGGCCGGCCAGCAAGGCCAGCGCCGTGGAGGCGCCGGCCTCAGTCAAGGAAGTGATCGAGCAAAAAGTCCAAGACAGCGCGCCGCCGCTGGTAGGCACTTCGGCCGACGCGGCCCGACCGGCTCAGCCAAACGGAGCAGGGTCGAATGAGACCGACGAAGAAGCCAGCTATGTCGAGCAAGATAAAGCCGGCCGCCACTACATCACGGAAGCCGGCAAGCGGTACTTGGAAGACGCGGTTACTTCGGTTGACGGCGACGTGTACGCCTTTACCGAAAAGCTTAGTCCGGTGACCATCGCGGCCGCCATGGCTCGGCTGAGCCGCCGCGGCGACGATATGCGCATCACCATTTTGGACGAATTCGCCGGCAAGGTGGACAAGGACAAGCAGCTGCTGCACCGCGTGATCACGGCATTCGGCGATGATTCCGTTCAGCAATTGGGCGGCGTGCACGTGGTGGTCGAAAACGCCAGCAATCTGCTGACCAAGAAACTGGAATGGGGCCGTTTGGCGGCGTACCTGGAGCAGTCCACACGCTACATTTACTTCGACCAAAAAGATAGGCGGGGTCGCTATCGCTACCATGTGCCGTCGGAACTCAAGCCGGCCGTCAAAAAGCAGTATAAGCAAGCCATGGACACCATTTTCGACCTGTATTCGGCGATGGTCCGCGAACTGACCGAATATATCCGCGGCAAATCCTCGGTACCCGAAAATGAACGCGACGGCGCTTGGCGAGCCGCCACGCGGGCCCAGGCTTGCGACGCCGTCCGACCGGTTCTGCCGGTGGCCACTACTTCGACCGTCGGCATCTTCGCTTCCGGTCAAGCGCTGGAAAGTCTGATCATGCACCTGCAAGCCGACGAATTGCCGGAGGCTCGCCGGACCGGCGACGATCTGCTCAAACAAGGCCGCAAGGTGCTATCGACCTTCCTGGAGCGGGCCGACAAGCCGGAACGCGGCGGCGCCATGGTGGCGTACCGCGCAAGTACCCACAAGACAATGGCGCAGCTCGCTAAGGAAAATCTGCCCGATAATTACGCGACGGCCACCGAGCCGGTCGATTTAGTCGATTTCTGGCCCAAAAACGAGCTTTTGCTGGTTCCGGATATGCTGTACGAACACAGCAACCTTTCCCAGGACGCGCTGGCCGCCGAGGTCAATGGCTGGCCGTACGATAAAAAAGCCGAGGTCTTTAAGGCTTACATGGGCGAACGCCTGAACCGCCGCCATCGGCCCGGCCGGGCGCTCGAAAAGGCGCATTACAGCTTTGATCTGGTGTGCGATTACGGTATTTTCCGCGACTTGCAGCGCCACCGCATGGTCGACGACCTGAACTGGCAGCCGCTGACGCCGCGTTATGGCTACGAGATCCCCCAGCTGGTCGAAGAAGCCGGCCTAAGCGAGCAGTTCGAGGCCTGTTTCGATGTCAGCCTCAAGCTTTACAGCCGTCTGCAGAAGGCCGGCTACCCGTTGGAAGCCCAATATGCCACGCTGCTCGGCCATAAGATGCGCTGGAAGATCACCTATAACGCCCGCGAAGCCTTCCATTTGCACGAGCTCCGCACCAGCCCGCAGGGCCACCCCGGCTATCGCAAACTGGTCATGCAAATGCATGAAAAACTAGCTGAAGTCCATCCTTTGATGGCCGAAGCCATGAAGTTCGTCAACACCGATGAAGATCCGGAATTAACCCGCTTGGCGGCGGAACGCTATACTCAGTTCAAGCTTCAAAAATTAGAAAAGAAAAGTTAGGCGGCGGCCGAGCGGCTTTTGCGGGAGTCGGCCTGAATAATGGCGGCCTGGTCGACGAGCTCGATATCCGGGTCTAAGCTGCCTAGAAAGTGCGATAAAATCTCGCGCCGGCGCTCCGGGTCGGGGTTTTGACGCAGCTCGAGCTCGACCAGGTGGATTTCTTCGGGAGAGGGGCAGGCCGGAAATCTTTCGCTTATATCTGATTGTTCAATAGTTTTCGTGGAGTTCATAAATCACGTCTCTAAAACGTAAAAATAATAATACGCCTCTGGCTGTAGTTTGCAAGCATAAACTTGACACAATGATTACATCTATGTAATTATCTATGACGTGCGTAAAAACTTTCTCATCGAGGTCGTGATTCTCACTCCCGTCGGCGGGTAGCTTTTACGTTTTCCTACAAGGCAAATAAGCTCCCGCGCCAGAAGCGGGAGTTTTTATTTTAAGCAGCCACCATGTATATAGAAGCACTCCAAACGCCGCATCCGTTGAAGACCGCCAGTGAGGCGGAAGTCCCTAGGCCTCTTATCGAGGTTCTGGGCACCGATGCCGTGAAAGAAGA
>Ga0164242_10001842_pt1 | contig 24863 bp, 25 predicted proteins | sample OricomgcompostMG_FD_108783 | JGI IMG/M metagenome (GOLD analysis project Ga0164242, IMG submission 108783) | Miracle-Growth compost microbial communities from Emeryville, California, USA - Original compost - Miracle growth compost (MG) ...
CGTGTCGATCAACATCAAGCCTCTCGAGGACCGCATCGTCATCAAGCAGGTCGAGGCTGAGCAGACCACTGCGTCCGGCCTGGTCATCCCGGACACCGCCAAGGAGAAGCCCCAGGAGGGCGAGGTCCTGGCGGTCGGCCCGGGTCGTGTCGACGACAACGGCAACCGCATCCCGCTCGACGTCGCGGTGGGCGACAAGGTCATCTACAGCAAGTACGGCGGCACCGAGGTCAAGTACGCCGGCCAGGAGTTCCTCATCCTGGGCGCGCGCGACATCCTCGCTGTGATCGCCTGACGCAGCTCCTGATTCCGGGACGTCATACGAACCGGCCGCCCCGGCAGCCACCTCGTATGACGTCCCGGATCCATTTCTGACCTACATAGAGGGAATCTCAAATGCCGAAGATCCTGGAGTTCGACGAGAACGCCCGGCGCGCGCTCGAGCGCGGCGTCGACAAGCTCGCCGACGCCGTCAAGGTGACGCTTGGCCCCAAGGGCCGCTACGTCGTCCTGGACAAGAAGTGGGGCGCCCCGACCATCACCAACGACGGTGTGACCGTCGCCCGTGAGGTCGAGCTGGACGACCCGTTCGAGAACCTTGGTGCGCAGCTCACCAAGGAGGTCGCCACCAAGACCAACGACATCGCCGGTGACGGCACCACCACCGCGACCGTCCTCGCCCAGGCGATGGTTCACGAGGGCCTCCGTGCGGTCGCCGCCGGCGTCAACCCGATGGGCCTCAAGCGTGGCATGGACGCGGCCGCCGCCAAGGTCGGCGACGCGCTGCGTGAGGCCGCCCGCCCGGTCAACGACGAGACCGACATGGCGTCCGTCGCCACCATCTCGAGCCGCGACAGCCACATCGGCGAGCTGCTGGCCGAGGCCTTCAGCAAGGTCGGCAAGGACGGTGTCATCACCGTCGAGGAGTCGAACACCCCGAGCACCGAGCTCGAGTTCACCGAGGGCATGCAGTTCGACAAGGGCTACATCTCGGCGTACTTCGTGACCGACCCGGAGCGCATGGAGGCCGTCCTCGACGACCCCTACATCCTCCTCGTCCAGGGCAAGGTCGGCTCCATCCAGGAGCTGCTCCCCGTCCTCGAGAAGGTCATGCAGTCGGGCAAGCCGCTGTTCATCATCGCCGAGGACGTCGAGGGCGAGGCCCTGTCGACCCTGGTGGTCAACAAGATCCGCGGCACGTTCAACGCCGTCGCGGTCAAGGCTCCGGCCTTCGGTGACCGCCGCAAGGCGATCATGGAGGACATCGCGATCCTGACCGGCGGTCAGGTCGTCGCTCCCGAGGTCGGACTCAAGCTCGACCAGGTCGGCCTCGAGGTGCTGGGCCAGGCCCGCCGCGTCGTGATCACCAAGGACAACACCACGATCGTGGACGGTGCCGGCGACGCCGCCGAGGTCACCGGCCGGGTCAACCGGATCAAGTCGGAGATCGAGAACACCGACTCCGACTGGGACCGGGAGAAGCTCCAGGAGCGGCTCGCGAAGCTCGCCGGCGGCGTCTGCGTGGTCAAGGTCGGCGCCCACACCGAGGTGGAGCTCAAGGAGAAGAAGCACCGCATCGAGGACGCCGTCTCCGCGACCCGCGCCGCGATCGAGGAGGGCATCGTCCCCGGCGGTGGCTCGGCCCTGGTCCACGCCGTCGCCGCGCTCGACGGCGACCTCGGCCTCACCGGTGACGAGGCCGCCGGCGTGCGGATCGTGCGCAAGGCCGCTGACGAGCCGCTGCGCTGGATCGCCGAGAACGGTGGCGACAACGGCTACGTCGTCGTCTCCAAGGTGCGCGAGGCCGGCGTCGGCAACGGCTGGAACGGCCAGACCGGTGAGTACGGCGACCTGGTCGCCCAGGGCGTCATCGACCCGGTGAAGGTGACCCGCTCCGCGCTGGTCAACGCCACCTCGATCGCGGGCATGCTGCTCACGACCGAGACGCTGGTCGTCGACAAGCCCGAGGAGGAGGAGCCGGCGGCCGCCGCCGGTCACGGCCACGGGCACGGTCACTGAGCCCTAGCATCACCACAGCGTCAGACGCCCTGGCTGCTCCGGCAGCCAGGGCGTCTGACGTTATCGAGGCTTCAGCGGGTCATGAAGACGAACCCGATCGGGCCGTTGTCGTTCTTCGCCGCGCCGGACGCGGCGCTGACCTGGGCCATCCGGCCGCCGGCGTCGAGGGAGAAGAGGGCCTGGCGCTGTGAGCCATCGGCCGCCGTCGCCTCGAAGACGACCCGGGTGTCGTCCCAGGCGATGGTCCAGCCCAGGTAGAGCCGTCCGGACACGTCCTGGGTGCGCGCCACCACGGCGCCGGTGCGGGCATCAAGGATCGCGATCGCGGACGGGTCACCGTTGTCGACGACCGGGACAGCGGCGACGTACTTCCCATCGGGGCTGAACGCCACCGGTCGCCACGACCCGTGCCACAGCACCGCGCCCGTGGTGCCGTCGGCCATCGCCCCCTGTTGATCGCCCTTCTTGACGGTGCCCACGATGCCGCCGATGAGGTCGTCGGACTGCGAGACCACTGTCGCGGTGACGGACGTGTGGATGGTCGTGGACGAGGTCGGCCCGGTGAGGACCCGCACGCCGTGTCCGTCGCTGACAGCCACGCCGCCGCCGAGGAAGCCGAGCAGGCCGGTGCTCTGATCCACCTGCCACTGCTGCTGGCCGTTGCCCATCCCGCTGGGGATCCCGGCGTACACGTCCTGACCGATCTGCCAAGCCGTCTGGGTGCCGTCGTCGCTCGCCACGATGGTGGCCATGTTGGTGGCGTTGGTGCCGTTGACGACGAGCTTGCCGGAGGAGTCGTACTGCCGCAGCACACCGTCGTCGTACGTGATCAGCCACCCGCCGTGGTACGGCGTGAAGGCGTTCACCGGGAAGCCGCCGGCGTCGTACTCACCGCCGGGCAACGCCTGTCCGTTGTGCAGCTTCCCGGCCGGGTCGATGTAGGTGAGCGATGTCTGCGCACCCATCGCGATCCCGCCGAGCCCAGCGCCGGACGCCGTCTGTGTCGGCGTCGGCGTCGGCGTCGAGCTGACGGTGCTGACCGGCGGCGGGGGAGCGCTCGTGTCACGGGAGGCCACCAGCACACCCGCAGGTACGGCGACGGCCGCCACCGCGACCGCTGCCGCCGACGCGACCAGGGCGGTCCGACGCCGCCGGATCCGCCGGGCCCGGCCGAAGACGTCGGCCAGGTCCGCGCCATGGCCGGACTGGTCATCCGCCTGACGGTTGAGCGAGGAGCGCAGCCGCTGCTCCAGCTCCCTGTTCAGGTCGTCGATGCTCATCGTGCCTCCCGCAGCTTCGCCAGCGCGCGGCTGGCCTGCGACTTCACCGTGCCGGCCGAGATACCGAGGGCGTCGGCGATCTCGGCCTCACTGAGGTCCTCGTAGTAGCGCAGCACGATCACCGCGCGCTGCTTGCGCGGCAGGGTTTGGACCAGCGCCCAGACCTCGTCGCGAGCCCCGTCGTACTCCTGCGCCTCGACCGGCTGCTCCGGCAGCCGCTCCGCGACCACCTCGTGCCTCCGTGACGCGCGGCGCCACAGCGAGCGGTGCTCGTTGACCATGACCCGACGGGCGTAGGCGTCGATGCTGTGGTGGTCGCGCAGCCGGCCCCAGGCCACATAGAGCTTGGCGAGCGTCGCCTGGGTCAGGTCGTCGGCGGCATGCCCGTCGCCCGCGCACAGCAGGTAGGCGGTGCGGCGCAGTGCGGGTTGCCGCACGCTCACCCACCCGGTGAACTCGGCGGCGTCGCGCTCGCGTTGCCCGCGCACGCCCACCTCCCATGTCGTCATGCCCCTACTCACGCAGTCACCGCGCAAGAGGTTGCATCGAAACCCAGCGGCAACATGCTCTCAACACGCCTGCCATCCGAGGCGGTGAGACTCGAGCCATGCTCTGGCGGGTACGCACCACCCTCCCCGACCGGCCCGGGACCTTGGCCGTGCTGGCCCAGCGCTGCGGCGAGGCAGGGGTCAACATCCTGGGCCTGCAGATCTTCCCCGGCATCGCCGAGGTCACCGACGAGCTGATGATCCGTACGCCGATGGGCTGGGAGGCCGAGCAGGTCGCCGAGCTGATGACGGCGAGCGGTGGCAGCGACGTCGTCGTCCTGCCCTCCCGCGAGGCGGCCCTGGCCGACCAGCCGACCCGCTACATCCGGGCGGCGCAGATGATCCTCGAGCGTCCGCTGTCGTTCCCGGACGTCGTGGCGCGGCTCTTCGACACCGCCACCGAGCCGGGCCGGGACCCGGCCGCCGGTCCCGGCGCACCGCTCGACGTGATGGAGATGACGGTCGGCGACGTCGTCGTGCAGGTACGCCGCCAGACTCCCTTCACGGCGACCGAGCATGCCCGCGGCGCGGCGCTCGCCGACCTGGTCACCGATGTCGTCCAACGCTCGCGTGCGGCCGCGGGCGCCTGGGCGACCGAGCCCGTCACCGCTGACGCCGCCGATGTGGAGTACGTCGTCGACGGGCCGACGGTGACGGCGCTGCTGGGTGGTGTCGTCGTCGGGCGGGCGACGCTGCTGGAGCCGCCGGCGGCGGGCGGCCCGGAGGGGACGGTGCACGGACTCACCGTCACCGTCGAGCCGGCCTGGCGCCGCCGGGGCATCGGCACCCGACTGCTCCTCGACACCGCTCGGCTCGCCCGCACCCGAGGGGCGGACGGCCTGGTGCTGACGACCGGGTCCGACAACCCCGCCGTACTGCCGCTGGTGCTGGCCGCCGGGATGCGTGGCCTGATCAAGATGGCCGGCGGCGAGCTGACCGTGCGGGTGCCGGTCAACAAAGTGCGGCCGTTACCTCGGTGAGCCCTCTGTTAATGCTGTCCCGTCGGGTACCGGGTCTGTCCGCAACCGACACGTGAAGGAGCAACGATGAAGGGCATCGTCTACCAGGGCCCGCGCAACGTCACCGTCGAGGAGCTTCCTGACCCGACCTGCCAGCAGCCGACCGACGCGGTCATCCGGCTGACCACCACCAACATCTGCGGCTCGGACCTGCACATGTACGAGGGCCGCACCAACGTCGAGCCGGGCACCGTCCTGGGCCACGAGAACATGGGCATCGTCGAGGAGGTCGGCTCCGCCGTGGGCCGGATCAAGCCTGGGATGAGGGTCTCGGTCCCGTTCAACATCGCCTGCGGCACCTGCCGCAGCTGCAACCAGGGCTGGACGTCCTTCTGCGAGCGCACCAACCCGATCGAGGGCATGCAGGGCGCCGCCTACGGCTACGCCAACATGGGCCCGTACGACGGCGGCCAGGCCGAGTTCCTCCGCGTCCCGTACGCCGACTTCAACCTCCTCGAGCTGCCCGAGGGAACCGAGCACGAGAACGACTTCACCCTGCTCTCCGACGTCTTCCCGACCGGCTGGCACGGCGTCGAGCTGGCCGGCATGCGGCCCGGTGACGCGGTCGCGGTGTACGGCGCCGGCCCGGTGGGTCTGATGGCCGCGCACTCCGCGATGATCAAGGGTGCCAGCGAGGTCTACGTCGTCGACTTCCATGACGACCGGCTCAAGCTCGCCTCCTCGATCGGCGCCAAGCCGGTGGACGTGCGCGCGGGCAGCCCGGTGGAGCAGATCATGGACGGCACCGGTGGCCAGGGTGCCGACTCCGGCGTGGAGGCGGTCGGCTGGCAGGCCCACGATCCGGCGGGGGAGGAGCACCCCGAGCTGGTGCTCGACAACCTGGTGCAGTCGGTCAAGGCGCATGGCGGCATCGGCGTGGTCGGCGTCTACGTGCCCGAGGATCCGAAGTCGCCGGGCAGGGCAGCCGACGGCCGGATCGGCTTCGACTACGGCACCTTCTTCACCAAGGGGCAGCGGATGGGCACCGGCCAGGCGCCGGTGAAGCGCTACAACGCCGAACTGCGCGACCTGATCATCGAGGGCCGCGCCGAACCCGGATTCATCGTCTCCCACGAGCTGCCGCTGGAGGAGGCGCCCTCGGCGTACGCCAACTTCGACGACCGTGTGAACGGCTGGACCAAGGTGCTGCTCAAGCCCGGCATGACGTCCTGACCGTCCCGTTTCGCTGAGGCCGGGGGTCCGAACGTAGGATTTCGTCATGGAGATCCCGGAGAAGTTCGCGACCCTCGGCCTCACCTACGACGACGTGCTCCTCCTGCCCGGCTATTCGGATCTGGCGCCGTCTGACATCGACACCACCAGCCGCCTGACCCGCGAGATCTCCCTCAAGGTGCCGCTGGTCTCGGCCGCGATGGACACGGTCACCGAGTCGCGGATGGCGATCGCGATGGCGCGCCAGGGCGGCATCGGCGTGCTGCACCGTAACCTGTCCATCGAGGACCAGGCCTACCAGGTCGATCTGGTCAAGCGGACCCAGACCGGGATCATCTCCAACCCGGTCACCATCGGTCCCGACGCCACCCTCGAGCAGCTCGACCGCCTCGCCGGTGAGTACCGCATCTCCGGGTTCCCGGTGGTCGACGCCGACAACAAGCTGATCGGCATGATCACCAACCGCGACCTGCGCTTCACCCCGGTCGCGGAGTGGGCCACCACCAAGGTGGACGAGGTGATGACGCCGATGCCGCTCATCACCGGCGACGCTGGCATCAGCCGCGAGGACGCGACCACGCTGCTGCGCCAGCACAAGCGCGAGCGCCTCCCGCTCGTCGACGAGCAGGGCCGCCTCGCCGGTCTCATCACGGTCAAGGACTTCGTCAAGGGCGAGCAGTTCCCCAACGCCTCCTACGACGCCGACGGCCGTCTCCTCGTCGGTGCCGCGATCGGCTACTTCGGCGACGCCTGGGAGCGGGCGACCACGCTCATCGAGGCGGGCGTCGACGTGCTCGTCGCGGACACCGCGCACGGCAACGTCCAGATGCTGATCGACATGGTCAAGCGGCTCAAGACCGACCCGGCCACGCGCCACGTGCAGGTGATCGGCGGCAACGTCGCCACCAAGGAAGGCGCCCAGAGCTTCGTCGACGCCGGCGCGGACGCGGTCAAGGTCGGTGTCGGCCCGGGCTCGATCTGCACCACCCGCGTCGTGACCGGTGTCGGCGTCCCGCAGGTCTCGGCCGTCTACGAGGCCTCGCTGGCCTGCCGGCCCGCCGGCGTACCCGTGATCGCCGACGGTGGCCTGCGCTACTCCGGCGAGATCGGCAAGGCGATCGTCGCCGGCGCCGACACCGTCATGCTCGGCTCGATGCTCGCCGGTACGGCGGAGGCGCCGGGCGACCTGCTCCTCATCAACGGCAAGCAGTTCAAGGCCTACCGGGGCATGGGCTCCATGGGTGCGATGTCCTCGCGCGGCAAGAAGTCCTACTCCAAGGACCGCTACTTCCAGGCCGAGGTCACCAGCGACGACATGATCGTCCCCGAGGGCGTCGAGGGCCAGGTCCCCTACAAGGGCTCGCTGTCCACCGTTGCCCACCAGCTCGTCGGCGGCCTGCACCAGACGATGTTCTACGTCGGTGCGCGCACCGTGTCCGAGCTGCAGGAGAAGGGCAAGTTCATGCGGATCACCTCGGCCTCGCTGAAGGAGAGCCACCCGCACGACATCCAGGTGACCGTCGAGGCGCCCAACTACCACAGCTGACGCCTAGCGTCGGCAAAGTGTCACCGTGACAGTTCGGAACTGTCACGGTGACACTTTGCATCTGAGGTGACAGTTCAAACTGTCGCTCGGCCCGCGAACTATCACCGTGACACTTTGGGATCCGAGCAGCCGCGGGCCGTAGACTCCTCCGGTGACCGAGATCGAGATCGGACGGGCCAAGCGGGCGCGACGCGCCTACTCCTTCGACGACGTGGCGATCGTGCCGAGCCGCCGTACGCGTGACCCCGAAGAGGTCAGCACGGACTGGCAGATCGACGCCTACCGCTTCGACATCCCGGTGCTTGCCGCGCCGATGGACTCGGTGATGTCGCCCGCCACCGCGATCAAGCTCGGCCAGCTGGGCGGTCTGGGCGTGCTCAACCTCGAGGGCATCTGGACCAGGTACGCCGACCCGGAGCCGCTGCTTGCCGAGGTCGCCGAGCTTCGCGGCGTCGACGCCACCCGCCGCCTGCAGGAGATCTACACCGAGCCGATCAAGGCCGAGCTGATCACCGAGCGGCTGCACGAGGTCCGCGAGGCGGGTGTCACCGTGGCCGGTGCGCTCAGCCCGCAGCGCACCAAGGAGTTCGCCAAGACGGTCGTCGACGCGGGGGTCGACATGTTCGTCATCCGTGGCACCACGGTCAGCGCCGAGCACGTGAGCGGCAACACCGAGCCGCTCAACCTCAAGGAGTTCATCTACGAGCTCGACGTTCCCGTCATCGTCGGTGGCTGCGCGACCCACCAGGCCGCACTGCACCTGATGCGCACCGGGGCCGCCGGCGTACTCGTCGGCTTCGGTGGGGGCGCCGCCCACACCACCCGCACCGTCCTCGGCGTCGCGGTCCCGATGGCCAGCGCCGTCGCGGACGTCGCGGCCGCCCGCCGCGACTACCTCGACGAGTCCGGCGGCCGCTACGTGCACGTCATCGCCGACGGCTCCATCGGCCGCTCCGGCGACGTCGCCAAGGCGATCGCCTGCGGCGCCGACGCCGTCATGGTCGGCTCGCCGTTCGCGCGGGCGAGCGACGCGCCGGGCCGCGGCTTCCACTGGGGTGCGGAGGCGCACCACCACGACCTGCCGCGGGGCCAGCGGGTGGAGTTCGAGACCGTCGGCACCTTCGAGGAGATCCTGCTCGGTCCCAGCCACGTCGCCGACGGCACCATGAACCTCATCGGTGCGCTCAAGCGCTCCATGGCGACCACCGGCTACACCGACGTCAAGGAGTTCCAGCGCGTCGAGGTCGTCCTCGCCTGATCGGGGACGGGTCCGATGGCCACCGACGAGATCCGGCTGGTTCTCAGTCGCGACGTCGTCGGGCCCGACGGCGCCATCGGCGAGGAACGAGTACGCCGGGAGGGGTCGGCGTACTCGCCGCGCACCTCGCTGCGACGTGCGCTGACCGATCGGGCGCTGAAGGGCTTCACGGATTCCGACGAGTCGGCGTTGTGGCTGGTCGAGATCCTCGGCGAGGAGAGCGACGTGAGCGGCTTGGTCGTGGGCGTCAGCAGCAAGTCGTCCGGTCTGCTGCTGGGGCCGCGCAAGCGTGATCGGCTCGCCGACCTGAGCGCCGACCGCCATCGCCTGGTCGTGCACTTCCGCTATGCCGATCAGTCCGAGCCGGTCAACAACGTCTTCAAGCAGATCTTCGGGGCGGTTCGCGGCAGGTCCTAGAGTGGCCCGCGTCATGTCGTCTGAGTGCGGAGGTCACATGAGCAGGTTCGAGGGACGTACGGCGATCGTCACCGGAGCGAGCCGGGGCATCGGCCTCGGGATCGCCCAGCGACTGGTCGCCGACGGTGCGAAGGTGGTGATCACCGCCCGCAAGCCTGAGCCGCTCGCGGAGGCGGTCGCGGCGCTCGGTGGTCCCGAGCACGCGCTCGGCATCGCCGGTCGGGTCGATGACCCCGAGCACCAGGCGGAGGTGGTCGCCAAGGCGGTCGAGACCTTCGGCGGCGCTGACCTGCTCGTCAACAACGCCGGCATCAACCCGGTGGCCGGCGGTCTGCTCCAGCTCGACGTCGAGGCCGCACGCAAGACGGTCGACGTCAACTGCTTCGCCGGCATCAGCCTGGTCCAGCAGATCCACAAGGACTGGATGGCCCAGCACGGCGGTGCCATCGTCAACGTCTCCTCGGTGGCCGGTCTCGGCCCCACCCCGGTCATCGCGATGTACGGCGCCAGCAAGGCGATGCTCAACTACATCACCCAGGAGCTGGCCGTCGAGCTCGGTCCGGACGTGCGGATCAACGCGGTGCTGCCGGCGGTGGTGAAGACCGACTTCGCACGGCTGCTCTACGAGGGTCGCGAGGAACAGGTCTCGAAGCCTTATCCGCTCAAGCGGCTCGGTATGCCCGACGACATCGCGGGCGTGGTCTCCTTCCTGCTCTCCGACGACGCGGCCTGGATGACCGGTCAGCTCGTCACCGTCGATGGCGGTGTCACTGTCGCCTCCGGCGCGATCTGATGAGCGGCCTCGCAGCGGGCACCCGGGTCGTCGTCACCGGTGCGGCGCGCGGCATCGGTCGGGCGCTCGCCCGTCGCCTCGTCACGGGCGGTTGCCGGGTGGTGGTCAACGACCGCGACGAGGCCGAGCTGAGGCACGTGGCGGAGGAGGTCGGAGCCTTCGGCGTACCGGCGGATGTGGCGACCGAGGCCGGGGTGACGGCTCTGGTCGAGGCGTCCCGACAGCATCTCGGCGGCATCGACGTGTGGTTCGGCAATGCGGGCATCGACCGCGGCCGTGGCCTGGACACGAGCGAGCGGGACTGGGACGCCAGCCACCAGCTCAACGTGATGGCGCATGTGCGGGCCGCGCGACTGCTGGTGCCGGAGTGGCTCGAGCGAGGGGAGGGACGATTCGTCGTCACCGCCTCGGCCGCGGGACTGCTCACCATGCTGGAGGCACCCGCCTACTCCGTGACCAAGCACGGCGCCGTCGCCTTCGCGGAGTGGCTCTCGGTGACCTACCGGCATCGGGGCATCGTGGCGCAGGCGATCTGCCCGCAGGGTGTCCACACCGACATGCTGGCCCGCGCGGGGGATCTCCAGGAGCTGCTCAGCCGGGACCAGGCGCTCGCCCCCGAGACGGTCGCCGAGGTCGCCTGGGAGGCGCTCGACGGAGAGAAGTTCCTGATCCTGCCGCATCCCGAGGTGGCGGGCTACTACAACGCGAGGGCCTGCAACACCGACACCTGGCTGGCGGGGATGAACCGGCTGCAGCGCAAGGTGGAGGAAGCACGATGAGAGCGCGGCAGGTCACGGAGCTGGGCGAGCCGAGGGACGCACTGCAGCGCCTCGCGGACGGCAACACCCTCGGCCGGGTGGTGTTCGTGCCGTGAGCCCGACAGCAGGGACGCCCGGAGCCGAGGCGGTCCTCTTCGACTTCGGGGGAGTGCTGACGACCCCGATCCGCGACTCGATCGCGACGTGGATCGAGACCGACGGGATCCGGCCGGAGTCGTTCACCAGCACCCTCAAGGAGTGGCTGGGTCGCAACGCCGAGCCCGGTACGCCGATCCACCGGCTCGAGACGGGTGAGCTGTCCGAGGAGGAGTTCGACGCGCTGCTGGCGGCCCGCCTCACGACGTACGCCGGGACGCCGGTCGACCCTGTCGGCGTCCTGCGCAGGCTCTTCGGCGGGATCGCGCCGGACGAGGAGATGTATCGCCTCGTCGAGGAGCTCAAGAGCGCCGGCACGAAGGTCGCGCTGCTGTCGAACAGCTGGGGCTCGATCTATCCGCGCGAGCGGCTGGACCCGCTCTTCGACGTCCTCGTGATCTCCGAGGAGGTCGGCCTGCGCAAGCCCGACGCCGCGATCTTCGAGCTCGCCCTGGAGCGGCTCGGCGTACCGGCCGAGGCGGCGGTGTTCATCGACGACGTCGAGGTCAACGTCGAGGGCGCTCGGGCCGTCGGCCTCGCCGGCATCGTCCATGCCGACGCCGCCACCACCAGGACGGCGCTGGCCGGCCTGGTGCCTGCCCTTGCCGCCGGCAGCACCGAGGAGAGCGCATGACCACCGAGGCGAGCCCGCCCGGACTCGATCTCGGGCGACTCACCGCCTGGTGGCCCGATCATGTCGCCGCACCGGCCGGTGAGCTGGCTGCCAGGATGATCGCCGGAGGGAAGTCCAACCTCACCTACGAGGTCACCGACGGCGCCACCACCTGGATCGTCCGTCGCCCGCCGCTGGGCCACGTGCTCGCCACGGCACATGACATGGCTCGTGAGCACCGGGTGATGACGGCGTTGCGGAGCACCGCGGTCCCGGTGCCGGAGACGTTCGCGCTCTGCCAGGACACCGAGGTGATCGGGGCGCCCTTCTACGTCATGGACCGCGTCGTGGGGACGCCCTACCGCGAGGCGCGCGAGCTGATCCCGCTCGGTGCGGACCGGGTCCGGGCCATCTCCACCCGGCTGGTCGACACGCTCGCCACGCTCCACCAGGTGGATCCGATGCAGGTCGGCCTGGCGGACTTCGGGCGGGCCGAGGGCTTCCTCGCCCGTCAGGTCGCTCGCTGGAAGAAGCAGCTCGATGCGTCCCACACCCGCGATCTCCCCGCCGCCGAGACGCTGCACGCGCGGCTGGCGGCCAGCGTGCCTCCGGAGTCCGCTCCGGGGATCGTGCACGGCGACTACCGGCTCGACAAGGTCCTGATCGACGAGCACGACGAGCTGGTCGCCGTACTCGACTGGGAGATGGCCACCCTCGGCGACCCGCTCACCGATCTCGCGCTGATGGTCCTCTACCAGCGGATGGGCGCTGCCGCCGGCGCCCTGATCTCCGACGTGGGCTCCGCGCCCGGCTACCTCTCCGAGACGGAGGTCCTGCAGCAGTACGCCGCGGGTGGCGGCCGCGACCTGAGCCGCTTCGGCTTCTACCTCGGCCTGGCCGCGTTCAAGCTGGCGGCGATCCTCGAGGGCATCCACTACCGCTACCTCCACGGCCAGACCGTCGGCTCCGGTTTCGAGCACATCGGTGAGGCCATTCACCCGCTGCTCGATGCCGGTCTCGCCGCGCTCGACCAGGATTGAGTACCTGTGCCTGACACGTGTCTGATACAGCGCCCTGCCACACTGGCGGCATGACCCAGCCCGGAGTGCTGAGCCCCGATGCCCGTGCCGCCGCCGTTGCGGCGATGACCGGAGCCGCCGGCGAGCCCGAGCTCGACGTCCTCGTCGTCGGCGGCGGCGTCGTCGGTACGGGCGTCGCGCTCGATGCCGTCACCCGCGGCCTGTCGACCGGTCTGCTCGAGCAACGTGACCTCGCCTCCGGCACGTCCTCGCGCAGCTCGAAGCTCATCCACGGTGGCCTGCGCTACCTCGAGATGATGGACTTCGCCCTGGTCCGTGAGGCCCTGCAGGAGCGTGGCCTGCTCCTCACCCGACTGGCGCCCCACCTGGTCCGGCCGGTGCCGTTCCTCTACCCGCTCACCCACCCGATCTGGGAGCGCGGGTACGTCGGCAGCGGCCTCGCGCTGTACGACGGGATGGCGGTGGCCGGCCCGCTGCTGCACGGTGGCGGCGGGATGGGTCTGCCACGGCACCGTCACCTGACCCGCCGCACGGTCAGCCGGATCGCTCCCGACTTCCGCACCGACACCATCACCGGCGCGATCCAGTACTACGACGCCCAGGTCGACGATGCCCGGCTGGTGACCACCATCGCCCGCACGGCCGCGCGCCACGGCGCCCGGATCGCCACCCGGATGCGGGTCACCGGGTTCCTGCGCGAAGGGGAGCGGGTCGTCGGCGTCACCGCCCAGGAACTCGAGAACGGCACCATGCACGAGATCCGCGCCAAGACGGTGGTCAACGCCGCCGGCGTGTGGACCGACGAGATCCAGGAGATGGTGGGCGGCCGGGGCGCACTGCACGTCCAGGCCTCCAAGGGCATCCACCTGGTGGTGCCGCGGGACCGGATCCGCAGCGAGTCGGGCTTCATCGTGCGCACCGAGAAGTCGGTGCTGTTCGTCATTCCCTGGGGACGGCACTGGATCATCGGCACCACCGACACCCCGTGGACCTACGACCTCGCCCACCCGGCCGCGAGCCGCGCCGACATCGACTACGTCCTCGACCACGTGAACGCCATCCTGCGCGAGCCGCTCGGCCACGAGGACGTCGAGGGCGTGTACGCCGGCCTGCGCCCGCTGCTGTCCGGGGAGTCGGAGTCGACCTCGAAGATCTCCCGCGAGCACACCGTCGTCACGCCGGTGCCCGGGCTGGTGATGATCGCCGGGGGCAAGCTGACGACGTACCGGGTGATGGCGAAGGACGCCGTCGACGCGGCCGTGCACTCGCTGCGCACCACGACCGATATGCACGTCCAGGAGTCGATCACCGACAAGGTCCGGCTGCTCGGGGCCGAGGGCTTCGAGACCCGGTCCAACCAGCGGGTGCTGCTGGCGCGCCGGTCGGGCCTGCACGTCGCCCGGATCGACCACCTCCTGCGCCGGTACGGCGGGCTCATCGACGAGCTGCTCGACCTGATTGCCGGCCATCGAGCGCTCGCCGCTCCACTGGAGGGCGCGGACGACTATCTCGCAGCCGAAGTCGTCTACGCCGTCACCCACGAGGGCGCGCGACACCTGGACGACGTGCTCGCGCGGCGTACCCGCATCTCGATCGAGACGTTCGACCGCGGCGTCTCCGCCGCTCCCGGGGTCGCGAGACTGATGGCGGTCGAGCTCGGCTGGGACCAGGCGGAGACCGAACGCCAGGTGGAGTGGTACCTCCACCGGGTCACCGCGGAGCGGCTCAGCCAGACGATGGCCACCGATGCCGAGGCAGACCAGGCCCGGCGGAAGGTGGAGGACCTTATCTGACACTCTCCACCGCTCTGCTGAGCGGGGCGCATGTCTACCCCAAATGGGGTACAGGCGATGCCAGACATGGCTCCGACATCAGGGGATCGGGCCCCGCGCCGAGGAGAGAGAACCGTGACGAACCTACAGCAGGTCATCCATCGGCTCAGCCGACGCAAAGATGCCGACGAGCGAGGCTTCTCGCTCATCGAGCTGATCATCGTGATCGTGATCATGGGCATCCTGATCGCTATCGCGATCCCGGTCTACGCCCACATCCAGAGCACCGCACGCAAGAGCGCCGTCGACACGGCTGCTTCGAACGCCGCGAGCCAGGCCGCTGCCGAGCTCGCCGCCAACCCGGACGACACCGAGTCGCAATTGAACAGTGCCGTGCACAACCTGGTGGGCGGCCACGTTCAGTCGGTGACGGTCGCCCTGGTGGGCGGCAACGGTGTCGACAACATCTGTGCGACAGCCACGGACGACGACGACAACAACTACTCGAAGTCCGTCGGACCCGGGTGCTCCGGCAGCAGCACGACTACCCCGTAACGAGTTGGCTCGGTCCGCCGCCGCGTTCGTCGGAGTCGGCAGAGGCGCGGCGGCGGACCGATGGGCGAGTGATGTGCAGGACAAGTCGATGAACGACTCGCCTCCGACGGACGCCGGCTTCAGCCTGATCGAGGTGATCGTGGCGATGATGCTGCTGGGCATCCTCGCCACGGTCACCCTGCCGTTCTTCATCACCGGCATCAGGGTCACCGCGGACGACAGCGCGACGACGACCGCCACCGCGCGCGTCGGTGCGTTGATCGAGCAGGCGCGGACAGCGCCGACCTGTTCGAAGCTGCGGGCCCTCGCTAGCGACAACCAGAGTGCCCCGTTCACCGATGCCCACGGGCGGCCGCTCAAGCTGACGATGGACCCGCCCGACTGCGTCGACGGGAAGGCGGCTGCGGTCACGGTCGCCGTGAGGGCCACGAACGACGCGGGAACGAGCACGCTGTCCAGCGCCAGCACGATCATCTACGTGACGTCATGAGGGACGATGACACCAACAAGGATCAGGGCCTGACGATGATCGAGCTCATCATCGGCATGGGGATCGGCGCGATCGTCGCCGTCCTCGCGGTCTACCTGTTGGTCAACACGTTCACCACCCAGGACACCGTCACCGCCACCACCGCGGCGAGCACCAGGGCCCAGACGATCTCGGAGCTCATCGACAAGGCGGTTCGCAATGCCACCGCTCTCCAGGTCATCGACGAGGGGACCGAGCTGGATGTCAAGCGGACCGACGGGTCCTGCGAGAGCTTCCGGGTGTCCGAGAGCAAGCTCGAGTACAGGAACGGCACGAGGCCGTGGGCCGACCTGTCCTCCTACGAGCCCGTCGACTTCCGGGTGGAGCAGGTCGGCAGTCCGACGCCCGCGCCGTACTTCGCCTCACCGACACCGCCCGCGATCGCCTACAGCTTCAGGTTGACGGGCACCAGCGGGGGCGTCGACGTGGTGAGCGTCGCGGCGCCCCGTACCGCCGCAGAGAGCAGTTCGCCATGCTTCTGAGACCTCTGCGCGAACGACGTGGCGAGCGCGGCGTCGCCATGGTCGTGGTGGCGATCCTGGTGGTCCTCTGTGCCACCGTCTCGATGGTGGTGGCTTCCTCCACCATCTTCGGGACGCGTCAGACAGCCCAGGACCGCAGCCGTCTGCAGGCTCTTGCGGCGGCGGAGGGCGGCCGCGATGCGACCCTGGCGTATCTCCAGTCGCAGCCGATCTCCCGTACCTGCCCCGAAGCGATGGACTACCCCAGGACCGGCGATGTCGGGAACGCGCACTACGAGGTCTACGTCTACTGGTCCGCACCCACGACACCAGCGACCACCGTGCCGAGCGCTCTCTCCGGGTGCCTCGGCGAGGGCCAGATCCGGATCCGCTCCGTCGGCACGGCACAGGACGGTACGACGAAGACCGTGATCGGCGCCTACCACTACACCCCTCAGACGACCACGCCCACCAGCATCCCGACGACGACCAAGGTGCCGGTCGTGACGACGTCGACGGCGACCGCGGTGACCCCGGGTGGCCTGTCGGGTGCGATCGTGCAGGGTGAAGGAGGCGCCCTCAACGCGGACATCAAGAACCAGGACGTCTACAACTCGGCTGGATCGCTGAGTGCGGCTCCCCACGACGCGAACATCATCCTCCGCACCACCGGCGGCCTGACGTGCAACACGGCCGAGATCAATGGTGACGTCGTGATCACCCAGGCCAAGCCCACCCAGCTCGGTGGCTCGGCCGCTCTCGGCAGCGTTCTGGATCTGAAGAACTGCACCATCCACGGCAACGTCTATGCCTACGCGGACATCTCGCTGAACAACAGCACCGTGGTCGACGGGGATGTGGAGTCGTTGGCAGGCACCATCGACAATTCGGGGACGATCGGCGGCCAGGCATGGGCCTTCGGCGCCATCACGGGCAACGGCACGAGCAACGCGACGCACGCCAGTCAGGGCGATTCCATCGCGGTTCCGTCCTCGATGTCAGGCACCACCACCTGGCAGGAGTACGCCTTCGCGGCCGGCGACTGGTCGGGCTGGTCCTTCGCCTATCTGGGGCCGACGCGTCCGGCCGAGTTACCGGACTCGGCGACTCAGCTCAGTGCCACCTGCGACGCATCTGCGGTCGCCGCGGCGGTCAACAAGCTCACCAGCAAGACGGTCATCGACGCGACCGGATGCTCGGACGGCCTCTCCCTGAAGAACAGCACCCTGACCCTCCAGACCAAGGTGACCCTGCTGGTCGACGCCTTCACCTTCGAGAGCGCCACCGTGGGAGCGTCTTCCGCGACGACTCCGGAACAGTTCAACATCATCCAGTCCGACCCGGACCCCGAGGATGGAACGCCTGACTGCCCCAGCACGGCCGTTCGGTCGGTGAAGAACCTGACCGTGAGCAGTCCCGTCGTCGGACTCCTCTACAGCCCCTGTGCGGTCGACTTCGGGGGAGGTACGACGACGTGGAACGGCCAGCTCTTCTTGAAGGCGATCGACGACCCCGGAAACTCCACCGTCTACTACACACCGATCACCGACCTGCCCGGTGCGCTCAACCCGATGGGCTTCGCCGGGGGCGTGACGACGAAGACGACCACCACCAAGACCAGCATGGCGACGGTTCCGACCTCGATCGCCTCGACGATCACCACCGCTCCGTCGATGGACCCCAGTCTCGCAGCACAGGCGGAGCCATGATCGGTACCTTCGCTGTCGTCCTAGCTGCGCTTCTCGGTGCCATCATCGGCAGCTTCCTCAACGTGGTCATCGCCCGGGTGCCGCGTCGGGAGTCACTGCTCGCGCCCAGCCACTGCCCGGCATGCGAGGCGCCGATCAGGGCCTGGCAGAACGTGCCGATCCTGTCCTGGCTCGCCCTGCGCGGCCGCTGTCACGGGTGCCACGCACGCATCAGCGTGCGCTACCTGCTCGTCGAGTCAGCGACAGCCGTCGGCTTCGCCGCGATCACCTCCTGGACCGGTCACCTCGACAGCGTCGCCGGCGGTGGGCGCTGGCTGCTCGACGCGGCCTTGTGCTGCTTCGCCGCGGTCAGCATCGCTCTGGCCCTCATCGACCTGGGTACGCACCGGTTGCCGGATGTGATCGTCGGCCCGGCGTACCTCCTCGCGGCGGGTCTGCTGACGGCGACGTCAGCCGGCAGCGGCGACTGGGCCGCGCTGGGGCGGGGCGGCATCGGCCTGGTGGCCCTGGCGGGCGGCTACTACGCCGTACACGCCATCCGGCCCGACGGGATGGGCTTCGGTGACGTCAAGCTCGCCGGGGTGATCGGTCTCGTCACCGGGTACGTCGGTTGGGCGGCCCTGGCGGTGGGTGCGTTCGCGGCGCTCGTGCTGGCGGGCGGGTACGGCGCCGTGCTCCTCGCCACCGGCCGCGCTGGTCGCCGCAGCGGCATCCCGTTCGGGCCCTGGATGCTCGCCGGGGGATGGGTTGGCCTGCTCGTGGGAACCCCCTTGGCAACGGGCTACCTGCAGATCAGCGGGCTGTCATGACAAGTCTCGTGCGGACGGAGAGGAGGCGGACCCGTGGCTGACACCGTCGTCGGACTGACCATCGTGGAGGAGTGCGTCCGCGCCGTCGAGGTGCGGCGGCCGTCGTCCAAGAACCCGACCCTGGTCCGGTACGGCGAGGTCGCCTTGCCTCCCGGAGCCGCCGGCGACTCGGAGATCATCGACTCCGACGCCGTCGTGCTCGCGCTGCGCCAACTGTGGGCCGACGCGGACTTCTCCACTAAGCGGGTGGTGCTGGGTCTCGGCAACCGCCGCATCCTGGTGCGCGACCACAAGGCGCCGCTGCTTCCCCCCGACCAGATCCGCCGCGCGCTGCCGTTCCAGGTCCAGGACATGCTGCCCGTGCCGGTGGATGAGGCCGTCCTCGACTTCTATCCGCTCGCCGAGGAGGGCGAGGAGGTTCGCGGCCTCCTCGTGGTGGCCGTCGCCGACATGGTCACCGAGCTCATCGAGGCGGTGCACAAGGCGAAGCTCGCCGTCGACGCCGTCGATCTGGCGCCGTTCGGCCTGGTTCGTGCCGCGAGTCACCGCGTCGACCCCGAGAAGACGGTGCTGGTCACCCACGTCGGGGCACACACCAGCTACATGGTCGTGATGCGGGGCGGAGCACCCCTGCTGGTCCGGATCGTGCCGGGCGGTGTCCCGGTGCGGGAGAGCGAGCTGCTGGGTCGGCACCGCGCCGAGCTCGAGGAGCCGTTGCTGGTCGGTGGGCCGAGGGCCGGCAGCCCGGAGGCGGTGGCGGAGGCACGGATGGTGGACGACTTCGCTCTCCGGGTGCGGAGCACGGTCGAGTTCTACGTTGGCCGCAACCCCGACGACTCCTTCGACGAGCTCTATGTATGTGGGGAGGGTGCCTGTCACGAACAGATCCTGCCCGCGCTCGACCGCATCGTCGGGCTCCCCAGCAAGCAGCTGACCGTCGGCGACGTGGTGGGCACCGACAAGTCCCTCACGGAGGGAGCGGGATTCCTGAGCTTCGTCACTCCTGTCGGTCTCGCCCTGCGGAGTGGCGCATGAGCCTGGCCAAGAGCCTGCCGAAGGGACTGACCAAGGGCCTGACCAAGTCACCGCCTCTGGCCTATGGGGCGGCTCCGCGCGTCAACCTCCTCCCACCTGCCGAGCGGGAGCGGCGCGAGCGCGTGGAGCTGATCCGTCGCTGGGGCGCGATCGCCGTCGCCGCTGCCGTGCTGGTGGTGCTCGCCGTGCTGGTAGCCGCGTTCCTGGCGCGCTCGGCCGAAGGCGACCTCCAGAGCGAGCGGACTCGCACGACGGAGCTGACCAACAAGCTTGCGGCGTACCGCGACGTGTCAGCGGCCATCCGTGACAAGGGCTCCTACGAGGCCTACCGGACCCAGGCGATGGCCTCCGACGTGGCCTGGAAGAGCGTCATCGGTGCGCTGCAGGCGGCGTTGCCGAGCGGTGCGAGCGTCAGCGGCTTCGATGCCGTGGTCGGGGACGGCACGAGTGCTGCCTCGAGTACCTCCGGGAGCAGCACCGGAAGCGTGGATGCGGGCGCCGCGGCGGCAGCTGCTCCGAGCGGTACGGCGGTCACCGTCAGCGTCCAGGTGACCAGCAGGCGGTCGGTCGACCAGAAGGCGATGATCGCCAGGTTCGCCAAGGTCCCTGGCGTGCTCGGCGTCGACCTGAGCAGCCTCTCCTCGGCCACCGGCGGCGGATACAGCTCGACGACCGCTGTCTACTTCGACGACAGCGTGCTGTCTGGGCAGTATGCGAAGGCGGCCCGATGACCAAGCAGACCATCAACCTGCTCGGCGGTCTCCTCGTCGTCGTGATCGTGCTCGCCGGGATCTTCCTCGGCGTCGTACCGCGGCTGAACCAGGCTGCGCAGAGCCATCAGGACCGCGACGCGGTCGCGATGCAGAACCAGACCCAGCAGACCCTGATCTCGGCATACGCCCAGCAGCGCCAGCAGCTGCCGGGGCTGCAGGCCCAGGTGGCGTCTCTCAAGCGGCAGATCGCTGCCGGGCCCCACCTGGAGCAGCTGATCGACGTCGCGTCCGGCCTCCCGGACGGCGCTGCCCTGGTGTCGATCACTCCTGCGGGCTCATCGGGGAGCGGTGCTGTGGCTGCCTCGCCGTCGGCGAGCGTCACCGCCACTCCCGGTGCAACACCGTCGGGTGCGGCGTCGGGCACGGTAGCCAGCGGCTTCGAGGCTCTTCCGGTCACGGTGGTCGTCAGCCTGCGCAAGCCGGCCGACGCCGCCGCCGTGCTGGACAGGCTGCGTGCCGGCCCGCGCCTGTTCCTGATCGATCACGTGACGCTCGCGGGCTCGGCGGCCAGCGGCAGCAAGAGCGGTGCCGGCGCGACGCTGACCGTCGCCGGCAGCGTGTTCATGAACGCGGGCGCCTCATGAGAGGCGTCGCGGAGATCCTGCGGCGCGGCGGCCTGCTGCTGCCCGACGAGCTCAACGACCTGGTCCGCCAGTACGGCGAGGGCGATCGCCTGCGCGAGCACGTCATCGGCCATGGCCGGGTCACCGAGCAGCAGTTCGCCCAGGCCCTCGCCGAGGTGCACGGACTCAACTTCGTGGACCTCGGCGTGCTGACGCTCGATCCGCAGATCGTGTCGCTGGTGCCGCCCGTGTTGTGTCGACGCCGCCGCGTGATGCCGGTGACCAGCGCCGGCGACCGGCTGACCCTGGCGATGGTCGATCCGAGCGACATCCTCGCCATCGACGATGTCGCCAGCGTGACCGGGCTGATCGTGCGCCCGGTCGTGGTCACCGACACCGCGATGACGCAGGCGATCAACCGCTATCTGCGCTCGGACACGGAGCTCTCCCAGATCTCCGCCGCGCTGGAGCAGTCGGCCGCGCCGACCCAGATCAGGGACGCGGCCGAGGACCCCGACGCGCCGGTGGTGCGGTTCGTCAACCTCATCATCGACCAGGCGATCTCCGACCGCGCGTCGGACATCCATGTCGAGCCGACCGGTTCTGAGCTGAAGGTGCGGCTCCGGATCGACGGCGTGCTGCACGAGATGCAGAGCGCGGACCGCAGCATCATGGACGGCGTCATCAGCCGGCTGAAGATCATGAGCGAGCTCGACATCGCGGAGCGTCGCAAGCCGCAGGACGGCCGGCTCTCGGTCAAGCACGAGGGTCGCACCGTCGACCTACGCGTGGCCACCCTTCCCACGGTGTGGGGCGAGAAGGTGGTGATGCGGATCCTGGATCACTCCAGCGAGGCCCGACGACTGCACGACCTGCACTTCTCAGCCGGCAACCTGCGCCGCTATACCGAGGCCATCAACCGGCCCTTCGGCATGATCCTGGCGACCGGCCCGACGGGGTCGGGCAAGTCGACAACGCTCTACACCACCCTCGCCGAGATCGCGAAGCCCGAGCTCAACGCGATCACCGTCGAGGACCCGGTCGAGTACCGCCTGGCGGGGGTCAACCAGATGCAGGTCAACCCGCGGGCCGGTCTCACGTTCGACAACGCGCTCCGGGCGATCCTGCGGGCAGACCCCGACATCCTGCTGGTCGGCGAGATCCGTGACCGCGAGACAGCGACGATCTCGGTCGAGGCCTCGCTCACCGGGCACCTCGTGCTGTCGACCCTGCACACGAACGACGCTCCGAGCGCGATCACGCGGCTCACCGAGATCGGCGTCGAGCCGTACCTGGTCGGGACCGCGCTCAACGCGGTGGTGGCACAGCGGCTCGCCCGGCGGCTGTGCATGCGATGTCGGGAGCGGTACACGCCGGGACGGGAGGTCCTCGAGGCCGTGGGCCTCGCCCCGCAGAGCGACGGCGACCTGGTGCTCTACCGAGCGGTCGGCTGCAGCTTCTGCTCCGGTACCGGCTACCGGGGCCGCCTGGCCCTGCACGAAGTGATGACGGTGAGTCCCGAGATCGAGCGGCTCGCCGTACTCCGCTCGCCCACGGCCGATCTGCGCAAGGTGGCCCTCGACCAGGGCATGGTGCCGCTCCGCGAGGACGGCTTCGGCAAGGTGCTCGAAGGCATCACCACACTCGAGGAGGTACTTCGTGTCGCAAACTGACCTGGACAGGATCCTGGCGGAGGCAGCACGAGAGGGTGCCTCCGACGTCCACTTCGTGGCCGGCTCGCCGCCGCTGGTGCGGCTCAACAGCCTGCTGACGCCGGTGCGCGGCTGGGAGGAGGACCCGTTGCGGCCGCCGTGGCTCGAGGAGCAGCTCATCGGAGCGATGAGCGACCACCAGCGGCAGGAGTACGTCGACACCGGCGAGCTCGACATGCCGTACTCGCTGGCCGGCATCGGCCGGTTCCGCGTCAACGTGCATCGCCAACGGGGGACCGTCGCCGCTGCCTTCCGGCTGGTGCCGACCAGCCTGCCCGCCCTCGAGCAGCTCGGCGTGCCGGAGATCGCCCGCGACCTCGCCCTGCAGCCGCGTGGGCTGGTCCTGGTCACCGGCCCGACCGGGTCGGGCAAGTCGACCACGCTGGCCGCGATGGTCGACATCGTCAACCGCGAGAAGGCGGTGCACATCGTGACCATCGAGGACCCGATCGAGTACCTCCACCGGAGCAAGAAGGCGCTGGTCACCCAGCGCGAGGTCGGCAGCGACACCCGCTCCTTCGCCGAGGCGCTCCGGCGGGTGCTGCGACAGGACCCCGATGTCATCCTCATCGGCGAGATGCGCGATCGCGAGACCATCGAGATCGCGCTCACCGCCGCCGAGACCGGCCATCTGGTGCTCGGCACGCTGCACACCCAGGGCGCCGCCTCGACGATCAACCGCATCATCGACGTGTTCCCCGGCGAGCACCAGGCGCAGATCCGGATCCAGCTGGCGGACACCCTCCAGGGCGTCATCAGTCAGACCCTCCTGCCCCATGCCGGCGGGCACGGGCGGGTGGTGGCGACGGAGGTGATGGTGCGGACCACGGCGGTCGCCAACCTCATCCGCGAGGGCGACGTGGCCCAGCTCTACTCGGTGATGCAGACCGGCTCCGCCTATCAGATGCACACCCTCGATCAGGATCTACGCCGTCTCGTCGGCGAAGGGCGGCTCGACCGGAACGAAGCGGCCGCCGTCATGGTGGACGCCTCCGCCTTGGTCGGCGCGGGCGGCCGGGTGAGCGCGGCGTACGGCGACGAGTGGGCCGAGCCGCCGGCAACGGACCCGACGCGACGCTGGTGACGGACCGATGAGCACGCAGGAGTTCAGCTACGAGGCGGTCACCACAGCGGGTGGCTCAGCGATCAAGGGGACGATGGAGGCGCCGAGCTCCTCAGCGGTCGCCCACAAGCTGCGCAACCAGGGACTCATCCCACTCGCCGTCGCTCCGGTCTCCAAGACCGGCCTCAACATGGAGATCCGGATCCCCGGTCTCGAGCGAGGAGTGAAGCCGAAGGCGCTGGCGGTCTTCGCGCGCCAGCTGTCCACCCTGCTCGACGCCGGCCTACCGCTGCTGCGTGCACTGGCGGTGGTCGCCGAGCAGACCGAGGACCCTCGGCTCAAGCAGGCGCTCACCTCGGTGCACGCCGACGTCGAGGGCGGCGCCTCCTTCTCGGTGGCTCTCGGCCGCCATCCCCGGACCTTCCCGCCGCTGATGCTCAACATGGTGCGGGTCAGCGAGATGGGCGGCTTCCTGAGCCGGTCGATGCGATCGGTCGCGGACACCTTCGCCGCCGAGGTCGAGCTGCGCCAGAAGGTGCGCGGGGCGATGACCTATCCGGTCGTCGTCGCAGCGGTCGCAGGTGTCGCGGTCATCGTGATGATGCTGTTCGTCGTACCGGTCTTCGAGCGGATGTTCGACCAGATGGGGGCCGCCCTTCCGCTGCCGACCCGGATCCTCGTCGCGGTCTCGCACAGCATGGTCTGGCTGCTTCCGCTGCTGGTGGTGGCGGCCGTCGCAGGCGGGATCTGGTGGGGACGGCACCGCTTCGACGAGTCGGTACGGCGCCGGGTGGACCCGCTCAAGCTGCGGTTGCCGGTGTTCGGCTCGCTCAATCAGAAGATCGCCATCTCCCGCTTCGCCCGCAACCTGTCGATGATGCTGGCCGCCGGCGTACCCATGCTGCAGGCCCTCGCCGTCGTCGGCCAGGCGGCGAACAACACGGTCGTCGCGGCGGCCGTCGACGACGTCCGCGCGTCGATGGCTCGAGGACGGTCGTTCGCCGCACCGCTGGCGAACCACCCCGTCTTCCCCAGCATGGTCGCGCAGATGGCGGCGGTCGGAGAGGAGTCCGGGTCGCTCGGGTCGATGATGGACGCGATCGGCGACTTCTACGACAAGGAGGTCGAGACGGCAGCCGACCAGCTCTCCAGCAGCATCGAGCCGCTGATGATCCTCGTCCTCGGCGTGGTGATCGGCGGCATGGTGATCGCGCTGTACCTGCCGATGTTCTCGCTCTACTCCCATCTGCAGCAGCAGTGAG
>Ga0164242_10001843_pt1 | contig 24844 bp, 19 predicted proteins | sample OricomgcompostMG_FD_108783 | JGI IMG/M metagenome (GOLD analysis project Ga0164242, IMG submission 108783) | Miracle-Growth compost microbial communities from Emeryville, California, USA - Original compost - Miracle growth compost (MG) ...
CAGTATGCCTGTCCCAAGTGTTTCCCTTGGGACGAGACACTAAGTCGACAAGCGGTAGCGGTTCAACGAACACGCCGAACCTCCCGTTTTTCTTTTCACCCTATGTGATCACGCCGTGCGTCGGGGCAGCGGGGGCGGCTGGACCTCCCCGCCCGCGCGGGGCTTGGGCCGGAGCCCGCGCGCCCGGCGTCAACTCACGTCGGCGGCTGGGGCGTCGGGGGCGCTGACGTCGTACCGGAAGGCGTCGGGTTCGGCCTTCATCAGCGCGGTGAGGACGGCGGCCTTGCGCGCGCCCTGGTCCTGGCTGCCCCACACCACCGTTCGGCCGCCGGTGAGTTCGACCGTGATGCCGTCGTAGGAATGCACGAGGATCGCGGTGGCGTGGCCGCGCAGACGCGCCGGCAGATCGGCGGAGACCCGGATCGCCGCCCGCAGAAGGCGTTGTGTCCCGAACTGCCGCACGCTCGCGGCGAGCGGGTGGTCGAGCCGGAGCACCGGGACGCCCTTGGGGGCGTGGTCCACGGTGGCGAACCGGACGCCGGAGCCGTCGACTTCGGTCCACCGGGAGCCGTCGGGCAGGACGGCGGAGGCGGTCCGCTCGGTGACGACCAGCCGGACCGTGTGCGGCCAGGAGCGCCGCACGCGCACCTCGCCCAGGCGCGGCAGCGCCTTCAGCAGCCGGTGCCGGACGGCGCCGGTGTCGACGGACAGCAGGGCGCCGCCGAGCGGGACATGAGCCGCACGGATGATCTGATCATCGGACACAACATGGTTGCCCTGGACGGTGACATGCTCGGCCCGCAGCAACGGCGAGCCCCACACCAGCCAACTGCCGCCGCCCGCCAGCACGGCGAGGGTGAGCACGGCCGCCAGGAGAGCGCGCCGGCGCTGTGCCGGAGTGCGCCCGCCGCCGGACGTCCCGGCCGCCTCGCCGGACCGTACGCCGGCCGGGTGCGGCACGGCCTCGCGGGTGGCGGTGCGGCCGGCCCGCACGGAGAGGCCGCCGGCCGGTGCCGTCCGGCCGGACGGCGCGGAGCGCCGCGACGCGGCCGGCCCGTCGGGCGCCGCGGGGGCCAAGCCGCCCGACTGCGCGGGTGGTTCGCCGCCCGGGCGACGAACACCGGGCCGGCGCACCGGGTTTCCGTCGTGTGCGGTCACCTCGGGCCTCCCGTTCCGGATTCGCTGACGGCGGGGTACTCACGCCGGAGTCCATCCTGCCCTGCGCCCCCGCTTCCCGCGCGGCACCCCGCCGTCGGGCTCCCGGGAAGCCGCACCGACGGGCCCGGGGGGCGGGCCGTCCGACGACGCGCCGCGGGCGCCGCACCGGGACGGCTCCCGGTGCGGCGCCCGCGGGGGTGGCGTCAACGGCGGGCGGCAATCGCGTCGTGGACCATGCGGACCAGCAGCTCGTCGGCGTCGCGCCGGCCGAACTCGGCGGCGGCGCGGGACATCGCGTAGAGCCGGTGCGGGTCGGTGAGCACCGGCAGGACATTGGCCAGCACCCAGTCCGTCGTCAGTTCCGCGTCGTCGACGAGGAGGCCGCCGCCGGCCTTCACCACCGGCTGGGCGTTGAGCCGCTGCTCGCCGTTGCCGATGGGCAGCGGCACGTAGGCGGCGGGCAGTCCGACCGCGGAGAGCTCGGCGACGGTCATCGCTCCGGCCCGGCACAGCATCATGTCGGCGGCGGCGTAGGCGAGATCCATGCGGTCCAGGTACGGCACCGGGCGGTACGGCGGCATGCCGGGCATGTTGTCGGACCGGGGCAGCTCGTTCTTCGGGCCGACCGCGTGCAGGATCTGGATGCCCGACTGCTGCAGGCGCGGGGCGACCGCGGTGACGACCTCGTTGAGCCGGCGCGCGCCCTGGGAACCGCCGGAGACCAGCAGCGTCGGGAGGTTCTGGTCCAGGCCGAAGGCGTGCCGGGCCTCGGGCCGGGCGGCGGCGCGGTCGAGGGTGGCGATGGAGCGGCGCAGCGGGATGCCGATGTAGTGGGCGTCACGCAGCTTGCTGTCGGGGGTGGAGACGGCGACGGTGTGCGCGTACCGGGAGCCGATCTTGTTGGCCAGGCCGGGGCGGGCGTTGGCCTCGTGGACGACGATCGGCACGCCCAGCCGTTTGGCGGCCAGGTAGCCGGGGAGGGCGACGTAGCCGCCGAAGCCCACCAGGCAGTCCGCCTTGGTGCGCTCCAGGACCTGCTCGGCCGCCTTGATGGTGCCGCGCAGCCGCCCGGGGACGGTGATGAGTTCGGGGGTGGGCCGGCGGGGCAGCGGGACGGCCGGGATCAGGGCGAGTTCGTAGCCCCGCTCCGGCACCAGCCGGGTCTCCAGCCCGCGCTCGGTGCCGAGTGCGGTGATCCCCACGGTCGGGTCCTGCCTGCGCAGGGCATCGGCGAGCGCGAGCGCCGGCTCGATGTGGCCGGCGGTCCCCCCACCGGCGAGTACGACATGCACCGAATTTCACCGCTCTCCGGACGGCCGCCGCCAGGCGTACCGTCGCATCGTCCTTCTCACTGCCCCGGTCAGGGGGGTGTGCCCGCGGGCGGCCAGGGCGGCCCGGGCGGCCGGCTCGCTCCTGGCGAAGCAGATCAGCAGCCCGATCGCGTACATGGTCGGCAGGAGGGCCGAACCGCCGTAGGAGAACAGCGGGAGCGGGACTCCGGCGATCGGCAGCAGGCCGAGCACCGCACCGATGTTGATCACGGCCTGCACCGTGATCCAGGTGGTCACGCCACCCGCTGCGAACCTGACGAAGGGGTCCTCCGTGCGTCCCGCCACGCGGATACCCGCGTAGCCTAGTGCCGCGAAGAGGGCCAGGACGGACAGCGTGCCCGCCAGGCCCAGTTCCTCCCCGGTCACGGCGAAGATGAAGTCGGTGTGCGGTTCGGGCAGCTCGCCCCATTTCTCCACGCCGGCGCCGAGCCCGGTGCCGAACCAGCCGCCGGACGCGAGCGCGTAGATGCCGTGCACGGCCTGCCAGCACCGGTCGTCGGCGCCGGGCGAGGTGGCGGCGATGCAGTGCAGCCGGCCCATCCGGTTGGGGCTGGTGGCCACGAACAGCGCCGCCAGCGCCCCGGCCGCGCCCAGCACCCCGGCGAACAGCCGGGTGGGGGCTCCGGCCAGCCACAGCATCCCGAACAGCACGGCGGTGAGCACCATGCTGGTGCCCATGTCGCCGCCGAGCATGATGAGGCCGAGCAGCAGGACGGCGACGGGCACCAGCGGCACGAGCAGGTGCTTCCACTGGGCCAGCAGCCGCTTCTCGTTCTTGCGGGCCAGCAGGTCCGCGCCCCACAGCACCAGCGCCAGCTTGCCGAACTCGCTGGGCTGGAGCTGGAACGGCCCGCCGATCGAGATCCAGTTGGTGTTGCCGTTGACCGTCTGCCCTATCCCGGGCACCTGCACCAGGCACATCAGGAAGACCGCGCCGAGCAGCAGCGGGTAGGCCAGCGCACGGTGCAGCCGCAGCGGCATCCGGGCCGCCGCGTACAGCAGCACGCCGCCGATCAGCACGGCCAGCAACTGCTTGCGGAAGTAGTACGTGGACGGCAGCCCGTAGCGCAGCGCCTGGATCATCGAGGCGGAGTAGACCATCACCAGGCCGAGCACCGTGATGAGCAGGCTGGCACCGACGACGACGTAGTACGCGGTCAGCGGGCGGTCCCAGGCGTCGCGCAGCTGCGCCGGCAGCCGAAACGCGGCCCGGCGGGCGCTTCCCCGGCCGGTGCCGCCGGCCGCGGGCACCCGCGGCCGCGCGACGGCCGCCGGCCTCGGCCCGGCCTCCGCCTCGACGGCGCCGCGCGCGCCGACGGCCGCGACGGAACCGCCCCGCCGGACCGGGTCCGCCGGACCGCGCCGCCGCCGGTCGGAGGCCGCGGACGGGGTGCGGCCGCCCGGGGCCGGGTCGGCGCCCGGTGCCGGCCGGGCGCGGCCGGGTGCACGGCCGCGGGCGTGGTCCGGCTCGGGCGGGCGTTCGCCGCCGGCGGTGAAGCGGTCTCGCGGCATGCGTCCCCTCCTCGGTGCGCGGCGCGGCCGCCGCCGGGGCCGGGCCGCGGGTCAGCGGCCGCCGGCCGGGCCGGCCGCTTCCCGGTCCGCTCCGGCCCGGGCGGTGGCGGCCATGACGGCCTCGGCGAACCGGTCGCCGCGCTCGTTGTAGTTGGCGAACATGTCCATCGACGCGCAGGCCGGGGCGAGCAGCACCGTGTCTCCCTGGCGGGCCAGGTCGCGGGCCGCGGCGACGGCGGCGGACATCGCCCCAGTGTCGGTCCGGTCGAGCTCCACCACCGGGACCTGCGGGGCGTGTCGCGCGAGCGCTTCACGGATCAGCGCCCGGTCGGCGCCGAAGAGCACGGCGGCGCGCAGCCGGGGCGCGGCCTTGGCGGCGAGCCCGTCGAACTCGGCGCCCTTGGCCAGGCCGCCGGCCAGCCACACCACCGACGGGTAGGAGAGCAGGGAGGCTTCGGCGGCGTGGGTGTTGGTGGCCTTGGAGTCGTCGATCCACGTGACGCCGTCCGCGACCGCGACCTCGGCGATGCGGTGGGCGTCCGGGCGGAAGGCGCGCAACCCCTCGCGGACGGCCTCGGGCGGCACCCCGTAGGCGCGGGCGAGGGCCGCGGCGGCCAGCGCGTTGGCGACGTTGTGCGGGGCGGCCGGGCGCACGTCGGCGACCTCGGCGAGCTCCTGGGCGGTGCCCTGGCGGTCCGCCACGAAGGCGCGGTCGACGAGGAGGCCGTCGACGACGCCGAGTTGGGAGGGCGCGGGGGCGCCGAGGGTGAAGCCGACGGCGCGGCAGCCCTCCTCGACGTCGGCCTCGCGCACCAGCCGCTCGGTCCACGGGTCCGCGGTGTTGTAGACGCAGGCGACGGTGTTGCCCTCGTAGATACGGCCCTTGTCGGCGGCGTACGCCTCCATGGAGCCGTGCCAGTCGAGGTGGTCGGGGGCGATGTTGAGCACGGCCGCGGAGTGCGGGCGCAGGCTGGGCGCCCAGTGCAGCTGGTAGCTGGAGAGTTCGACGGCGAGGACGTCGTACTCCCGCTCGCCGAGGACGACGTCGAACAGCGAGACGCCGATGTTGCCGACGGCTGCGGTGCGCAGCCCGGCCGCGGTGAGGATGGCGGCGAGCATGCGGGTGGTGGTGGTCTTGCCGTTGGTGCCGGTGACCGCGAGCCAGGGCGCGGCGTCCGGGCCGCGCAGCCGCCAGGCGAGCTCGACGTCGCCCCACACCTCGACGCCGGCCGTGGCGGCGGCCTCGAAGAGGGGGGCGGTCGGCTTCCAGCCGGGCGTGGTGACGACGAGCGAGGTGCCCTCGGGGAGGGTGTCGGCGTCGCCGAGCCGCACGGTGGCGCCCAGCGCCTCCAGCTCCGCGGCCTCGGCCTGCTGGCGCTCGCCGGCGGTGCCGTTGACGACGGTGACGCGGGCGCCGAGGCCGAGCAGGGCCTTGGCGGCGGGCACCCCCGAGATGCCCAGGCCCGCGACGGTGACGGCGGCGCCCTTCAGCTCGGGCAGACCGGGAGCGCCGGGGAGTCCGGAGGGGTTCGCGGTCATGAGGCGGCCACCCACGCCGCGTAGAAGATGCCGAGGCCGACGGCCATGCACATGCCCTGGATGATCCAGAACCGGACCACGACCAGGACCTCGCTCCAGCCCTTGAGTTCGAAGTGGTGCTGGAGCGGGGCCATGCGGAAGACCCGCTTGCCGGTGAGCCGGAAGGACCCGACCTGGATGACGACGGAGAGGGTGATCAGGACGAACAGGCCGCCGAGGACGGCCAGCAGCAGCTCGGTGCGGGAGCAGATGGCCAGACCGGCCAGTGCGCCGCCCAGGGCCAGTGAGCCGGTGTCGCCCATGAAGATCTTGGCCGGCGAGGTGTTCCACCACAGGAAGCCGAAGCAGGCGCCCATGAGGGCGGCTGCCACCACGGCGAGGTCGAGTGGGTCTCTGACCTCGTAGCAGGCGCCGTTGGCGCTGACCGGGGCGCCGCACCACTGGCCGTACTGCCAGACGCCGATGACGGTGTAGGCGGCGAAGGCCATGGTGGAGGCGCCGGTGGCCAGGCCGTCGAGGCCGTCGGTGAGGTTCACGCCGTTGGACATGGCGAGGATCATGAACAGCGCCCACACCACGAAGATCACCGGGCCGATGGACCAGCCGAAGTCGGTGGTGAAGGAGAGCTTGGTGGAGGCGGGCGTCTGGTTGCGCGAGTCGTGGAAGTTCAGCGCCAGGATCGCGAAGGCGATGCCGACGATGAGCTGGCCTGCCATCTTGGCCTTCGCCCGCAGGCCCAGGCTGCGCTGCTTGACGATCTTGATGTAGTCGTCGAGGAAGCCCACCAGGCCCATGCCGAACGTGAGGAAGAGCACCAGCACACCGGACATGGTGGGCTTCTGCCCGGTGATCAGCTTGGTGGCGGCGTAGGCGACCAGGGTGGCGAGGATGAAGGCGATGCCGCCCATGGTCGGGGTGCCGCGCTTGCTGTGGTGGGCCTTCGGGCCGTCGTCCCGGATCATCTGGCCGTATCCGCGGGAGGCCAGCAGGCGGATCAGCAGCGGGGTGCCGATCAGCGAGAGGAACAGTCCGAGGACGCCGGAGACGAGGATCTGCTTCATCGAGCGGCACCCTCGATCAGCGCCTGCGCCACGGCTTCCAGGCCCACCGCCCTCGATGCCTTCACCAGCACGATGTCTCCCGGCCGCACCTGAGTGCGCAGCAGGTCGATCGCCGCCTCCGCGTCGGACACGTGCACCGACTCCTCACCCCACGAACCCTCGTTGTAGGCGCCCATTTGCAGCCAGGCGGCTTCCGTGCCGCCGACGGCCACGAGCTTGCTGACGTTGAGCCGGACGGCCAGCCGGCCCACCGCGTCGTGCTCGGCCAGCGAGCGCTCGCCGAGTTCGGCCATCGCGCCCAGCACCGCCCACGTACGGCCCCCCCGAGCCTGGGCGGGGCGGCCCATCGCCGCGAGTGTGCGCAGGGCCGCCCTCATGGATTCGGGGTTGGCGTTGTAGGCGTCGTTGACGACCGTCACGCCGTCGGGGCGCTCGGTGACCTCCATCCGCCAGTGCGACAGCGCGCCCGCTTCGGAGAGCCCGGTGGCGATCTCCTCGGCGGACATGCCGAGTTCGTACGAGACGGCGGCCGCGGCGAGCGCGTTCGACACGTGGTGCTCACCGTACAGGCGCAAGGCCACGTCGGCGCACCCGGAGGGGGTGTGCAGGGTGAAGACCGGCTGCCCGCGGTCGTTGAGCGTCACGTTCTGCGCGGAGACGTCCGCTTCGGGGTCCTCGCCGAAGGTGACCACCTTTGCCTTGGTGCGGGTGCTCATGGCCCGCACCAGCGGGTCGTCGGCGTTGAGCACGGCGACGCCGCCCTCGGCCGCGGCCGGCAGCGCCTCCACGAGTTCGCCCTTGGCCTGGGCGATCTGCTCCCGGCCGCCGAACTCGCCGATGTGCGCGCTGCCGACGTTCAGCACGAGCCCGATCCGGGGCGGGGTGAGCCCGGTCAGGTAGCGGATGTGGCCGATGCCGCGGGCCCCCATCTCCAGCACCAGGTGCCGGGTGGAGGCGTCGGCGCTCAGGGCGGTCAGCGGCAGCCCGATCTCGTTGTTGAACGAGCCGGGCGTCCACACCGTGGGGCCGGTACGGCGCAGCAGCTGGGCGAGCAGGTCCTTGGTGCTGGTCTTGCCGGCGGAGCCGGTGAGGGCGACCACGGTGGCGTCCAGGCGTTCGATGACGTGGGAGGCGAGCCTGCCCAGCGCCTCCTGGACGTCGTCGACGACGATCGCGGGCACGCCGACGGGCCGGGTCGCGAGCACGCCGACGGCACCGTCGGCGACGGCGCCGGCGGCGAAGTCGTGTCCGTCCACCCGGGTGCCGGCGATGCACACGAACAGCGCGCCGGGCCGCACCTCGCGGGAGTCGCGGACCACGGGCCCGGTCACCTGGACCGCGCCGTCCGGTATGTCGTGCGTGCTCCCGCCGACCGCGGCGGCGACCTCGGCGAGGGTGAGGGGGATCACAGTTGTTTCTGGTCCTTCTCGATAGCGGCGCGCAGCACCTCGCGGTCGTCGAAGGGGCGTACCTCTCCGGCGATGTCCTGGCCCTGCTCGTGGCCCTTGCCGGCCACCAGCACGATGTCGCCGGACTCGGCCCGGGCGACCGCGGCGGCGACCGCCGCGGCCCGGTCCGGTTCGACGATGACGTGGCCGCGCTGCCCGGCGGGCACCGAGGCGGCGCCCTCCAACATGGTGGCGAGGATGGCCAGCGGGTCCTCGGAGCGCGGGTTGTCGGAGGTGAGGACGGCGGTGTCGGCGAGCCGGGCCAGCGCGGCGCCCATGGGGGCCCGCTTGGTGGCGTCCCGGTCGCCGCCGCAGCCCAGCACCGCGTGGACGCGGCCCTTGGTGGTGGAGCGCAGGGCGCGCAGCACCGACTCGACGGCGTCGATCTTGTGGGCGTAGTCGACGACGGCCAGGTACGGCTGCCCGGCGTCGACCCGCTCCAGCCGCCCGGGCACCCCCGGGACGGCGGCGACACCGTCGGCGGCGGCCTGCGGGTCGATCCCGGCGGCGGCCAGCGCGGTGATCGCGGCCAGCGTGTTGGCCACGTTGAACGGCCCGGGCAGCGGCGCCACGGCCCGCACCCGCTCGCCCCCGGGGCCGAGCACGGTGAACCGGCTGTCGATCAGCCCGGCCTCGACGTCCACGGCCCGCCAGTCGGCGTCCGGGCGGCCCTCGGCGGAGTACGTGGTGATCGGCACGGTGGCCTCGGCGGCGAGCCGGCGGCCGTAGGAGTCGTCGAGGTTGACCACGCCGCGCCGGCTGCGCCGCGGGGTGAACAGCTGCGCCTTGGCCTGGAAGTAGTCCTCCATGCCGGCGTGGAACTCCATGTGCTCCGGGCTGAGGTTGGTGAAGACCGCGACGTCGAAGACGGCGCCGTCGACCCGGCCGAGCACCAGGGCGTGGCTGGAGACCTCCATGACGACGGCCTCGACGCCCCGTTCGCGCATCACCGCGAAGAGCGCCTGGAGGTCGGTGGCCTCGGGGGTGGTGCGCTCGCTCTTGCGGCGCTCCCGGCCGACGCGGGTCTCCACGGTGCCGATCAGCCCGGTGCCGCCGGCGCCGCGGGCGGCGCGCAGCCCGCCCTCCACCAGGTAGGAGGTCGTGGTCTTGCCGGAGGTGCCGGTGACGCCGACGCGCAGCATGCCGTCGCCGGGCCGGTCGTACACGTGGGCGGCCAGCTCTCCCATGACCGCGCGCGGGTCGGCGGCGGTCAGGACGGGCAGCCCGGTGGCCGCGGCCCGCTCGGTGCCGGCCGGGTCGGTGAGCACGGCGACGGCGCCGGACTCGGCGGCCTGCGCGGCGAAGTCCGCGCCGTGCGCCCGGGCGCCGGGCAGCGCCGCGTACAGGTCGCCGGGCCGCACCGCGCGGGAGTCGTGGGTGATGCCGGTGACCGGCGGCGCGCCGGGCGGCGGCGCCGGCACGCCCAGCCGCTCGGCCAGCTCGGCGAGGGGTTTGGGCGTCACGTGCGCGGGCCGGGGAGCGCCGGGCGGTTCGAGGGTGGGGTGATCAGCGTTGAGCACGGCCGTGAGGTTACCGGGCTGGTCGGGGTCCGGGCCAAAACGGGCCGCCCGGCCGGGTCGGCGGGGGTCGGTGGTGGTCATCGGGCGTTCACCCGCTCTTCTGCCCGCTGACCGCGGGCGGCTGGTCGGGGTCGAAGGTGACCGGGAGGTCGGGGCCGGGTTTGCCGGTGGGCGGGACCCCGAGGGCCTTGAGGCCGAACTCCATGACTTTCTTGAAGACCGGCCCGCAGATGTCGCCGCCGAAGTAGCTGCCGCGGGTGGGGTTCTGGATGACGCACGAGACGGTCAGCCGGGGCTTGTCGGCGGGTGCGAAGCCGAAGAACGACGAGGTGTAGCCCTTGTAGCGGCCGGTCTTCGGGTCCACCCGGTTGGCCGTACCGGTCTTGCCGGCCACCAGGTAGCCGGGGATGCGGGCGTTGAGGCCGGTGCCCTGCTCGCTGCCGACGACCGACTCCAGCATCTCGGCCAGCGTGGAGGCGGTCCTGGTGCTGACCACCCGGGTCTTCTTCGGCGGGTCGGCGGGTACGAACCGGCCGTCGGGGCCGGTGGTGCCGCGGATCAGGCTGGGCTCCACCCGCACCCCGCCGTTGGCGATGGTGGAGTACACCGAGGTGGCCTGGAGGGCGTTGACGGACAGTCCTTGGCCGAACGGGATGGTGTACTGCTGCGAGGCGTTCCAGTCCTGCGGTTTGGCGAGGATGCCGGGGGTCTCGCCGGGGAAGCCGACGCCGGTGGGCTGGCCGATGCCGAACTTCCGCAGGTAGCGGTAGAGCACCTGGTTGGCCTGCGCCTGGGTGCGGCCGAGCTGGCCGCTGGCCTCGATGGTGCCGATGTTGCTGGACTTGGCCAGCACCCCGTTGAGCGTGAGGTACCAGGTGCCGTGGTCGACGTCGTCGTGGAAGACCCGGTCGGCCCGCGGCAGGGTGCCGGGGACGGTGACGTGGGTGGTGGGGGTGGCGGTGCCGGTGTCGATGATGGCCGACATGGACATCAGCTTGCTGACGCTGCCGGGCTCGTACGCGTCCTGCATGGCCGCGTTGCCGAGGTCGGCGGGGTCGGCGTGGCTGAGGTCGTTGGGGTCGTAGCCGGGCGCGTCGGCCATGGCCAGCACCTGGCCGGTCTGCGGGTCCTGGACGATGACGTAGCCGCGGTCGGCCTTGGACTTCTTCACCTGGTCGGTGATGGCGCTCTGGGCGGCCCACTGGATGTCCCGGTCGAGGGTGAGCTCCACGTCGGTGCCGGGGACCGCCGGCTGCTCCTGGGAGCCGGCGGTGGGCACCTGGCGGCCGTTGGACTGGGCGTAGCGGATCTTGCCGTTCCGGCCGGCGAGCTCCTTGTCGAGCATGGCCTCGATACCGCCGGCACCCTGGCCCTCGCTGTTGACGAAGCCGATCACGCCGGCGGCCAGGTCGCCGTCGGGGTAGACCCGCTTGGAGTGGGGGACGCTGTAGACGCCGGCGAGGATGTCGCCGCCCTGTCCGGCGGCGGCCTTGGCGGCGAAGGAGGACTTCAGGTCCTCGATCTGCTTCCACGCCTGGGGCGACTGCTGGCGGGCGATGAGCTGGTAGCGGGAGCCGGGGGTGGCCAGCTGGCGGGCGATGGTGGTGGCGTCGCCGCCGACGATCGGCGCGAGCAGCTGCGCGGCCTGCTGGGGCGCGTCGGACACCTTGGCCTGGGCGGGGGTGAAGAGGTACGGGTCCGCGGTGATGTCGTAGGCGTCGACGGTGGTGGCCAGGTCGGCGCCGTCGCGGTCGGTGATGCTGCCGCGGTCGGCGGTGACCTCCTGGGTGACCCAGCGGTTGACGGCGGCCTTGGCCGCGTACGCGGAGGCGTCGACGGCCTGCACCTGGAGCAGCCGCACCACGAACACCGCCATCACCACGGTGAGGACCGCGCCGACCAGGCGCAGCCGGGGCCGGGGGGCGCCCAGCCGTACGCCCCGCCCGGGGCGGCCTGGCCGGCCGGGGCCGCGCCGGGCCGGCGGGCGGGCCTGCCGCACGGGCCGGTCGGCGCGCTCGTGCGCGGCGCGCTCGGCGCGCGGGACGCGGCCGGGTTCGGGGACGCGGGGCCGGGCCGGGCGCCGCCGGGGCGCGCCGGACGGCGGCTGGGGCCTGCCGCTGTTGTCGCGGGGGGTCACACGCTCACCTGCCGGAGGTCGGGGCCGTGGCGGCCGGCGCGGACGGGGAGAGGGGGTTCGTCACCGCGGTGGTCACCGCGGTGGGCGTCACCGTGGCCGTGGTGGTGGTCGTCGTGGCCGTGGTGGTGGCCGTCGGGGCGGGGCTGGGAGGGGCCGGCGGGGAGGTGGCCGGGGACGGGGAGCCGTGCACCGTGCCGTCGGGGCCGAGGAAGGCGGGCGGGCCGCCGGGCACCATGCCCAGCTGCCGGGCCCGCCGGGAGAGCTCATCGGGGGCCGAGTAGCCGTCGACCTCCTGCTGCAGCTGCTGCTGCTCGTCGGTGTAGCCGGTGGTCTCGTCCTTGAGCTTGTCCAGCTTGAACGAGTCGCTGTTGACGGCCGAGTTGAGCAGCAGCAGGGCGATCAGCCCGCCGGCAAGCAGCGCCACGACCAGCACCACGAACGGGGTGCGGGCCGCCGGCCGGGCGGCCGCCGCGCGGCCGGCGGCCAGCCGCGCGCCGAGCAGGCCGAGCCCGCCCGGTGTCGCCTTGGGCTCCCGTGGGCCGCGCCGGGCGGCCCCCGGCCGCCGGGGCCCGCCGCCCGCTCCGCCCGCTCCCCCTGCTCGGCCTGGGCTCACCGCAGATCCTCCCGGATGCGTTCGGCGCCGCGCAGCCGGGCCGGAGCGGCCCGGCGGTTCTCGGCGATCTCGTCCTCGGTGGGCAGTTCGGCACCGCGGGTCAGCAGCCGCAGCCTGGGCTGGTACTGCTCGGGCACCACCGGCAGGCCGGGCGGCGCGGTGTGCGCGGCGCCGGCCCCCAGCACCTGCTTGACCAGCCGGTCCTCCAGGGAGTGGTAGGACAGCACGGCGATCCGGCCGCCGACCGCGAGCGCCGCGACGGCCGCGGGGATCGCCCGTTCCAGGACGGCCAGTTCGCCGTTGACCTCGATCCGCAGTGCCTGGAAGGTGCGCTTGGCCGGGTTGCCGCCGGTGCGCTTGGCTGCCTGGGGCAGCGCCTCCCGGATCAGTTCGACCAGGCGGGCGCTCGTGGTGAACGGCTGCCGCTGCCGCTCCCGGACCACGGCCTCCACGATGCGGCGGGCGAACTTCTCCTCGCCGTAGGAGCGCAGTACCCGCACCAGCTCGCCGGGCGGATAGGTGTTGAGCACCTCGGCGGCGCTGATCCCGGTGGTCTGGTCCATCCGCATGTCCAGCGGGGCGTCCTGGGCGTAGGCGAAGCCGCGGTCGGCCTCGTCGAGCTGCATGGAGGACACACCCAGGTCGAACAGGACGCCCTGGACGGCGGGGACGCCCAGCCGCTCCAGCACCTGCGGGAGTTCGTCGTAGACGGCGTGCACGAGGGTGGCCCGCCGGCCGAAGGGGGCCAGCCGCTCGCCGGCCAGTTCGAGGGCGGCCGGGTCGCGGTCCAGGCCGATCAGCCGGCAGGCGGGGAAGGTGCGCAGCAGCGCCTCGCTGTGGCCGCCCAGTCCCAGGGTGCAGTCCACCACCACGGGTGCGGCGGTCCGCCCCTGGGCGCCCTGGGCGGGGGTGAGGGCCGGGCCCAGCAGGTCGAGGCAGCGGCGCAGCATCACGGGGACGTGCCGCTGCGGGGGCGTGGACGGCTCGGTCATGGGGCCCATTCCGGACGGTTCTCGCTCGTTTCTCAGGACGTCGGTCGGTCGGTTGCGGTTGCGGCTGCCGGGCGGCGGGCCGCCGTCCCGGGGTGGGAGTCCGCCGCCGGCCGGGGGCGCGTCCGCGCCGGGCTGCCGGGGCGAGGCCGCCGCCGTGTGCTGGTGTACTGGTGTGCTCGTGTGGTGGTCCGCTCGTGTGCTGGTCGGGTGCGTGCTGTCCCAGTCTCGCGGGTGCGGGGCCGGTTCCGCCCACCGGGCGGCGTTCGGGGGCGCTGTGTCGCGCCGTGCCGCCCCCGTCGGCCCCCTTCGCTGCCCGGGCGCCGGGCGGGACGCGGGGCCTGGTCCCCGCCCGCTCGGGGAGGGCCGGGCCCTCTGGCACCGGGGAAGTGGGGCCAGCGGGCGGCCGGAGCGGGAGGAGGCCGGGACGCACGTCCCCTGCCGGCAACCTCGGGGTTCCGCGGTGTCCGGGTCGCAGGTCACCGGCGTCGACCGCGGATCGGCGGGGGCCGCCGGGGAGCCGGCGGCGAACCGCCCGGAATCGCCCGGACGGCCCAGCACGGGGTGCGGGACGTGGACGGTGGCGGGGGCCGCCGGGGCGGCGCCCGGGTACTGAGGGGGTTGGCGACTGGTCCGGCGGGGCCCGGAAGGGTGGCGCGCCGGGGGACGGAGGGGGCGCACGGAAGCGCGCCGGGATTCAGGGTAAGCCGGTCGCGACCTCCTCGGACAGGGCCGAAAAGGTGTCCTCCTGGGCGGCCAGATAGCGCTCCCAGGCGTCCGCCGCCCAGATCTCCACCCGGGTGCTGGCACCGATCACCGCCAGGTCGCGGACCAGTCCGGCGTACTCGCGCAGCGACTGCGGCACCGTGATCCGGCCCTGCCGGTCGGGCACCTCGTCGTGGGCGCCGGCGAACAGCACCCGGGTGTAGTCGCGGACAGCCTTCGAGGTCAGCGGCGCGGCGGCGAGCCGCTCGGTGGCGGCGCGGAAGCCTTCCACCGGCCAGACGCACAGGCACCGCTCGTGGCCCCGGGCCATCACCAGGCCGCCGGCGAGGGGTTCGCGGAAGCGGGCCGGCAGCACCAGCCGGTTCTTGTCGTCGAGCCGCGGGGTGTACGTGCCCAGGAACCCCAGGTCCATGGCACACCTCCGGCAGACGGCCCACTTCGCGCCACTTTACTCCACCGCGCACCACGGTCAACGACGCGGCGCGGCCCTGGCGCGGCGCCGCGACGGCCCCGGCTCGGATACGGTCGGACCATGTCGATACCTGCCGGATCCGCCGGACCTGCCGGGAACACCGCCGGCCCCTCCGCCACCCCCTCGGAAGCCGACGAGGGCACCTCCGCCACGGCCGCGGGCACGACCGCGTCCGCGACGGCGTCCGTGACCGACGAGCTGGTGGCCGCGAACGCGCGCTACGCCACCGCGTTCACCGACCCGGGCATGGGCGCCGCGCCCGTGCTGCGGGTGGCCGTCGTGGCCTGCATGGACGCGCGGCTCGACCTGCACAAGGCGCTCGGCCTGCGGCTGGGCGACTGCCACACCATCCGCAACGCCGGAGGCGTGGTCACCGACGACACCATCCGCTCGCTGGCCATCAGCCAGCGAGCGCTGGGCACCAGGACCGTGGTGCTGATCCACCACACCAACTGCGGCATGCAGACCATCACCGAGGACTTCCGCAACGAACTGGAGCAGGAGGTGGGCCAACGGCCCACGTGGGCGGTGGAGTCGTTCACCGACATCGACCAGGACGTGCGGCAGTCGATGGCGCGGGTGCGGACCTCGCCGTTCCTGCTCCACACCGACGACGTGCGCGGTTTCGTCTTCGACGTGCACACCGGCCGGCTCCGCGAAATCACGGACAAGTAACGGCTGGGAGTGACGCGGCCCTCCCCGTAAGGGAAGAATGCACCGTGCGGCACGATCCCGCCCGCGGCGGTCGTTGCCCGATGTGGGGAGGGCCCGGTCAACGGACGACCGCGCCCCCAGGGGCCCTTTGGCGGTCCCCAGGAACAGGCCGAGGAGCACTTGGTGACGACCTTTGACGCACGACCGAGCCTGAGCGATCTCACCGCGACCGCGGCCCGCGTGCGCCGCAGCGTGGAGAACGTGATCGAGGGCAAGCCGGAGGTCGTGCGGATCGCGCTGACCGTCCTGCTGGCCGAGGGCCACCTGCTGATCGAGGACGTGCCCGGCGTGGGCAAGACGATGTTGTCCAAGGCGCTGGCGCGGTCCATCGACTGCTCCGTGCGGCGCATCCAGTTCACCCCGGACCTGCTGCCGTCGGACATCACCGGGGTGAGCGTCTTCGACCAGCAGCAGCGGGACTTCGAGTTCAAGCCGGGTGCGGTCTTCGCGCAGATCGTGGTGGGCGACGAGATCAACCGGGCCTCGCCCAAGACCCAGTCGGCGCTGCTGGAGTCGATGGAGGAGCGTCAGGTCACCGTCGACGGCACCACGTACGAACTGCCCGACCCGTTCATGGTGATCGCCACCCAGAACCCGGTGGAGATGGAGGGCACCTATCCGCTGCCCGAGGCGCAGCGGGACCGTTTCACCGCCCGGGTGTCGGTGGGCTACCCCAGCCCCGAGGCGGAGTTGAAGATGCTGGACGTGCACGGCGGCACCTCCCCGCTGGACGACCTCCAGCCGGTCGCCCACGCCCACGACATCGTCAAGCTCATCGAGGCGGTGCGCGAGGTGCACGTCTCCGACCCGGTGCGGCGGTACGCGGTGGCCCTGGTCGGAGCCACCCGCAACCACCCGGACCTGCGGCTGGGCGCCTCGCCTCGGGCCACCCTGCACCTGGTGCGGACCGCGCGCGCCTCCGCGGCGCTGGACGGCCGCGACTACGTGCTCCCGGACGACGTGCAGTCGCTGGCCGCCGCGGTGCTGGCGCACCGGCTGCTGCCGACCGCCCAGGCCCAGCTCAACCGGCGCACCCCGGAGCAGGTGGTGGCCGAGATCGTGCAGCGGGTGCCGCTGCCCGACCCGTCCGCCCCCGGTGGCGCGAACGGCGCCGCCCCCGGTGGCGGCTGGCCGAAGCGCCCGAACGGCGCGCCGCAGGCCCTGCCGGACGCGCGGGGTCGCTGATGCCCGCGCCCGACCGGCCCGGGCCGGTCCCTCCCCCGCAGCCCGCCCGGCCGCCGGCCGCAGCGCCGCGGCCCCCGGCCGGGCCTCCCGCGTACGGCCCGCCCGGCTACGCGCCGCACCCCCCGGCCGCCGGACACGCCCCGGGCCTGCCACCGGCGTACGGCCCCGGGCACGCGGCCGGCCGCGGCCAGTTGCCGCCGCCGGTGGCAGGCCCGGGGGCCCGGGCGGAGTCCGAGGCCGCCGGGGACGCCGGGGCCGAGCGGACGGCCTCCGGTTTCCGGCGGGCGCTGGGCGGGCTGACCACCCGGGGCCGCTCGTTCGTGGCCGCCGGACTGGCCGCCGGCGTCTGCTCGTACGTGCTGGGCCAGCCGGACCTGCTGCGGGTCGGGCTGCTGCTGGCGGTGCTGCCGCTGGCGTCCGTGGCCGTCCTGTACCGCACCCGCTACCGGGTGGCCGGCAGCCGCCGGCTGGCTCCGTCGCGGGTGCCCGCGATGTCCGAGGCCCGCGTCCATCTGCGGGTGGACAACGTCTCGCGGATGCCGACCGGTCTGCTCATGCTCCAGGACCGGGTGCCGTACGTGCTCGGCCCGCGGCCCCGGTTCGTGCTGGACCGGGTGGAGCCCGGCGGCCACCGCGAGGTGTCCTACCGGGTCCGCTCCGACCTGCGCGGCCGCTACCCGCTCGGGCCGCTCCAGCTGCGGCTGACCGACCCGTTCGGGATGGTCGAGCTGACCCGCTCGTTCAGCGCCTACGACACCCTCACCGTGGTACCCCGGGTGGAGCCGCTGCCGCCGGTGCGGCTGAACGGCGAGTCCCCCGGCTACGGCGAGAGCCGCGCCCGTGCGCTGGCGCTGGCCGGCGACGACGACGTGATCCCGCGCGGCTACCGGCTCGGCGACGACCTGCGGCGGGTGCACTGGCGGTCCACCGCCAAGTACGGCGAGCTGATGGTGCGGCGCGAGGAGCAGCCGCACCGGGCCCGCTGCACCATCGTCCTCGACACCCGGCGGGACGCCTACTTCGGTGCCGGCCCGGACTCGGCCTTCGAGTGGGCGGTGGCCGGGGCCGCCTCGGTCTCGGCGCACATGCTGGGACGCGGCTTCTCGGTGCGGCTGCTCACCGACACCGGCAGCAGCGTGCCGGGCCCGGACGGCGGGGCCGGCATCGGCGACACGGGCGATCTGGCCGGGCTGCTGCTGGACGCCCTCGCGGTGGTCGACCACTCCGAGGGCGAGTCGCTCACGGCGGCCTGGGAGGTGCTGCGTTCGGCCAACGAGAGCCTGCTCGTGGGGTTCTTCGGCGACGTCTACCGGGAGCAGGCGGCGGTGATCGCCCGGATGCGGCAGCGGGCCGGCCGCGCGGTCGCGTTCCTCATGGACAGCGACCACTGGCTGGCCCGGGAGATCGGCGTGCGGCCGGGGGCGCAGGCGGCCGAGGAGGAGGGCGAGGACGCCGACAGCACCGGCAACGCGATGCGGCTGCTGCGCGAGGCCGGCTGGACGGTGGTGGAGGTCCGCCCCGGAGACCGGCTGCCGGAACTGTGGCAGCGGGCCGACCGTTACGGCGGTGGCGGCCCGCAGGCCGCCTCGGCGGCGGACGCACGGCGGGCAGGACGCGGAGCGGGGGCGGCGGGATGAGCGGGCAGGCCCGGTTGACGGTGTGCGCGGCGCTGGCCGCGATGATGGCGGCGTTCTCGCTGCTGCCGCTGACCGGCGACAGCGGCTGGTACGTCCAGGCCCTGCTCATCGTGTGCCTCCAGGCGGTGGTCGGCGCGCTGGCGCGGCGGCTGCCGCTGGCCCGGCCGGTGACGGTGCTGGCGCAGGCGGTGGTCTCGCTGGTCGTGATCACCATGGTCTTCGCCTCCGGCCAGGCGATGGGCGGGATACTGCCCGGGCCGCAGGCGGTGCAGCACATGGGCCAGGTGGTCCAGGACGGCCTGACGGACGTCTCCAACTTCTCCATCCCCGCCCCCGTCACCCCCGGCATCCGGTTCCTGCTGGTGGGCGGGGTGGTGCTGGTCGCGCTTGCGGTGGACGCGGTCGCGGTGACGTACAACAGCGCGGCCCCGGCCGGGCTGCCGCTCCTGGCGCTGTACTCGGTGGCGGCCGGGCTGGCCGGCGGCGGCGGCGCGGGCTGGCTGTACTTCTTGGTGGCCGCGGGCGGCTATCTCGTCCTGCTGCTGTCCGAGGGCCGTGACCGGCTCTCGCGCTGGGGCCGGGTCTTCACCAGCGGCCCCTCGGACGGCCGCCGGCCCGGCAGCGGGGGCGGCTCGCCCGCGCTGCGGGGCGCCCGTGGCATCGGGGTGCTGGCGCTGGGTGTCGCCCTGGTCGTGCCGGCCGCGCTGCCCTCGTTCGGCAGCGGCCTGGTGGACACCAGCGGGCACGGCAGCGGCGAGATCGGCGACAACGGGAGCGGCGCGGTCAACCTGGTGGCGGCCCTCCAGGACAACCTGAACCAGCCGGAGGACCACGAGGTCCTGCGCTACACGACCGACGCGGCCGATCCGTCGGGCATGTACCTGCGGATCGCGGCGCTGGACAAGTTCGACGGCAAGGAGTGGGTGCCGTCGCACCTGCCGACCGAGAAGGTCCCGGCGCTGCTCCCGCAGCCCCAGGGCATGGCCGACGACGTCGCGTACCGCACGGTGAGCACCCGGGTCCAGGTGGACGCCGACTACGTCCAGGGGCTGCTGCCGGTGCCGTTCCCGGCGCTGTCGGTGCAGGCCCCGGGGTCGTGGGTGTTCCAGCCCGAGGGCCGGATGATCGTCGGCGAGCACGGGCAGACCGCGGCCGGCGAGCAGTACACGGTCACGAGCATGGACGTGGAACCGACCGCGAGCCAGCTGGCGCAGGCTCCGCGGGCCACCGGCGCGATCGCGCAGAAGTACACGCAGGTGCCGAGCTCGCTGCCGAAGATCGTCAAGCAGACCGCGCTCCAGGTGACGCGCAACGCGACGAACGACTACCAGCGGGCGGTCGATCTCCAGGACTACTTCACCTCCGGCCAGTTCGTGTACAACACACAGGCCAAGGCCGGCACCGGCGTGGACGCCATCGCGCGCTTCCTGCAGACGAAGGAGGGCTTCTGCGTCCACTTCGCCTTCACCATGGCGGCCATGGCCCGCACCCTGGGCATTCCGGCGCGGGTGGCGATCGGCTTCACCCCCGGCGCCGCCACCAGCGGCCACACCATGACGGTGGGCCTGAAGGACGCCCACGCCTGGCCCGAGCTGTACTTCGAGGGCATCGGCTGGACCCGGTTCGAGCCGACCCCGTACCGGGGGTCGACCCCCTCGTACACCCAGTCGCAGACCCCGTCCGGCACCGGCGACCAGCCGGACCCGGCGCCGCACAGCACGCAGGCCCCGTCGACGGCGACCCCCACGCCCACCGACTCCTGCGCCCCCGAGCACGGCGCCGTCCCGCCGCAGTGCGAGGCCGCGGGTGCGACCGGTACCTCCGGGCCGGGCGGCGGCAGCCTCGGCGACGCCCCGCGGGACGCGCTGATCGCCCTCGCCGCACTGCTGGTGCTGCTGGTGCCGGCCGGGCCGGGCCTGTGGCGCTCCCGGCAGCGCCGCAGACGGCTGGCCGCCGGCCGCGGCGCCCCCGAGGGGGCGGCGCTGGCCGCCTGGCGGGAGCTGCTCGACAGCGGCTGGGACTACGGCGTGCCGCCGGACGACTCGGAGACGCCGCGCCGCGCGGTGGCGCGCCTGGTCCGCGACGGGCGCCTGGACGGGCCGGCCGCGGAGTCCGCGGGCGCGGTGGCCGCTGCGGTGGAGCAGACCCTCTACGCGGCCCGGCCGCAGCCCACCGCCGGCCTCGCGGACGACGTCCGGCGGGCCCGGGCGGGCCTGCGGTCGGCGGCGAAGCGGCGGGCCCGGGTGCGGGCGGTCGTCCTGCCGCGCTCCTCGGCCCGCCTGGTGTGGGCGCTGTCCGCCCGGCGGCACGCGGCGACGGCCCGGCTGCGCGCCCTGGCGGCAGGCCTGTCCTCCCCGCTGTGGCACCGTCTCCGGCCCCGGCGGACCCCGGCGTAGGGCGACGCCACTCCCGGCCGCCGCCCGGCTCCCGCCGCGCCCGTCCCCGTGACCGCGGGTGACGGGCGCGGCTCGTTCTCGGGGTGACGGGCGCGGCTCGTTCTCGGGGCGGCCGGCGGGGCCGCGGAACCGGACGCGGGACGGATCCGGACCGTCCGGGCGTCACAACGCCCCGGGGCCCGCGGGCCCCGGGGCGGCGCAGCGCAGGGGAGGGCCCTACTGGCCCTGTTCGTCGCGGCGGCGCTGCCAGCGCTCCTCGATCCGCTCCATCATCGTGCCGCGCCGCGGCTGCTGCCGCCGCTTGGCGCCGAAGCGGCGCCCCACGTGGCCCGGGACGGCCTGCGGCTGCTGCTGGTCCAGCGGGCGCACCGCCCGCCGCCAGCCGCTCACGGCGAGCACCGCGCAGACGAGCATGACGAGGAAGCCGACGACCCCCAGCCAGGCCTGCTTGACGACCATGGCCCCCACGAGCAGCCCGATCCCGCACACGACGCCGAGAACGGAGAGATAGACGCGGCGCCGGGTGAACACGCGCAACCCGTTGCCCTCAAGCGCGGACGCGAATTTGGGATCCTCGGCGTAGAGCGCTCGCTCCATCTGCTCGAGCATGCGCTGCTCATGCTCCGAGAGCGGCACGGAGACCTCCTACTCGTCGGCCGCGCGGGGTCGCGGCCGGTCCGTCCCTTTCAGGATAGGCGGGATTCGCCTCCGTGAAACCCGCCCCAGTGCGCCAATCCGACGGGGCTCTCCTTCCCCGCCCGCAGGCGCGTCATGCCAGGATACGGTCCGGAAGGGCCCTGGAGCGGGCTGTGGCGCAGTCCCGCCGCGAGGGCCCCGGAGCACTGGCCGCGCGGCGCCCCCCCGCGGTCCGTCCGGGGCGGGCGCGGCAGGACCGGTCGGCCGGGACCGGGCCGTCCCGGGACGTCCGATTTCCCGGTCACGTGGCGGGGTGGCGGGGTGGCGGGGTGGCGGGGTCAGCGTTCCGCGAGCACGTGCAGCTGCGTGGCGACGGAGTGGAATCCGGGCTCCTGGGCCGCGGCGAGCTCCAACCTGAGCAGCGCCTCGGCCGCGCCGGGCTCGGTGTCGACCAGGACGCCGGGCACGAGGTCGGCGAAGATCCGCACACCGTGGACGGAGACGGTGCGCAGGCCGGCGGTCTCCAGCAGGGCGCTGAGCTGCTCCGCGGTGAACCGGCGGGGCAGCGAGTCCTCCTCGCCGTACCGTCCGTCCGGGTCGCCGAGCACCCGCTTCGCCTCTGCGAAGTGGCCGGCCAGCGCCCGGGCGAGCACGGCGCCGCCGCGCCCGGCGGCCAGCAGGCTCAGCGTTCCCTCGGGGCGCAGCGCTCCGACCACGTTGCGCACGCCCTCCCCGAGGTCGTCCACGTACTCCAGGACACCGTGGCACAGCACCACGTCGTAGCCGCCGGCCGGAACCAGCCCGAGCAGGTTGTGGGTGTCGCCCTGGACCCCGGTGACGCGGTCGGTGACGCCGGCCTCGGCGGCGCGCCGTTCCAACGCGAACAGGGCGTCGGGGCTGGGGTCCACGACGGTCACACGGTGGCCGAGCCGGGCCACGGGCACGGCGAAGTTCCCGGTGCCGCCGCCGGTGTCGAGGACGTCCAGCTCGGGACGCCCCACCCGGGCGGCCCGGCGCTCCAGCGCGTCCTGCAGAACCTCCCACACCACGGCAGTCCGCAGGCTGGCGCGCGGGCGGATCGAGTCCACCCCTCCTTGACGGGACATGGCGGGCGGCTCTCCTCGCGGGCAGGTGGGACGGGCGGCTCCCACTGTAGTGCTCCGGCCGGGAAGGTCTGCCTGGTTCGCGGCGTGCCGGTGCGGTGCGCCGCGCGGCAGAGGACCGTCCTCCTGCCGGGCGCACTCGGGCGGCCGGCGACAGCGCGGCGAGGCGTCGCTCCCGGCGTCGCGAACCGGTGCGCCTCTCCGGCCGGAGCACCAGCGGCGCGGCGGCAGACCCCCGGCCGGGTGGCACAGGCGACCGCGGGACCGGGCGCGGCCCGCACGGAACCGGTGCGCCACGGTGCGGGGCCCGGCGCGGACGGCCGCGCCGCGGCGCCGGCCTCCGAGCCGCGCGCCGGCAGCGCCGCCGGCCGGCCACGGCGCTACGGCGTGGGCATGAGACGGCTGGAACGGGGCTACGACGTGGCGTCCAGGGCCGGGCGAAGCAGGAGCATCCGTTCGACCACGCGCAGGAACATCCCGGCGGCGGCCACGAGTTCATCGGCCTCGGCGGGGCCGGCCGCGCTGGGTATGCCCGCTTCCGCCCGCGCCCTGCGCTCGGCGCCGGCGGCGAACAGGGCCGCCCACTCGGCGAGTTCGGGAGCGACCTCGGGCAGTACGGCCCAGGCGCTGCGGATCCGGCGGCGCCGGCCGGCGGTCTCCTCCGGCCGGCCCCGCACGGCGAGCACCGCAGCGGCGGTGCGCAGCGCCGCCAGGTGCGCGGTGGCGAACCGCTCGTGCGGGGCGGCGAGGATCTCCGCCTCCCGCAGCCCCTCGTGAGCCTGGGCGAGCAGATCCAGCGCGGCGGGAGACGCGGCGGCACGGCGCAGCACGGGGTGGACGTCGGCGCCGTCCGCTCCCCCGGGCACACCGCGCACGGGTGGCGGGACGAACGGTCGCTCGGGTCGGGCGGGCACTGCCATGTCGGGCTCCTTCCGCGTTTCTCCGTAACGGTTGCTCTCTCCGCGCTTTTCGGTCCTTCTCCGTACGTTCTCCATCCTCGCTGCCACCACTGACAATCGGTCCCGGCGGTCGCCGCCCGGGCCGGCGGGGTCTGTGCCGAGCGATCTTGCACGTCGTGCCGGGCCGCGCCGGCTACCGCCTCGACCTGCCGGAACGCCGCGCGCCACACGCGTGTCCGGCGGTGCACGGGCCGTAAAGACGTACGGCACCGGTGGCGGCGGCAGGCAGAATCGGGGGCATGACCAGCGCACGACGCCAGGCCACTCGCCGGAAGCTCTTCGACGCGGCCGTCGGACTCATCGCCGAACAGGGCTTCTCCGCCACCACGGTCGACGAGATCGCGGAGCGCGCCGGGGTGGCCAAGGGGACCGTCTACTACAACTTCGCCAGCAAGAACGAGCTGTTCGAGGAGCTGCTGCGGTACGGCGTCGGGCTGCTGACGGAGTCGCTCCAGCGGGCGTCGCAGGGGGCGGCGGAGCACGGCGGCACCCGTGTGGACGCGCTGGACGCGATGATCCGCGCGGGCCTGGACTTCATCGTCGCCTATCCCTCGTTCACGCAGCTGTACGTGGCCGAGCTGTGGCGCACCAACCGGGCCTGGCAGGACACGTTGATGACGGTCCGCCAGGACGCGGTGGCGGTGGTCGAGAAGGTGCTCGGCGAGGCGGTGGCGGCCGGTGAGGTGAGCGACGAGATCGACGTTCCGCTGACCGCGTCGGCGCTGTTCGGGATGGTGCTGGTCGCCGCGCTGGACTGGCAGGCGTTCCAGCCCGCGCGGGGGGTGGAGGAGGTGCACGCGGCGTTGTCGCGGCTGCTGCAGGGGCGGGTCGGCGGAGCCCCCACCCACCGCTGAGGGTTCCTCTCGCCGACGGTGGGGCCCCGCCGGGTCCCACGCCGTGGCGGGATGTGCCCGGGCCCTGGCGGGTGCGCGCGCCGGCCCGCGTCCGGTCGGGCGCGGGCGTGAGCGGACAGGCACCCGGGGGTCCGCCGCCCCGTGCCGGCGGTCCTCCCGGGGGCCCGTCCCCTCCGCGGCTCCACTCTTCCGGGCCGGCAGTGGCGGGCCCATCCGCCGGCGTACTCAACCCGCTGCCTGAGTATCCCTACGCACCGCCGTGGTCCGCCCCCGGGCACAGTCGGCCCTGCTCAGGGGATACGCTCGCCCGCATGTCCCGCATCGCAGTGATCGGCGCCGGGCTGTCCGGCATGGCCGCGGCCGCCCGTCTCGCCACGGCCGGCCACCAGGTCGTCGTCCACGAGCGCGGAGCCGTCGCGGGGGGCGCGGTGGGCCGCTTCGAGCGGGACGGGTTCGCGTTCGACACCGGCCCGGGGCTGCTGGTGCTGCCGGCGGTCTACCGGGATCTGTTCGTGAAGACGGGCCGGGAGCCGCTGGAGAGCCTCGTCGACCTGGTGCAGACCGACCCGGCCGCACGGCACGTCCTGCCGGACGGGACCTCCGTCGCCCTGCCGAACGCCTCCCGGGCCGGCGTCCTGGAGGCGCTGGACGGTGCCTTCGGCCCGGGCAGCGGTGAGCGGTGGGACGGGGTGCAGGTGCGGGCCCGCGAGGTGTGGGAGGCCACCCGGCGCCCGCTGCTGGAGGACGTGCCGGCCGACCTGGCCGCGCTGGCCGCCGACCCCTACCCGGGAGCGCGCCGGCGCGGCCTGCTGCGGCGGTCGGCACCCACCCTGGCGGACGTGGCGGCGCGTGAA
>Ga0164242_10001844_pt1 | contig 24839 bp, 23 predicted proteins | sample OricomgcompostMG_FD_108783 | JGI IMG/M metagenome (GOLD analysis project Ga0164242, IMG submission 108783) | Miracle-Growth compost microbial communities from Emeryville, California, USA - Original compost - Miracle growth compost (MG) ...
GCGTTCCGCCCTTGAGCAGCCAACAACACAGCGCCCAGCCTCCGCATCTTCCGCCCTGAGAGAGAGAAGTCGGGACTGCCGAGGAAAGTGAGCATAACTCAGTCACCCACCACACCCACCATTCAATTCGCGCTCTTGGCGTACAGCCTTGGCTGCCGGGCGCCGTAGTAGTGAATGAATGGGGATGGGGATGAGGAGTCGAGCGGACTCGCGTCGTTGTGGGCTCTGTGTTTTCGACTCGATTGTGCTCCGTAAATGTTCTCCGAGTACGAATGTGGGGCAGTGCCGTCCTCGGAAGGGCGGTCGGTGGGTCAACACGCCCCGGTTCGCCGGGAACTGACTCTTGTTCTGCGTTCGGCCTCGGGAGGGGCGGATGCCCCAAACTCCCAATAGTGTCAGACAAGGAAGGGAAAAAAAAAGGATGTGGGCCTCGTCCTTTTGGTGGTGGCTATGTCCAGCAGGGCCACGGCCCAAATGCCAAGAAAAGAAAATTGTTGTAGAGCTGCTGAGGTGAGGTTTGGTGATCGACAGGTTCTGCGCCCAGAAGGAATCTTGGCGGCCGGCTCGCATCCCGCCAGAGCGCGCCTGTCGCTGACATGGCGTGTTGCACAAGGGCAGGGAGGAAATAATCTGGCGATATCTTCCCGCGTTCAATCCCAATCCCGTAGTCCCGTACGTCGGCTTCCTAGCTCGGCCGGAATTTGCCCCCGGTACCCTATGATCTCCTCGGAGAACCACCAAGGCCCTCCTAAGAGAAGGGGAAGCCGGAACTTAGGGTCGCGGGAGTGTCGTCGCGGTTGGGCGGGGCCGGAGGGGTCGTTGAACTAGAGAAGAGTGTCGTTCATGCCTCGTAACCGTCGCTCCATGTCCATATACTCTCTCGTTCGGCCATGTCCTCTCGGGAACGAGTTCATTTATATCCGACCTTCTTCGCGCAGCTTTCGCAATAGTAAATGTTGGTTCCGATGCGGACCATGCCCGTCGTCCGCACGTCGTCGGTCGAGGTGATTTCCACCGCCCGCGCGCAGCGTAGGCAGCGGAGGACCTCAACGGAGGCCACAGGCCGCGATATCACGTCCATGGATGAGTCTGAGCCGGTGGTCGAGTAGGACCTTGAAGAGGACACTGAAGAGGAGCTGCCGTAATGCGTCTTTGACGGCCGTGATGACCTCGAGGCCATCCTGTAGTTTCGGGGGTAGTGGTGCTTCTTAGAGGTAAACCTAGGTGAAGTTGGGATATGAGTCAGGTGTGGGATCGCGGAAGCCTGGTGAAGATGCGATGCGCGTCTCGTTGATGGTTTAGGCAGGAACTGATTCCGGAGAGATGTTTGGGGAGGAAAGATATATTGGGGAAAATCTAGTTGCCGGCAAGAAGGAAGGGTTGCTTTAAACACATGCGAGTGTGTGTGTGTGTGAGTGTGTGTGATATGTCAACTGTTAAGACTCTAGAAAGTCTGTAGTTTGGTCTGGACCAAGTGGTGAGGGTATGAGTCTGGACTGGGCTGGCCTAGAATATGTACTTGCACATATTCCTTTCCAACAGGCCAAGAGCTGCAAGGCGCCGCTGCGGATCCTCCAGGGGGGAGGGGGTGTGTGAGTTGTGCAACTGACGTTAGGTTTGCCAAGGCTTGGGTAGCGTAACCCATGTACCCACTACGGAGGGACAAGGTCGATTATTCAAGACACTGGGCGTGTCTCAACTAACGCCTAACGGCTAATGCACCTTGGCAGCACAGGTACCAGCGGGCTTGCCTATGGGAATCACAACCTACCCTGAAGGCCGTGAGATTGGAGGGGACTCGGCTGCGAATTTGGGGAATTGGGCAATTATCTCCGGCCCACGCCCCAGGGAAGCCTACCAAAGTTTCACACCCAAACTGGCGATGATTACGCCTCCGGGTTCCTCTTATTTTGGCCTCTTGCAGTTGCAGGAAAACGGGGGCTGCGGAAGGCTCATTGTTGCGGTCATTGTTTGTTGTCTTTGCTGCAGCTGCAGTTTCTTGCCGCAGCTTGCTGTGCATTGGCATGATGAGTGAATTAAACCACCCAACAGCATGCCGCAGCTCCCGTCGCCCCCCATGTCCTGCTGTGCAACAAGATGAAAGAAGCCCTTTTCTTGCCTCACAGGTTTCCCGTTTCTCCTTCAACTGCATCTGCGCCCCACTCAAACCCTGGTGATCCTAGCCGGGGGTGTCGTGTGTTGTGCGCTGTGGTGTGGTTGTGTTTAATTAATTGCCAAGGCAAAGAGAGGACGGGAGCAAAAGCAAGAAAAGGCAAAGAAGGAACAAAAGGCTCCAAAAACAAAAGGAGACGCTAGTCCGGGATTAGAACTAGCTTCGTTTCAGCCCGGACCTAAACAAAAAGCCTGATCTTCGATTTTGCAGTGCCATGTCGGCTGCACCCAACATCCAACCAACTTTCTTAGGACTCCAAAGGAGGGGGCCATGGGAATTCGCCGTCATACACGGTTTCTCCCTCCAATATTACCGTCCTACTAATGCCTAATGGGACAATCCCATCCTTGAAACTTCCACACTACGTAGTACACAGTAACCTGCGGCTCATGGACCAAGGAAAAAACGTGATATCATATCTTCATGATTTACTGTTATTCCCGGGTGCAGCAAGGCAAAACGCTGGTGCCCTGACATCTGCCAGCAGCCTCGACCCACCACCGAACATTGCGACATGGGAACAGGCTACCCGCTGGCAAACAAGGATACGTAGTATATCGCCTCGAATGGCGAAATGCCAACATGGCCATTGGCGCTGGGTGTCCCTGCCCAAAGGGAGAGAAAGAAAAAAAAAAGACAGCCGCGCAAGGGCAAAATCCTCGGCCGGGCTTGAAAAGTTTCTTCCCTTTAATCAATGTCGAGCGAGGCTGGGTGGAGTTTCTCGACGGTCGAGGCTGGTCGAAAGTGTGCTACGTGTAGAGGCTCCGGGGTGAGGTAGTTTTCGAGCGGTCGAGCCCAATGTCCCCGCCTTGCTTCCTTTTGCTTGCTGCCGCATTTTTCTCTTCCCAGCCTGCCGATGTTCAACGTCTCCCCCTGCACGGGGCTGGTCTGCGGCGGTCTCGATCGACTGCCCGCCCGACCCTTGCGTAAACATTATCGTCGAACACTTTATATGAGTTCTTCTCCGGCCTTCGCCTGGCTTCAGTCAGGCATGGTGATCAAGGTATACCCCAAATCGAAGAGACGAAACTCTTACACTCGCGCGTCAGAGCCATTACTAGTCCCTGTGCGATACTACACGCGGTAAGTGCAATGCAAGCCAAGGGACGCAAGCTCCACATTTGGGAGCCGAATTCTGCTTGCTGGCAGGCAACTTCGAGGCTCCATTTCTATTTTGGAATGCTCTGTGACTTTGGTACCACAGTAAACACATGATGGAACCTTCTAGGGCTTCTTCGAGAGCCCTTCATCTAACATGAGCAGACCGTTGCACCTCAACCATGTGGGGGACCGTTGGATTCGAAAGGTCACGGCATCCTCACGACCAGGACCCTTCGGGGGCTACGGACCATGGTGGAGTTCCAATTCAGACCATTGGGCCTGCAATACTGACTGCTTGCGCTGTCATGATGACTCATGTCGTGATGACAAAGGTGCCTCGGCAGCATCTGTTGTTGCCAAGAGAACCACTCTGGAGAACCTGTCTTTGCTCAATACTCAATTCAAGGAAGCTGATCGAGTCGCCAAAATACACTATATCGGAAGAAAAGCGGGACAACACCTGATGGTTTGGGACGAACCTTGGGATAGCACTTTCGGATGGACCGGTTTCTTGATCGACAATCCAATCACCATTCCTTCCCTTCCTATGGCTACAATCATTGGCTAACGCTGGGTGGGATGGCAGTTTCCGTGGTCGCCCCTACGCTTATAGCGTACACTAGAGGCTGGCGACGGTTGATGTTCGGACCTCCTGGAGGAAAAGCATGACCTTGCCCTTCAAGTCAACCTGCGGTATTCCCCTAAACCCAGTCAAAGATTCCTTTCGCCTACCTTTCACTGGATTCGGGTCGTTTCGTGTTAAACGTAGAGACAGCCTCGTATAGTTACGAGAGAGTGTCGGGCGACCTCAAACTGCGACCGGGACAGAAAGAATGCCCGAAACCCGTTGCTTGTTCCTCGTTATCGCGTACTGCAGCAACGGTTTTAGCGGAGCAATTCCGTCTCGGCGCGGCGGGAGCCGTACCAAGGCCACCCGGTAGGTAAGCACTTGCCTGTCCGGCTCGGCCGGGCCATGTTTTAACGTCCTCCAACGTACACGTCATATACAAAACAAAGACGGAACTGAAGCATTGCATGAAGCCGTTAGCTGCCTCTTACCTCTGTACGCAGTATGTACCTACTTGGCATATTGGGTCTAGAAGAGATCGAGGCCGAACTCCACGGGAGATCGCCTGTGGGGCGCCTATCACTTGGCCAAGGTTTCGAACCTTAACCTGAGGGTTCAGCTCGACCTGCTCGGGTAAGGTACGTCGCTCAAGTCCTCCCACCGCACATATCCCGGATTCCCTAGTTCTCTCGGAGTCCTGATTATCAACCAGTCTCCCGTAGCTACTAGCTATGTAGTATTTCGATTCCCCCGCACTTCCGACCATGGCGAGAAAGTGAGGAGCTGCAACTAGTGGGGGGCCATATTCTACGTGTTACTTGAAAGTCAGGGGAACGGGCCCTTCATGTCGTGCGCGAACTCGCACGAGGGCTTTCGAGATTCGGGTCATCTTCTGTGTAGTTCGACCGCCCCGTCCCTTCTGCCTAACTACCCTGCGGGAGTTCCCACAGCCCCTTCCTGTCATCTAAGATAGAGAGATTATACTCAGCTTAGCTGAGACAAAGAGATGGTACTTAGTGCAATACCGACAGGATGGTGTCCCCCGCATCAACCTGCAGGGAGTTTCGTTCCAGAACCTGTGTGTTGATCTCCGTTGGATTCCTTCACCCGGGTACAGATACATGAGAGAGAGAGATTCTATCTACACCCCCTCCCCGCCCCCTCCTCCCGATTCCAATCCACTTCCGTTTGCACCGGGCGCAGCGGTCGTGAGAGGTGAGTGGTACGTAAGGGTATACGTACACGCATGTGGAGACCCGATACATCCTTAGTCCCAAACCCAAAACAACGGGCGTTCTTCCATATCCCTCTTTTCCTTCTCCCACACCTACTTGCGAACCCACCCAGCCACACTTTTGCTGCGGAGAAGTTGCAACGGCCGACTGCTACTCAGGGAGCTTCCCGGCTGCTATTGTCCTATGGGAAGCTCAGGGACGTAAGCTCCGTCTCCAGACGGTGGCGAGGTGGGGACGCGGCGGGGCCGGCACGCTGCTATCACCATTTCACCTTGCAACGATTGTCAGATGTCGGCGGAGGGACGGCTGATCTCCGGACGACTCGGGGAGTTTGTAGGGTTAGGGGTGGATTGCAGGAGAGGGGATGGTATGTTTAGTTACGCGAGAAGGATTCAGCGAAATGGGTAATGGGGTGATGATTTGACCCTCTGATTATTTAATTGTTGCCCAGGGAGCAGCAGGGGAGAACCCAGTGATACACTCTGTTGGTCGTACGACTTGCTGTTCCGCGGTGTGGATATGGTGATATATTCCTCGGTGAAAAGGGGAACTGATGGAGAAAGGCGGCTCACACCTGTGAGCTGACTGCGTCTTCATTGGCGACACACCTAAGCAACTTCTTGATGCGGGTAATGCTGCGCCGCACGCAATGCCAACACACAAAGTTCCCAGCCCTTCCGGGGCCATAGTGAACAGCACGTTTGCGAGATGCATTAGTCCTAAGGGGCTATGTTATCAGGGGGGTTTCCGTCGCTATCCGCAGATTTACGGCAGTCAGAGTTGACAGAGGAGACGACTGACTTGGCCCGGCACCACCGGCTGACCACCTCGCCGCCGAGGATACCGACAAAGCTGCGGGCAGGACGCGTCCACCCTCTGTGTAAGCATTCGCACGAAACCTACTATAGCACGAATCGGCGAATCACGCAAGAAGCGAGGGATGGTCCTCTGAATAAACTCCGAAACAGGAAGTTCAGAAGCAGAAGCAGACAGACAGACCAACCGCCGAGCCATGAGCTAAACCACAGACGCTCCCGCGGCAGACAGGGGCAGGAGCAGAAATTAAAGGAGTAAGGTAGTGTGTATCGGTGGAAAAATACCGTTTCCCAATTTCGAATCTATCGAAGGTCTGTCAATCGGCCGCGCTTTGATCCCCTCCTCCTCCCCTTTTCTCAAACACGCTGTCAACTATCTCTCCCTCCCTCTCCTCCGCTCTTCAACAAACAACCCTTTCTGCCATTTCGAAATTTCAAAAAGCCAATCGCCACGCCGCACCGGGGAAGCCAGGATCGGGGGGTATCAGAAGGCACACACGCAAGGGTCGGGTCCTGGACCGAGGAGAGTTTGTAAGCCTCATCAGGCCTCCCCTTTCTTTCCCTATCATCGCGCTCTGTTAATTCCAGCTCTCTCGCTCTCCCCTATTTCGTTCTCGCCAACCGCTTCTCCCGACCGTCTTCCGCTTTGTCTGGCCCAAACTGAATAGACGAAAGAGCGCTATCAAATGAGAACCTTCGAACTCGGCAAGACAGACGTGCCGCTATTTCCTTGACCGTCGCCCTCCTCGAACCAGAGCTCGATAAGGATAGCAAGGAACGAGTATGCCGTCGCAAGATGATACGCGTAGATAGGGCTCGAATGCCTCTGCTAGATTCGATCGGTAGTAGGTACTGGCGAGTGCGGCTATCCAATCCCTCCGGTCCTTCATTGCATTCTTCAGGTCCTGTTCTTCAACCTGCAAGAATGCAATTCCGCACCAGAGAGCGCTTCGGGTGGCGGAACCTGGCGGCTCATATTTCACGGCCGGTTTCGAGTCGGGCGATGCTCCATTGTCGTCAGGCGGGTTCGAATCTCTCAACGGTAGGGTACGACGGGTAGCAGTAGGTGCCAAACTAAACGGACTCCTCTGAACTCCAGTAGCCGGACGAGTGTGTAAAAGAACATAAAAGTCAACAAAATAACATATGCCAGATAGGCCGCTATGTAAGGCGGTTTGTCATTCTCTCTCTGCAAGCCGCGAAGGCAAAAAAAAACCTTATGGTTGGAAGCATGTAAAAAAGGTTTCAAGATGGACTGATGGACAAAGGGGAAAACTGGACGCGTTCGCCAAGTGCCTGGACCGTCGAGACACGGTCGCTCAAAAAAGGATAATGGGGAATGTAAATACACGATGTTGAATGCAATCGCAGCAACAAAAAAGGGAAGAAAGTCGTGTCGTCGTAATGGGCCGAGGTAGCTTGCTCAGCCTGTCGCTGAAGGTAGGTATTCTGGTATGTCCGGGTATGTAGGGCGGGGGGGGGGCTCTCAGTCCTCGGGCAGTGTAAGAGGCAAGGGGACAGTGAGGTTGGTGGCGGCCGGCAATCCTCCTAGGTGATGATGGTATACAACGTCGCTGCCGTGGCGATTGGGGTTTGTACAAAGGAACAATAAAATGTACCCATAACGCGTTGCTCTCTCGTGGGACGAGTACAGAGAAGCAATGCCTGCTGCTTCACATCACGATGCAGCACCCACAGCCGGCCTTCTTCTCCTTGATGTCTTCTGGGGGTTCTGGAGTTCGGACGACAGGCGTAGGTTGACGCTGCGTGACAGGGTTGCGGGGGCTTGGGAGGGGGCTGAGGTTGAGCTTGTCATTGATCTTGGGGATGGTGGAGTATGAGCCTGTTCGTAAGAGTGTCGGCGGCGGGGAACCTGCCGGCTCGGGCCTGAGAGGCCAGTTTCCTCCGGCTTTCTTCTCCTCCTCCTGCTGCTGCTCCTCCTCTTCGGGGGCCGTCGCAATCTCATCAGCCGGACCGGGAGGTTCCAGGAAACCCTCCTCATTTAGCGGCCGGAATTCCTTGTCGTAGACGTTCCCAAACTTGCCCTCTCGCTCCCATTTCTCCTGCTGTAACCTCCGGGCTACGGTGGGCAGCAGCTGCTGGTCCGGTGGTAGCCTTGGATCCGGGCGGTAGGCGGAGATCATCCAGGGTGGCTCGCCCTCTGGTTGCTTGCTGGTACCTGACGCCAGGTCACGCTCGCCGGAGCGCGTGGACGGCCGTGTTCCCGTCCCGCTACTCGTCGAGTCCTTGCTCGGCCCACCGCGGGTCTTTGGTCGGCCGGCGGCGCCGTTGGCCGCTTTGGCCGGTGCCGATGCCTTTCTGCCAGCGGCAGCCTTCTTGGGGGAGGTGTCGGTCACGGATCGTTTGGCTGGTTGCATGGCTGGTAGGTTCGTGCTGCTTGCGAGGCTGTTACCCGCGCTCCCGCTTCTTGCCCTTGGCTTGGGGTAGACGATGCTGTCTTCCTCGCCGGGGCTGCCGTCCCTCTTGCGATGAATTGGTGTCCCCCGCTCGATATGTTCGACTGGTATGGGAACAGGACTGAGCTTCGCCACTGGAATCTTGGAGACTCCCTTCCCGCCGCCGTTTGAGACCCAGTATCCACCTACTTCGGAATCGATCTCCTCTGGAAGTCGCAAGTCCCAGCTCGGCGTTAAAGATGCCTCTGGGGTGTGGGGATCTACTGTTAGCTCGGAATTCTTCCTCGATCGCGGTGTCGTCTGGTCTATGCTTCCAGTAGCTGGTTTGGCGCGGACATTGTTAACCCGATCGAGGCTTGATTCTCTCCTGGTCCGGCTCTGGCTCTTTGACCGCGCCCGCGGAGCTCTGGGCAGGATGATTCCGGCGGCCTGTAGCTCCTCGCTCTCGATCCTGGCTAATTTATCTCGGTGGATCCATTTTGAGTGCTCGTCGGCGTTCCCGTTTGTGGAAACCTCATTGACCGCTCTCTTGCGGGAATCTCCTGCCAATTCGCTCTTGTTCCCAGCGTAGAGGTCGAGCAAGCTATCTGCGGGGCTATTGGTGTCCTTTATGGCCCGGGGCTTCACGTCTTTTGTATAAGGCGGCGATAGATAGCTCGCCTCGGGATTCCGTGCTCGCACGTCTGACGAAGATTCACCGCGACCTCTTGGTTTTCTCGCCGCGCCGTCTACCCCATTCATGTGATAGCCGAGCGGAGGGGAATCGCCATTTTGCGAAGGGAGAGGGGTCTGTCCAACGGCACCGCCATCGTTTTGTGCTTGTTTCGTGTTTCGAGAAGGGTCCTGCTAGACGGGGTGGGAAGAGGGGTCAGCTTTGGTTCAGCCCGCGAGACGAAAGAAAACTGGCGGTAAATGCGCGTCGTCGTCGATGGAGGAGCTGGACTCACCACTGATTGACCCGGAGACGAAACCTCCCATGGATATCCGGCGCCGTGCGAGCTGCTTGGTGGAGTGAGAGTGGTTGCCATCGGGGCGGCAGACATTGCCGCCATGGTTTTCCGGCCGGACGAGAGAGAGAGATATGGGGGGGGGAGAGAGAAAAAGAGAGATAGGGAAAGCGGTAGCGGGCTTCGCGAGTCGGTAGAAATCAGGCAAAAAAGGGTCGGCGGAGGTGAAAGAGGGATTCCTAATGTTATTGGCGTCGATGGTTTCGCGGGGCGCGAGAATTGGAAGGGCAGTCGCCAGCTGCTGGGTGAAGATTGACGATCCTCCTCAGCCTCTAGTGGCTCATTTGCTTTCTGCCCCTTGGGGCCGCTTCGGTGATGGGATTGTCAACAACCAGCAGACTGCCTTCCTTCCGGACCAAAGGTCAGTCAGTCACTGTTGACCCCCACACGTGCATCCGCCAGTTGCAGAGGTGTTGTCAGGAAAAAAATTGGCAAGAATCGAAAAGAAATGGTCGCAATCTAGTGTCCTGCGTCGCGATGGACGGTCGTCAAAAAGGTTGGTGTGCGGTGTGAGTGATCTGGGATATTAGGATTTGGGGTTTATTACTTTCCCTCTCCTCACTCGCACTGGTGCAGTGCAGCAGTTGACAAGGAGAAGGTGGATTATTTGGGGACTGCGCCAAACGTCCGGGGTTGGCCTGGGCGTTGGCGTTGCATTTTGTTTCCTTTTTGTTATGACCCCCCTGCCACCCCTGACACACTGTGAGGGAGTGAAATCTTCAGACCAAAAAAAGAGAGATGTGCGACCTTGTCTCGCTCCTCGGGCTTCTGGAAAGGCAGCAAGCCCCCCGATCAATTCATCTACCGCTTATCCTGACGCAAGGGTGCATCCTGGGAGAAAGCCTTCAAAGTGGCATGTCCCGTGTATTCAAGGGCCCGAGGGTCTGCATGCTTGTGCGTCCATCCCATCATCTACCACGTACACTTTACGCCATGATGCGCATGTGCGCGTGTGTATACAGACGTATGTACATGCGTATAACAGGCTGGCACAGACCGAAATCATGTGCAACGAATAGGCCTACATAGTAGAGATCAGATGCACTGCATGCTCGCCCGCCACACAGACGGAGGCCAATGCCACTCGCAGACTCCGGCACCTTGCAGCCAATTAGTGTACATAGTGGTTACAAGAGTTAGCAAGAAAGCAGACAGGCTGACACCGGGAAACCCCCCTGTGCCTGGAATGGTGTCCGCCATGGATCATGAGTGGTGGGCAAAGATCGTCGTTGGCTTCGCAAATATTCGAGGGGGACCAGCTTGATGGGGACCAGATAAAATGGAGTCATGCGATGCTCACATTTGCTGATTCGTTGGTCCACGATAGTGGAATAGGGGGACCCCTAGTTGGCCAAGTACCTTTTGCCAGGGGCAAAGGGCTTGAACCATTGGCCAATCCGTTGACCGTTGGGCGTCCGTGTAAAGTCCAAAATATTCTCACGGTGCCACACCAAACTCACCCCCCGGACCACGGAAATTAGCGGTTTTCTCGCACTGTCTTTACATCGAGCGTCCTCCACCTCCGTCGTCCTTCTACGACCGACGGATCCGTACATCCCAGGAAGAGAGGTGTGCCGCCGGGCCGTTACGACTATAGTGTACTTCGTTTTGCTCGACGACAGATCGAGCATTCGGGGTTCGCAGATCTTCACCTGTTTTTCTTAAACTAGGTTATCAAAGCTGCCTGGGTCTAGATCGTGGCCAATTTTCCTTCACGTCGCGGGCGAACCCCTTAATCAGGCACCGCCACATTCCCAACATCCTTCATCAGTTGGAAATATTCAACCCCATATTATACGGACTGTGGGCCACCTTTCGAATTGATACATACTCCTGTGGATTGGAGGATTATCCTTTACAATCACATCGACATACTCAATCACGCCCGGAGCACGAGACGTTGGGGCACTGCCGGAGTAGAGACGAAACAAAGTTTACATGCTAGGAAAATCCAGTTATCATTGCGTCAGGAGGTTCGATTTTCCCGGTTGAGCCTGATCGCCCAGCCGAACCGCATGATCGGGGCAGCCATCAGCAATTAACAACCCGCCCGTGACCATGTCGTCATCCCCGGCAACAACGGCACAGTCTCGCCGGACCAGGTTCGTTTGCATAGCGGACACTCATAACCGTCCCGTCAAGTTGCCAAAGGGCGATGTCCTCATCCATGCCGGTGACTTGACGAACCAGGGGAGCTATTCAGAGGTAGGAAGCTTGCCATACCATTTCTAGTCAGTGCCAAATTGTGTACCGTTGCCTTGGCTTGTGAGGTCCGGCCTGTGGTTATGAAGACAGGTTCATGAATACAAAAGAAAGGGGCTGGGCCGTGAGATAGTCTGCATAATATCATGCTTCTTCCGACTAACCAACCCCCTGAATAGCTAGCCAAGGCCGTTCAATGGCTTGAAAAGACTGACTTTGAGGTGAAAATTGTCATTGCAGGTACCCTTCGGCCCCGCTCCAAGATCATGGCCGGGCTGTAGCCGACATAGCTAACGGGAACCCCAGGTAACCATGATATTACCCTTGATCGTGACTTCTATTCGAGGTCCGGATCCTCGTTCCACGGCCAGAATCCCCAGGACTCCGAGGAGTGCATATCACTTCTCACTAGGAACCCGGCGATCACTTACCTCTGCCATAGCCAAGCAACCATCACCTTGACCAAGCCGGACGGGCCACGGACAACGTTTACAATTTTCGGCTCTCCGTATAGCCCCCGAGTTGGCTTGTGGGCTTTTGACTATGCCCGGCCAAACGTTGATTCCGGCCCTCGTCCCGAGATCATGAGTTCGGAAGGCAGCCTCCAAGCATCGTCCCCCGCCCCTGAGCCCACCGCGGCGGAGCTGTGGTCTGCTATCCCGCTAGACACAGACATCCTCCTCACACACACTCCCCCCCATCGACACTGCGATAGATCCGCCTCCCACGACTTGGATCTGGGATGTGAGGATCTGCGTCGTGCCCTCTGGCGCGTCCGGCCGCGCCTCCACATCTGTGGCCACGTCCACGAGGCACATGGTGCTGAGCGGGTCCGCTGGGATATCGACGGCCCCCGAGAAGGACGCGGATTGTACGCCGAGGCTGGAGCGGAAGTATGGGAGGACCCGAGTCCAGATGGCAACAAGATTAGCCTAGTCGACTTAACGGCAAGGGGTGGTAGGGCGCCGCTGGACAACGACGGCTCGCACCAGGCGTCCGCGCAACCCTGGTCCACACCCGACTCCGAAAAAGGGGATCTCGGGGGCGTCCACCGCGCAGCACGTAGCGGCGGCGACTTCTCAGACGAAGAGTCTCCGCTCGGCCTCGGCGGAGACCCCGAGACCCCGTCGGCCTGCGACCGGGTGGCGCTCCTCGGCCGGATGGGCCGGCGGGAGACGTGCGTGGTCAACGCGGCCATAGCGGCCACTAGTTGGCCGCACGTCGGCGGCAAGCGGTTCCACAAGCCCGTCGTCGTCGATCTAGACCTCCCCGTTTGGGAGGCGCAGGGTGGAATGGGCACTTAGTTGGGCATGCGCTTGGCTGTCCTTGGGGAAGCATTGCCTGGTAGCTGGGATACCTGGCCTTTTCCTCGGGAAGCATCACTTGACGGGCTTCGTGTTCGACGGCAGTTGCGAAGTTTGACTACGTGGTTGCTGTCTGGGGCTAATCTCATACGTGTGAGGCAGAAATATGGGGGAGTTGGTTCAAGCAGCATCCTGCATTGCTGTCTAGCCAGATCCACTTGTGTATCAGCCGGACAGGTTTGTTCAGCCTCGTTTGTATCCGACGTCTGGCAGTCCTGCCTGGCCCCATGTCCACCAGCCTACACCCCATCCTATCTCGTCAAGCCCCTGCTTCCTCGCCCTCCTCGGTATCAGTTCCGTGTCGACAATAGGATCCCTCATGTGAGCCCGTGAAGACCCGCCCAACCTATCAGGAGTTCCTTCGGCAGAGTCAGCGTCGTGGCAGTAGGAAGCGCAGCGCTCCGCGGCAGGGTCATCGTCTTATGTTGACTCCTCTCGCATATCCGAGGGACACATGGTGAAGAGACACTCGCTATCCAGAGCTCTCTCAACACTGACAACCTTCCGCATCGTGCGGATTTCGCCTTCCAACGAAGGGGATCGCCACCACATGGCCAAGTGTTCTCTCCGGATCCTGACGTCTCTCTTCACAAGTGGTTTCGCCGCGCCAGGCAGCGACGGGAAGCCTTCACATGTTGACCACGAAGGCAGTCACGAGGACAACATCTTCAAACATGTGGCTAAAATGCATGAACCATCTCGGATCCATTGTTGTGAATTGCCTCCCATGTGGCGAGAGGTGACGCCTTACTACGGGGCACGTCCGCGTATGCACTCAACATGAAGCAGGCCTCGGGTCCCTCGACCGGGCCGGTCCTATCAAAAAGGGGAGCTTGGTTTATGCTCCGCTAGCTACCTATCTATGTTGGTGCCGTCTAGCCTAGGTATCTCCCCCCCCATGGCCTATCCACTGAGAAAGGGGACTAACGACGTGCCAATGCGGAAAGTGTCGTTTCACTGGATGCCTATCGCGACTGCAGTTGGCCGCTGCACCCCAGACCAGCGCTGCAAACACGGAGGAGCACCATTTACCGGATGCGATGCCGTTTTGCTGACCTTCTCCTTTGCCCCAGTTGACGAACGATGTGCGCGGGAGGCGCGGGGCGCGCGCGCGGAGGAGCGCGATTCGCAGAGAAGATCAAGTCTCAAAAAAAGGGGCTTACATACTGCGTATGCGTACATGGTGGGATTTCACTGTAGCATCCCCCCCGCCCCCCGAGATCGCTGGTCAGAAGAGCTGTCTCTTTCCCCACCTGCCACCGTACATTGGTGGTGATGGTTTGAGCAGCTGGAAATAGCCTGGGTAATGAAGCGCACGTCACAGGGGGAGTGGAACACTTCGACGCCGTAAGTGCGATGTCGACGTTACCGCATTGGGGGAGGAGGCTAGGCTAGTACATACGCCAGAACGCCAGGCGGGCCGCCCTTTTAGACTACCCATGCCGCTCTGCACCGATTGACGAGTTTGTTAAGCATTTACAGTCTAGTGTCCAGCCAGCCGAGTCAGTTGACGAAGCCACTGTTCCCATAGTAGAAGCCCGGGGAGACGGTACAGTACATTCTCCGGGTTGTCCCTTTTTCCTCAATTCCCCGAGATTTCACCCTTGACACTTGATCCGTGGCAAGACAGTAGGATGGCCCCCATTCACTGAGAACTAGCCTCCAAGAACAGATCCAAGGCAGAATTTGGGGGGCGGGGGACCGCAAGAGCCGCAGAAGTTCCGGGCTTAATTAACTGCTATTCCGAGGAGAGGTCGTCCCCCCCTCCCCAAAAAGTCGAAGGTGGGGCTAGCGCTTCGAGATTCAGTCCTGTCCAATAGACTTGCTCTCTCGCCTGATGCAGGTCGGATTGGAGAGCTGCACATGCTGTTGCGCCATTTGATTCGGACCACACTCACAGACTGGCCAATCGCTAGAAGGGGGCGCACAAGCTGTGCCAATGTGGGGGTGCCTCAGGGGACGAAACTATTGCGATCCCAAGAGATGTCTTTGGTGTGGACGAGTCTCATACAGTGCGTGGCACACAGAAAGGGGGATGGGGGGGAAGAGAGGAGGGCTGCAGGTCAAGGCGAGGGAAATGGGTGTGTCGGCTCGTTAGCCCTGGGATACCCGTTCCAGAATTCCTTTGGAAAAGGCAAGGAGGGTTTCTTGTATCCCGTGATACCCGTCTCACCATTAACGCTGTGCTAGGCGGGTGAGACTTGATTCTCCGTCGTCCAGGAAAGACACAGAGGTTGCTCACCGCCACAAAGTTCAACGAACGGCCACGGTCAGTCTCCGGGTAATGATCGGAGCAAGAGCTGAGGCACAGTTGTAGTAGCTATAGCAACAGCAAAAAGTGACAGACGCCTTTCCAAGCCACGCATGGAACTTCCCGACTACGAGGGTCCTCCGTGGTGGCCGATCATGCCGTGGAGGTTACCCATCTCGTAGATGGCGGGGTAAGAGAGCACACCCCCACGGCCTCTATTTGAGCCGAGCAGAGGACAACTTACTTGTTACTTGACCTCCGTCTTGGTCCTGCGCCGTTGAGATTGCATCTGTGAGGGGTCCCAGTGCGTCCGATATCGATCCCAAGATATGTTGGTAGGCTCCCCTGGTGGGTTTGTGGTGTGAAGCAGGTACTCGAGGTACCTGGCCCGGAAAGGAGGGGTAGTGTCCCTTGAAAATGGCGGGGTTGACTTTTGGCCCCGACAGCGGCCCACCCCGCAGGCCATGTGTTGTAGTTTCCTCTCGTTCCTGGCGAGCTATTCACCTTTGAAACCTTCGCTCTCGAGCTCAGCCTTGGCCCCAAGAAACATAGGAATCTGACCGAGAAATTCCTCGGTAGGTACGATGGTTATAGCAATGAAGAAGGCCTGCCATACCGACGATGCTGGTACTGTATTCGAGAGGGAGCTGACGCGAGGGAACCTCTGGCAGCAGGGCGAATGAGCAAAGCTCTGGCCCCGGCTCGCCTCCTCCACACTGCACGAGCAGCTGATGGTGATCCAATCTGTGGCCTCGGGTGGGAACCGTTGGAGCCCGTTGATTTGCCTGCGGTGTCTCAGTGGAGGGGTGGGTTCGACGGCGCCGCTGGTGGCATGCAGCGAGGGCGTGCATTGGACGAGGGTGCTGACCGCTAAAACCACGCAGTAGACTGCCGGCAGCTCCAACAAACCAGCGGTCGAGATCAACAGCTGTCTGAGGCAGACGATGGTTGGATGGGCCCTCTATGGCCTCGCCACTCGGTGGATGGAGCGTGGCCCTGCATCCCCACTGGCTACCCTCGGGAGGTGATTCGTCTGAGACAATCCACACCACTTCACACCACCGTTCAGCGCCGGCAAGGGGCCCTGACCGGACCTGCGGCTTTATCCCCCGCGCTGTGGATGGACGACGAACATACATCCAATCCCCATTCGCAGCGTTGAGGCCACGAGTTTGTTGTCCGTGGCCTCCTCTGGACCGGCCCCGTGGATGCTTTGGATAGATATTGCGAGTTTGGGGGCCTCAGGCTTTACCCCCATCCAAAGCCTCAGGTCTTCTCTCTGGGTTGGAGCAGCTGCCCCTGTACCTGCTTCTCCAGCCCTCCGTAAGTGGCCGCAGAGCACCCCTGCGTCGCAAACACCCCCTGATATGGCTGGGGCCATCGGTTGCGGAGGGTAACGGCCCCATCCTGTCGATAGCTATCATGCAGTGCAATCGATAACGGCATGGGGATTCCAAAGGAAAACAGACAGGTCAACTGGGCCACGACCGACCTGTGCATCCATCCAATCTGCAATCAGCTCTATGCCAATCTAGCTCGCTACCCACAGGTATAGTTGAAGCAAGCTAATATTGCCCATGGATTCCGACTTGCTCAAAGTCCCCTAGAGTAGGGGGGACAAGAGCCAGTCACGAGGGTTACCCACACCATCCACCCAGACGAGGCCAAGTTGTCCAATCCCTTGGCTGCCGAGCTGGCAAAACGGCTGGCCTCGTCTTGCGCGCCCTGGCGCCCGCCCGCCGCCAACAGTCAGGGCTGGCGAGAGAACGGGTGGCAGCTGGGCGACGCATGATGCATCGGCTATGAATGCTTTTTCATTGCCCTTTAACGAGACTGGTGATTGTTGGACCTTGAATGACACGCCCGCTTTGCAGGACGGCAATACTGCAGTAACTCCTCGGCGCCTTGTCGATATGCAGCAGTCTAACTCCTCTGTTTCCATTTTCGGACGCAGTTCAGTTGGAGGCGATGCGCAATGTGCTCGCGCTGGGCAACAGTTCATGTAAGACAGGATGATGGATGGCTCCACTGGTTGGATCTTCATCGCCCGGAATGCTTCCTTCGCAGGAGTGGAACGGATCGATCCTTCGTCGCCCTGGAGCAAGACGGAAGGCGAGCGGGGCTGAAGGGATCGTTGCTCCGCCTATTGCGCTGCCATCATTGGATTGAAGGTGCATGGCATAGTGGCCTGGTTTAGGAGGCCATCATTTTTCGCGACAGATGAAGGTCGCTGAAGCTGGCCGCTGTTGACGCGGAAGATCCGCGCGATGGGCGGCCTTGAAGAGACCATCCGGGTTGTTTTTTTGTTTTTCGGTCTCATTGTCTCTTCGTTTGTCAACTGTGGCATTGTCCCGTCAACCCGTTAATGCGTCTTGACGCTGACGATCATTTGACTGATCTTCGTCAGCGTTTCGAGCTCGAACTTGCTATCGGCGACCTTCCCAGGCACACCGCTATTGTCATTACCTCATCGCACATGGCACATCGCACTCAAACGAAACCGAGCCAAACGGCAGCCCGCGACTCATGAAGTTGGATTTCCAAACTGGGCACCTTGGCACCCACCCCCCCTTTCTTGCATGTTTCCTGATATTATCTTGGACGGAATTATCTTGGCCTGACAAAGCTTGCCTGAGGAATGCAGCGTACGTAATAATGGGAGCGGCGATACGTAGGGGTTATGAGTGAGCCGGCAGTGGCGCCATTCGACCTCGGTACACATCTTGTGGCCATCTTTGTCAGTAGTCATCTTCGGACGACGTCGCATCGCCGAAGGGAGTCGCGCTTCGTACTCGTAACCCGCCACTGGCACTAGCCACGAGCGGCGCAAATTTGCCACTCCTGGCGAGTTCCGCTGCGGTTAGGGCCGTTAAAGATTGCGAAACCCGCCGCTTGCCTTCCTTTCACCACTAACGGAGTGCACGGAGTCAGCTGCTTTGATTCGTACGTCGGCTTCCGCCTCGACGGTCTCGCCGGCTTTGGGAAATGTTGCCCCCGTACATTGCACGGAAAAGAAGTTGACTCAACAAAAAGCGCACCGAGAAAGGTAAAGAAAAATAAAGAGCCACTGGCGGTGACCTGAAGCCAAGACAGGGCTAACCGTTCTCTTCCGGAATCCCGAAGGAAGTACGGACTTTTAGCAGTCCAAGTCTATTAATTTCTGCCAATTCTTCAGGAAGGCGCAAGGGGCGCAATGTTCGCCTAGTTCCTTCCATCCCTGCTTTCTCAGCCCACCAGGTGCCACAAATCCGGGCGGCAGAAACGGAAGGAAGTCGAGAGAGACGAACTCTTGCCCGGTGAGACTGCTGCCCTGTAACCAACTTGCCGCTCGCTATTTTTGCCCACGTAACACACCATGACTTCTTCCATGCGATCAGATCCCGTAAGCCGGGCAACCCCGAGGATGGGAAAAAAAGGGTGGGGAGAGAGGAAGGGAGACTTTGGGGGGGGACGCTTTGGGGGGCCACTCTGGTTAGGGTGGTGGGAAGGAACGCCTTAGTAAACCTGAGGTTGAAGGCAACCACGATCCTCCAGTAGGAGGTGGAAGGGTATGAACAGCAGGTACTTCGACGCAGAGAAGCAGAGAGAAGCAAGCACCAAGGACGCACCGTACGTGACATACGCAACCATACCCCACAGGCTAAGGTGCTTAGAAACCACTAGTACCCCTAGAGCAGTTATACTGTGCGCGCATGTACTATAGTCGCCCACTGAGACCAAGGACAGACCACCATCGGCTCTTCGCATCCTCTGCGCCAGGCCGAATCAAGACGCCAGCCCCAGCACCACGCATCAACCCCCATCAACCCCTTCCTTTAAACACGGTCCAAGTGTCAGCCATTCTCTCTCCCCCCCCCCTTCCAGCATCCCGTACCAGTATCCCACTTCCCTCCCCCTCATCCGCCCTGGCTGCTGCCCGACCGCAGGTGACTTCATCACCATACATACAGCCCCCTACAATAACAGACCGGCCAACCCCAGGTCCCCGGAAATCAACACCTCCCACGCGCCATCGACCACCTGGCCGACCTTCCGAACAACAATCCCCCCATCCTCTGGGAACTGACCATTAAACCTTCAACTCCCGCACCCTCCTTTTTTTATTCTCCCGCCAGCCCAGCTCTCCCGCAAACAAACCATCGAAACCTCTCCGAGACAAGACTTGGTGGCTCAATCGCAGCCCCCGTCCAAACCAACCACTGTCGCTCACCTCGATCGACAATCTTTGCGAGATTCCTCAACCCCCGTCCCATGATTCCTGATCTGGGACCCTTCTATGCCTCACATGCAGTAGTCTCCCCCGTGGACAGCACGTTTGCTGGTCTCGAATCACCCAACGCGTTGCCCAGCAACTCCCACCCCTGACGACCTTCCAACTCTTTCTCTCTCCGCCTTTTTGTCTCACCACCCACTCCGACCATCCCAGACTCGTTCAACATGAGCCACCTTCCGCCAGATCCGTGGAAGGCTCTCGGTGTCGACAAGTCGGCCGACAAGGCCGAGATCCGCTCTACCTACAAGAAGCTCGTTCTCAAGTGCCATCCCGACAAGGTCCAGGACCCGACGTTGAAGGCCCAGAAGCAGGATGAGTTTCAGAAGGTGCAGCAGGCCTACGAGCTACTCATCGACGATGCCGAAAGGACAAAGTATGAGGAGCAGCTCAAGCTGGCCGAGCTCCGCAAACAGGCCGCCATGATGTCGAAGGCTGCAAACTCTTCGGCTCCCCGGACCCCGACGAGGCAATTCTTCACCTACGAGATCCGCACCGCTGAGCCGAGGTTCAAGTCGTCGTCATCACCCCACGACATCCCGCCTGCGAGCTCAAAGGTGTACCCCAGCCAGCACCACGCAGCCCGCTCTTGGGACGATGACATGAGCCCCCGGACCCAAGCCATCTACGAGGAGGAACGCCGTGCTCGCCGTGCGGCGAGCTACGAAGAACCCGCGCGGCGCGATGACGAGAGGCGGGACGAGCGGAGGCGGAAGGAGAGGGAAGTTTCCCGTGAGAGGGATCGAGAGCGTCGTGAGAAGGAAGCCCGCGAGCTTCGCAGATCCGAGAAGAAGCGGGGCGAGAAGGAGCGAGACAAGGAGAGGAAGCGAGATGTGGATGAGAAGCGTCGCCAGAAGTCTCCTTACGTGGAACCCTACGAGGACGACGAGGTGTTCGCCGCCCCCGCAACCGTCAAGGTCGAGAAGAAGAAGTCCTCGAGCAGTAAGAAGCACGACGAGCCGAGGGAAAAGTCTTCCTCGCGCCGAGACCGGGAGCGGGAGCGCGAACGAGAGGTGGGCCGTGAAGTTTCGCCCCGCGTTGACGCACCGAGGAAGCAAAAGACCGACAGCTACCTTGAGGCGGCCGCCAACTACATTGAAAGGTCGCGGTCCAAACCATCCCTGCCCAGAGCTCAGACCTTCCAGGAACCCGCATCCTATTTCAACCCGCCCGTCTCTGTCCCGACTCCGCCCCCCGCAGAGTTTGTTGATGAGGAGGTCCGCCGCTCGTCCGCCAGGGTGTCCAGCCGTCGTCCCTCAAACGACGGGCCCATCCGCCCCAAGGAGAAGATCTACTCCTCGAGGAAGAAATCTTCCAGGGAGGGCATCGACATCATCGATGTGGGTACGCCGAGGTCGCGACCGATACCCTCGCTGCAGAAGTCTCATTCCACGCCCCCCGTGGTCCCGGAGTCCCCCCCTCGCCCGACTCGGACGAGCACCATGCCCAAAGATCCGTATTCTCGCGGCCCGCCCGCACATCCTAGCTTTGCCAGGACGCACACCTGGGCGCCGGGTGAGCGCCCCCCAGTTGAGGATGTCGACAGAGTCCGACGCACGCCCTACGTTTATGAAGGCGAGTCGGATGAGGAGCCACGGCCTCGCCGCGGTAGCCGCCGCGGCCACTCCCCGGAAGCCGCGGAACCCGTTTCTTATAGGTATAGGGTCGACGGCCACAAGACGACAAAGATGGAGGCCCCCCAATACGAATATGACGACCACCCACCCAGCGGAAGGAGATACAGCAATGGGTACGGCCCCAAGGTTGTCGAAGCCCCCCGGGAATCGTCGTCGTCTTCCCGGGATGCCTACTACGCCTCGCCCTCGATGCACTTCCCCAAGGTGAAGCAGGCCAAGGCGTACACCCAAGACGACGTCTCGTACAGTAATGTGCAGTACACGTCGACCTCGCACCAGGCCGATCCAGTTTGGGCCTAAGCCTTTCGAGCCGAAGTGTATATATTCTGGACTCCCTGATCGGGCTCGTCGGCTCCACAACCACGGACTCCTTCTCTTTCCATGGCAATCGCCGGCATCCCTCTCGGATGCCGTCCTCCGCGCTGAGGCGCGGTCTGTTTTTATAAACCCATATAAGAATTTTTTTTTTTCTTGGTTGTATTTTGGCGTCTGTGTTTGCTTTTGATCTCGGGCTCTCTCCATCTGGTCCCGAGATGTTTAATCACGGGTTTCCAATTCTGTCTTTTTAACCCTATGACTTGCAATGTCAAACTATATCGGCGTTTGGGTTGGGCTGTCCATTTTTTCGTGGTCCTTTTTACTCATCCCACATGAACAACAGACGTCATGAAATACAGTAACGAGCCCTCTTGTTTTAACGATTATGAGTTATCTGCCTTTTTTTTATTTTTTGGACGGAAGCCCTCCCTAGAGATGGGTCGGTCGTGCGAGAGACAAGAGAGAGACAGAGAGATCTGACTCGTGGTGGAAGCTAGGCAGCGGAAGAGGCATTGGGGGACAGAGAAGGGCAATTCACCAACGACCCGCCTCATCAGGCAGGTCGAGCTGTGGTCGAAGCCGACGAGAAGAGGCAAACAACTGGTTTCCGCAGAGCGGAAAGTTGAGCTAGGTGGTGGAGATCCATGTCAATTCGGACGTCATCAGATTGTCACAACACAGTCTACTGGCGCTGGAGGCAACAGGCTTGGATAGTTAATTGTCGGCGTACTATTGGTCGAAATTAACTTCTTTACCTCGTTTCCCGACTTTCCCATCTTGATCTTGATGAGCTCAACCGAACTGTTCTCGTAGCCCGAGGTTTTGCTGCTCCATCTGCTCACCAAAAAGCCTCTGCTCCCGCGCTTCGGCTAGGTCCCACGTGGCTGTGCGCTGTCACCATCTCCGCTTTCTTGCCCTTTAGCATTGTATTGTTTTTGTTTTCTTTTTTGCGGTGTACTTGACGGTGGTATTGGTGTACCACTTACATATAAGGGTAATGCTTATTACAGGAGGCGTGGTTCAGTCAACCTCGTTCAGTTATGGTGTTTCTTTAAGGCATTTCGGGAGTTCTGGGGCACAACCACACTTGTTACGGCGCTAATACTTTCGGGGGTAGTCGGTCGGGACGGAGGGTGCCCGCGGTAAAGGCGGAGCGGGCCGCTTTATGGGGGCTGACCTTCTTGAGGCGGCCTTGTTTGGAAAAGATATACGGGTCAGGACAGGGTCACATGGGGTCTCTGCTACATTTGAAATCGGCAGCTAGTGCCATGACTGTCAAAATGAAGGGACTCCCGTGGCCTTCTGCCCTTTACCGGCTCTTTGAGTTTTGCAGAGCCTCGTATGACACCCAGGCATCGTATGACTAGGTACCTAGCTAGGTAGGTAGGCACTTAGGTAAGTTGATTACAGAATCATGTCACATCCCACTCCACTCGCGAAGCACGGTGGGCCAAGCGGCCGTATCGAATCACAGATGTGAACAGAAGTGAGTGAGGGCCATAACGAGGTGAGTAGCATGACGACCTCTTGGAAATTCATCATTCGGGTGTTGTCTATATGCTGGGTATAGGGTATATACAGGTATCATGCGGTAAAGCTCAATGCTGTCTAAGTGGTCTATCTAGGCAAGGCCTAGAAAGTTGCGGAGGGTATTTTTTTCTCCTTCCTACCAGAAAAGGTGAGCGCCGAAGAGCTATAGCCTAGGCATACGAGTGTAGCCAAGGCATTGCCATTGCGTGGGATCCCGGAGACGAGCTCCTGGTGGTTCTCGCAAAAGCGGGGGCCTAGCCCGGATTGTTGCCGCGAGGCAACGCTGGGATGGCGTGTATATGTTGAGGGGAGTCGAGTTGGCCCAGTTCTCTTAGCCAGTGGACCGGATGCCTTTTTATTGTATCATATTAGACTTTGGTGCTTTTGCTCATGACACCTCGTCTTCAAACCAGGACGTAGAGAGAGCAGATCTAAAGAAAAGGGATTCAGTTGTTAGCAACACCGTTTTAGGATAGAAACAGGGACAGATATGGAGACCCAAAACTCACCACGCTCAGGCCCAATATCATACTACACCAGAAGCACACGTTATTAAGCGTCTTCCTCCCCCGGACCCACCTAGTCCGCTGCAACATTACAATAGGCAACTGCATCATCTGGCAGACGAAGCCATACCCCCTCAACTTCTTCGTGATGCACGCCATGACGACCTCGTGCCCAATAGCGGAGATGAGGAACGTGATGACCGTAGCGTACGACTTGCCGATGCGCGGCCGCGTGGCCGAGTAGACGTGCCGCCGCAGGAAGCTGTACACGGGCACGTTCCACTCGCGGCTGAACTCCATCCAGTCGGTGCTGTTCCACCAGTCGCTATAGAAGTGCCGGTCGGCGAAGCGGGTCGACTCGGCGGCCGCGCCGAGCACGTACTCGAAGATGACGAGGAACACGAGCAGGAACGTGAGCATGAAGGGGAACAGCAGCCACGAGATGGTCTCCGCAAGCGTCAGCAGCGTCTCCAGCGCCGTCAGCGGGTTGTCGGCCCCGCGGGTCGAGGGGTCCAGCCGCGTCTGCGCGTCGACCAGCACCGGGAGGATGAACTCCTCCGACGTCACCGTCAGCAGGAAGATGCAGCCGAAGGTGGCCGCTACCTTGGACAGCAGGTTCTGCCAATCTATCGACGCCGTGCGCGGGTATTCGAGCTCGTAGCATAGGGTCGGGCAGAAGAGGTAGTCGGCGTAGTTGGCCCAGGTCAGGTTGCGCGGGTACGTCATGTTGCCCATCGGGCTGGTCAGCTCGCGGGCCAGATCCTCGCGCAGCTGGGCCACCTCCTCGTCTTCCGGCCCGGTATTATTAGCGGCAAGCTTGGCTTCCGCTTGTGCTCGCCTCGGGCTCGTCACGGTGCCCAGCGGGGTTTCAGGTGTGGGGTATAGGTAGGCCGGGGCCCGCGATGCCGTGGAGGGGTTGTCGAGGGAGCGGAGTCGCTTCTCGGTCTCGCTGAGGTGGCCGTTGTAGAAGGCGTACGAGTGCATCTTCATCAGCAGTACCATAGTGTGGAGCAAGAGTGTGACTTGCGCGGTCCACGCCCAGTCGAGCACAAAAGGAACCGAGATCCACACCATCAACCACACCACCTCGTAGATGCTCATGAAAGCTACGCCGCCCTTCGCCCAAGTGAATGGGCTTCCAGCTCGCGCGGCGCGGAAGCTCCGCTGCAATGGCAGTGAGATTGCGGTGCTGGCAACCATGGTCAGGTCGGCGACAGCCAGGTGCCACAGCTTGACGGTGAACAGGGACCATATCTCTACACGCAGCGGGTAGCCAGTGTCCTTGATGTTGCGCAGCATAGTGGTGATAGCCATGATGGCTAGGCCGATCCAGAAGAGGTTGAAGAAGCCATGGAAGTCGCGGTAGTCGCTGGAGGGGTCGAAGTGGGAGACGCGCGAGGAGAATTCGATGGTAGGGAAGATGCGATGGCGCTGCTCGGCGCGGA
>Ga0164242_10001845_pt1 | contig 24836 bp, 20 predicted proteins | sample OricomgcompostMG_FD_108783 | JGI IMG/M metagenome (GOLD analysis project Ga0164242, IMG submission 108783) | Miracle-Growth compost microbial communities from Emeryville, California, USA - Original compost - Miracle growth compost (MG) ...
CTACGACGAGATTGTCGACCATTGCTGCGACGCCTGGAACAAGCTCGTCGAGCAACCTTGGCGGATCATGTCGCTCGGCCTCCGGGCGTGGGCCTGCGGGTTCTGATCAGTGAATCTTGGTATCAGTTTTCGTTTACTGCGTGATTGCCCATAAGCTCTAGCGCCTTAATCATCGCGGAATGGTCCCAATCGCTGCCTTGACGCGCGGCGCAGCTTGAAAAGAGCTGCTGTGCATTAGCTGTAGCGGGCAGCGGCAAGGCGAGTTGGCGTGCGGCGTCTAGCGCCAATCGCAAATCTTTCTGGTGGAGCCGGATGCGAAAGCCAGGATCAAAGCTGCGCTTGATCATACGTTCGCCATGTACTTCGAGAACGCGCGAGCCAGCGAACCCACCCATCAGAGCAGCCCGCACTTTGGCCGGGTCGGCACCCGCCTTGGCCGCAAACAGTAGTGCTTCGGCGACGGCCTCGATGTTGAGTGCGACGATGATCTGATTGGCGATCTTTGCGGTTTGGCCGCTGCCAACCGCGCCTACCAGGGTGATATTTTTACCCATCAGCTCAAAGAGAGGCTTCACCCGAGCGAAATCCTCATCGCTCGCGCCAACCATGATCGTTAGAGACGCATTACGTGCGCCAACTTCGCCGCCCGAAACTGGCGCATCGACATAGCCCACGCTCTTCTCGACCAAGCGCTCGGCGAAACTGCGCGTCGCGATTGGATCGATCGAACTCATATCGATAATGACTGCCCCCGGTTTAATTCCCGCGGCAACACCGTTCTCCCCGAACAAGGCGGCTTCGACATCAGGCGTGTCGGGCAACATCAGAATGACGAGATCGGCTTGCGCGGCGAGGTCCGCGATCGTGGCGCAGCAGGTAGCGCCACCATCGATGAGTTCCTGCGGTAACGGTGATGTGTGTTGGACGAGGAGCAGCTCGTGCCCCGCCGCCTGCAGATTCCCCGCCATCGGGCGCCCCATGATGCCCACGCCTACGAAACCGATCTTCATGGGAACTCCTCCTGTTGTTTATCGGAAATACGCGGTCAATCGACCACGCCTATGACCAGATCCATGACGTTCGTGCCGGTGGGTCCTGTGACATGGAGGTCGCCGAGCGCAGCAAAGAACCTGTTTGAATCATTGTCGGCAAGCATCGCCTCGGGGTCGAGTCCCGCGGATCGAGCGCGCGCGATAGTTCTGCCGTCTACCAAGGCCCCTGCAGCGTTCGTGGGGCCGTCGGTGCCGTCCGTGCCGCTCGCCAGAATCGAGACGCCGGGGATACCATCGAGTTCCAGGGCTGCGATCAAGGCAAATTCCTGATTGCGCCCGCCGAGCCCCGAGCCCGCTACCTTGAGCGTCGTCTCACCCGCGGCCAACAATACACGCCGGTGACCGCCACTGGCCGCGGTCTCGCGCACGATGGCAGCGAAACGCCGCGCGGCGACATGCGTATCGCTATTGAGATGTGCATCCACGACTTCGACGAGATAGTCCCGCTTCGTTGCTTCGGCGCGTGCTGCGATCAAGGCGGTCTGGCTGTCAGCGAGTACGAGATGCCGATGCCGTTTCTGATCGGCCGCTCTAATGCGCGGGGGCGGTCGCTGAAGTGCTGCAAGCACGGCGGGAGACATCCGCCCCAGCATGCCGTAGCGTTCGAGTATCGCGATTGCTTCTTCGGGCGCCGAGGAATCCGGCATCGTTGGACCGGAACCGATCATCGCCGGGTCGTCTCCGGGAATGTCGGAGATCATGAGCGTCATCGAGCTCGCCGGGTGAATGGCATTGAGCAGACGCCCGCCTTTGACCTTGGACAATTGCTTCCGAACGGTGTTGATCTCGGAAATATTGGCGCCCGAGGCGATCAGCACGTCGCTTACTCTAGCCTTATCGGCGAGCGTAAGTCCCTCGGCCGGCGCCACCATCAACGCGGAGGCGCCTCCGGTCAGTGCGACGAAGACACTGTCGCGAGGCCCAAGCGTCTCTAGAAATTCGAGCAAGCGCGCGGTCGCCCGCGCACCGGCCTCGTTTGGGATAGGATGTCCGGCATCGAATAATTCAATGGAACGGAGCGGTGCGTGATGCCCTTCCTTGACGATTGCGCAGCCACCGGCCAGCCGATCGCCCAATACGGATTCGAGTCCAAGCAAGATCGAAGCGGCTGCTTTGCCTGCGCCGATAGCAAATACGCGGCCTTCTGGATCCATTGGCCAGACAACTCGCTGGCCGCCATGCTCGTAAACCCAGTTGTTGCCTTCGAGATGCGAACGCGTGCGAATGAGATTATCGCCCCGAACCGAATCAATTGCGGCGTCATAGATTTGGAACAGGGCTGAGCGCCGTGCGATGGCGAGTTGTTCGTCGGTCGGCCGCACATTTCTTACCTCACGCAACGATTTTCCCCGATTTTTGCCGGCGCAGGCTCGGCTCCGACTACTTGGGCGTATTGCTAGAAATAGGATTCCGTCCGCACAATCAGGCGCATCCCGTCTAGCGAGACAATGCGGTCGATCCCGCTTCATTGGGCGGATATTTCCACGATGCGGGAAAACGCGTCTTGAGACCGGCGTGATTCACGCCCCCGCTATTGGATAGGCACTGCTTCGGGTGTAACCATCGTTGATGGCCTTATACCCGGGAAAGCGGGATCAGCCGGAGGGGACCAGACTTTATGCTGGGAATAGCAAACTTCGAAGGCGACGATCGGCTTGGCCGGGTACAGTCGCTGGTACGCGCATTCGGTTTGCTCGACGCGCTCGCGAAACATGACGACGGCCTCACGCTAACCGAATTGGCCAAGCTCTGTGATCTCCCGCGATCGACGGCGCATCGGCTGCTTACGACGATGGATGCATTACGCTATGTGGAGTTCGACGCCGGCACCAATCGGTGGATGATCGGCGTGCAAGGCTTCGCTTTGGGGTCGGCATTCGTCCAGACGAGGGATCTCGGACGCCTCGGGCGCCCGATCATGCGTTCGTTGATGATTGAAGCGAACGAAGTCGTGAACATCGCCGTATCCGAATCCGAGGGGGTGCGCTACGTGGGGCAGGTTCGTCCGATCGATCCGCGTGCTTCAGCGTGTCAGCCGGGCACGCATTTGCCCATGCACACCACCGCTTCCGGCAAGGTATTGCTCGCCCACTGGAATCCATCCGAACTCGACGGCTTCCTCACGGGGCGCTCGCTCGCGCGGCGCACGTACTCAAGCATCGTCGAAAAGGACGCGCTCGTGCGCCAGCTCGCGCAGGTCCGCTCCCAAGGCTTCGCGATCGACAATGAAGAGAACTCCGCTGGGATGCGTTGTGTCGCCGCGCCGGTTTTCGACCGCAACAACCGCGTTCGCGCTTCACTTTCCATATCGGGGACGTGTGGACGCTTGCCCGACCAACGGCTCCAGGGGCTTGGACGCTCTCTGGCCGCGGCGGCGCGGCGCATGTCCGAAGATATCGGCGCCGTTCTTGCTGCCTGAAGGAGCACCGGCCGGGCGCCTGCGTGCCCTCTCATATCGGGAGCAGCAAATTGGCAATTAAGCGATGGGCACGCGATACTATGGCGACGGCGCCTCTGGCGCTGTCGCACGGCAAGCGCGTCGGCGATGTGACGATGGAAAGTAGAGAAAAGGTGTCCGATCCGATCTTCTTGCCGCTGCCTGGAAAGGAAGAGCCCGGTCAGCGGGCTTTGCTGACCGAGCTGTTCGATATAGCGATTAAATCCGTTTCGGCAGAACGATGTGTTGCGGCCTATTTACCTGCCCCGGCGCCCGGGCGGACCCTGATCCTCGCGATCGGCAAGGCCGGCGCCGCCATGGCCAAGGCGGCGCACAAGCATATGGAGGGCGCCGTCGACGGGATCGTGCTCACCCGCTACGGCCACAGCCTGCCCGCGAACCAGATGCCGCCCGGATTTACGGTGTTCGAGGCGGGTCATCCGCTGCCCGACGAGCACGGCATCGCTGCCACACGTCACATTCTCGCCGCGGTCCATGCACTCGGCGCGGGCGATCAGCTGCTCGCGTTGGTTTCTGGCGGCGCTTCCGCGCTTCTGACCATGCCCGCGCCTGGCGTAACGCTGGCGGACAAGCAGGATATCACGCGCCAGTTGTTGCAATGCGGTGCCTCGATCTCCGAGATCAATTGCGTTCGCACCCATCTGTCCGGTGTAAAGGGAGGCCGGCTCGCGCTTGCCGCGGCCCCAGCCAAAGTCACGACACTGGTATTGTCGGATATTCCCGGAGATGATCCGGCGCTCGTTGGCTCTGGACCGACCTTGCCCGACCGGACCCGGCTTGCCGACGCGAACAAGATCCTCGATCTCTACGGCATTGCCGCGCCTGAACATGTAAAGACGGCGCTGGCCGATCCAGTCAATGAGACGCCTAAGGCCTCAGCCGATACGTTCGAGCGAGCACAGACGGCCATAGTCGCACGCTCGAACAACGCCCTCCAAGCCGCTGGGCAGATGGCAACGGCGGCGGGCTATACGCCGGTATATCTCGGCAGTGATGTAGAAGGCGACAGCAGCGAACTCGGAACGATCCACGCGGCACTCGCCTTGCACCACGCTCAAAAAGGCGGACGCTGGGCGCTTTTGTCCGGCGGCGAAACCACGGTCGTCGTTCGCAACACGCAAGGTCGCGGCGGCCGCAACGCGGAATATTTGTTGAGTCTGGCGCTTGCACTCGATGGAGCACCCGGCATTTCAGCGTTGTCGTGTGACACCGACGGGATCGACGGTACGGAAGACAATGCCGGCGCGCTAATCACCCCGAGCACGTTGGCCCGTGCACGACGGTTGCGTTTGTCAGCGACCAGAGCGTTGCGAACGAATGCGTCGTACGACTTCTTCTCGGCGCTGGGCGATCTCGTGGTCACCGGGCCGACGCGCACCAACGTCAACGATTTCCGGCTAATACTCGTCGATCGCTGACGTGCCGGTTTTCGGCATGTGGGATGGCGCCGCGGATGACATTGCGGGGACCACTCTCGCACCATAGCCTTCGTCCAATTCAAATCAGGATAGGGGCGGAGCGCACGCATGACTTGGTCGCAGGGCTATGACCCTTTCGGTTCTCCGATTCTTTCCACCCTGGTGGCGGCGCTACCGATCATCGTCATGCTCAGCGGGTTGGCCTTCCTGCACATGCGCGCGCACATCGCCGCGCTTGCGGGTTTGATCACCGCCTTTCTGGTCGCCATTATTTGCTTCCATATGCCGTTGATGCTGGCGAGCAAGGCGACGTTGTTCGGGGCGGCGACCGGGCTGATGCCGATCGGCTGGATCGTCCTGAACATCATTTTTCTCTACCAACTCACCAATCAGCGCGGTCAGTTCGATATATTGCGCAATTCGATCGCTGGCGTGACCGAGGACAGCCGGCTCCAGCTGTTGCTCATCGCTTTTTGCTTCGGTGCCTTCTTCGAAGGCGCGGCGGGATTTGGCGCTCCTGTCGCCGTGACAGGGGCGATGCTCATTGGATTGGGGTTCACCCGGTTACAGGCGTCGGGTTTGTCGCTGATCGCCAATACCGCGCCGGTTGCTTTCGGCGCGCTTGGTACGCCGATCCTGACGTTGCAGGGGATCACCAATCTGCCGTTACTCGATCTTTCGGCGATGGTCGGGCGAGAGATGTTCCTGTTTTCGTTGATCGTGCCCTTCTGGTTGCTGGTGGCTTATTGCGGATTCAAACGAAGCCTCGAAGTATGGCCCGCAACTTTGACCGCGGGGCTGACCTTCGCCCTTCTGCAACTGCTCATTTCCAACCTGCATGGTCCATGGCTGACCGCGATCTGCTCCTCTGTCGGCTCGATTATCGCGCTCGTGGTCTTGCTTCGCGTCTGGCAGCCCAAGCGGATCATGCATGTCAATGAGGCGCCCCTGGCCAAGGGAGACGAGCGCGTACCGATCGCAACCTCGGATTCCCCACAGGAGGCGGACGAGGCGGTCATTCTGTCGGCTGACGAGCCGACGCGGGGAGCCGTGGTGCGCGCGTGGATGCCCTGGCTTATCCTCACCGTCACGGTGTTCATTTGGGGAATGCCGCAGGTGAGGAGCCTTCTCGATGGGCTGTTCGGGCCCAATCTGCATGTCCCGGGGCTCGACGATGTGGTGTTCCGCGTGCCGCCGGTGGTCGCCTCGCCTGCTCCTGAGGCAGCGGTCTATAAGTTCAACCTGCTCTCGATGACTGGCACTGCGATCCTGGTGGCGGCGATCATGTCCGGCCTCGTTCTCGGGGCGGGGCCTGGCGAATTGATACGGACCTACGCACGGACGTTGCGCTCCGTTTCCGCTTCGCTGCTGACGATCGCCGCCATGCTCGCCCTAGGCTACCTCACACGGTTCGCCGGCATCGATGCGACGATGGGGCTCGCCTTCGCCGCGACGGGTTTCCTTTATCCCTATTTCGGCACGATGCTGGGCTGGCTCGGCGTGGCGGTGACTGGATCGGACACGGCCTCCAATGTGCTGTTCGGCGGACTGCAGACGACGACGTCGCACCAGCTCGGCCTATCGCCGGTCCTCATGGCGGGCGCGAACAGTGCGGGTGGCGTGATGGGTAAAATGATCGACACCCAGAGTATCGTCGTCGCGTCCACGGCCACGCAATGGTTCGGGCAGGAGGGCCGGATCCTGCGTTACGTTTTCGTACACAGCATAGCATTGGCGTCGTTGGTCGGGCTGGTCGTGATGTTGATGGCCTACGTCAAGCCGTTCACCGCTCTAGTGATTCACTGATCGACTCCAACTTTAACTGACAATCGAGACTTGGGAGAGGGATAATGACACAGCCAACCGTCGATCGCAGAAACCTGCTTCAGACCGGCGCCATTCTTGGACTGGCCGTTGCGGGAGGTAGTGTCGCGCCGGTCGATGCGGCGGTGCGGGCGGCATCCGGTGGAGGCGGGACCTTATGGTACCAGAAGCCGTATCGCATCGTGCAAACCAATTTGCGCGAGCCGGATATTCGTGAAGATCCGCGCAAGATCGCGCGTTCCATTCGAGATTTCGGCGCCAACGTCATCGTTTCGAATGTGGGCGGCATCGTCGCTTTCTACCCGACCTCGCTCGAGTATCAGTACCGCAGCCCCTATATGGAGGAGCGCGACTTCGTGAAAACGATGATCGAAGCATCCAAGGCTGAGGGGCTCGCCTATATCGGCCGTTTCGATCTCACCAAATCGATGCGTAAGACGTTTGACGCGCACCCTGAGTGGTTCATGGTCAATCGTGATGGCTCGCCGCGGGAATATGCAGGCACATATCAGGCCTGCCCGAACGGAGGATGGGCACAGGATTACGCGATCCAGATCCTCAAGGAGGGAATGGGCCGATACCCAATGGATGGCGTCTTCTTCAATGGCGCCGGCTTCTCGATGACCGATTACGGCAACACCTATCGCGGCATCTGCGTATGCCCGAACTGCCAGCGCCGTTTCCGGGAAATGTATGGCAAGGAATTGCCCAAAACCGATGGCCCTGCCGATCCGAACTGGAAGGATTATCTTGAATTCCAGTCGCGAGTGACGACCGAGTTGTTCGACAAGAATTATGCGGTGATCAAGGCGATCCAGCCCGCTGTGGCCGTGCTCGGCTGGAACATGAAAAACGAAGTGGCTAGAGGAGAGTTGCAGCGCCGCGTCGATCGACCCGCGCCTGAATGGGCCTATCAGTCGGGCGAGCAGAGCCGGATGATCCAGGCGATGCTGCCAGGCAAGCCCTTTTCCGCCACCTCGACCGCGCACATCGACTATCCGTGGCGCCAGGTGCTTGAGGATGGCCCCTATCATATGGTCCGCCTGGCTCAGCAGCTTGGGACCGGGGCGAAGCTCGACCTCTATCTGATGGGCACGTTTGACGACCAGGATGATCATCGGTTCGAGCCGCCGGTGCGCAGGCTGTTCCAATGGCACAAGACCAATGAAGCGCATTACGAAGGCCTCAGGCCCGGCGCGCGGACGGCGTTGTACACGGGCGCGCGCGGCCTCGCCGCCCTGTTCGGCGGCGACAACAAGACCCAGACCGCTGGCTGGCGCGGCCTTTACACAGCCTTGCTCGATCGACGGATCCCGTTCTGGATGGTGAGCGCGAATCGGGTCGTCGACGGCGTCACTAAACTGACGACCAGGGACTGGGACGTCATTCTCCTGCCAGCGACTGGTGCGTTGTCGGACAGCGAGGCCGCAGCATTGGATTCCTTTGTCGGTGAGGGTGGCACCGTCATCTCGATCGGGTTGGTCGGCACCCATGACGAGCAAGGCCGGCCGAGATCGAAGATGCCGATGCGAAGTTCACCGATCGATTCCTACGGCAAACCGCTGGACGACCATGGCTGGAGCTTCGACGCCAAAACGTCACCGATCGATTTTGGTGGCGCACGCATCGCCGCGGATGGCGAATATTACCCGGCGCCGTTGAAGCCCGACGCCACCAGCTTCCTGAAACTTGCGCCCGAGCAGCCCTTCGGCCCGCCCGAACTCAGCTATGCGCACCCCGAAACGAAGCCGCTCGACTATCCCGGTATCCTCGTGCGCACTTATGGCAAGGGCCATTCGATCCACATTCCGTGGCGCCCCGATGTTCAATATTACCGTGATGGCCTGCCCGACCACGCTGCGATCTTCGCAGGACTGATCGAACATTATGCGCCGCCAGCCGAGGTGCGGCTGGAAGGCTCCGGTCCCGTCGAGCTGATGACGATGCGCAAGGCCGATGGCGGCCTATTCGTTCACGTCATCAACTATGCCGGGCAACGCAACGGTCTCTATGAAGAGCCGCCCGCGATCCATGGGCTCCGTCTGGGCGTTCGTGGCGGTGGCGCCGCGGCCAGCCTGGTCAGTCCGGGCGCACTCAACCGGAGCGGTGCGACCGATGCGAATGGCTATGATTGGTATGAACTGCCGCCGGTCAGCTATTTCGAAGCGGTGTCGATCGCGCGTGCATAGGCGGTTGCCTATCGTCGCGATCGCAATCTGCGCGGCGGCATGTTCCGCCACGCAGACGGGTCGTGCTGCCTATCTGGCCGAATTTCAGACGGCCGAGCAGGCCCACCGGCCGATTCGCCCGATCACGGCCTTCGAGCCCGCCACTTCGCTCGACGAGGCGTATGCGATCCAGCATCAACTGGTCGAGCGCAAACTGGCCCGTGGCGCGCGCATTGCCGGCTATCGCGGCGGCCTCATGTCGGCCACATCGCTGCGTGGGCGAAATGTGAGCGAACCGTTGATCGGCGTGCAGTTTCTGTCCGGCCGCCAGCGCTCGCCGGCAACGATCAGCTTCGCCCGGTATCGACATCCCGCGATCGAAGTGAAGATCGGTTTCGTGTTCGGACGAGAACTTCCACCCGGCAAGGTCACAATCGAGCAATTACACCATGCCGTGGAAGCCGTGGTCCCGATAATCGATGTACCTGATATCAGCTACGCCGACCCTCTGCATTACTCCGCCGTGGACATGGTGGCGGCGGACATTTCGGCGGCCGATTACGTCGAAGGGCAACGATCGTTGCGATGCACCGATCTCGACGCGGAAACCATGACACTAACGCGTGATGGCGCGATCATCACGCGTGGAAAGGGAACGGACTCGCTGGGTGGCGTCTGGCAGAGCCTCGACACCGTGGTCGACCTCGTGCGGCGGCATGGCTATCGCATCCGCCGGGGTGATCTCGTGCTGACCGGAAAGCTCGGCGGCAAGGTCGATGTCGGCGAAGGTCTCTACGAGGCGCATTTCTCCTGCCTCGGCCAGGTCGCGGTACGGTTCCGGGCATAGCGTCCCAATTCTTCAGATACAGTTCATCCTTCCGTATCGTTGTCCCCCAACGGAAGCGCTTTCCGCGATATGAGACAATCGACCCCGGCTCCTTATCGATCGCTGGCAAGCTCCGTAAGACGACTTGCCGGGCTGCTCCAAGTCAGCTCGCTTAGGCCAAGAAAAGGACCAGGTGAGGACATGAAAAACTTTCGATTCCCATTGTTCGCTTTGATGGCCGGCGTCAGCACTTTCGGAATTGCCATTCCAGCGGTGGCGCAGAACGCGCCAAATCAGCCGACGGTGCCTGACCATGCGACGCCGGCTACTGCCCAGCCTGCCAGCGATCAAACGATCGCCGCGCCAGCTCCAACAGCCGCCGCTCCGGCCCAAGCGCAAGGCGACATCATTGTCACGGGTAGCCGCATCGCGCGCACCACCTTCGAGACGCCAACGCCGGTGACCGCGATCAGCGAAAAGCAACTCCAGCAAAAAGCAGCCACCACCGTTACTGACCTCCTTTCCGATGTTCCGGCGCTGCGCCCGAACCAGACGCAAGGCGGAGGGCGGAGCATCGGTACCAGCAACTTCAACATGCGCTCGCTCGGTGCCAGCCGCACGCTCGTGCTGCTCGATGGCCAACGGCTAATGGACTCAAGCCCCGTCGGCGGCTTTGACCTAAATGTCATTCCGGCCGCGCTTATCTCACGAATGGAGATTGTGACCGCGGGCGCCTCCTCGGTTTACGGGTCGGACGCTGTGACGGGGGTGGTCAACGTCATCATCGACAACAAGTTCGAAGGCGGCAAGCTCGACGCGCAATACGATATTTCAACGCACGGCGACCAGAAGACGGTCTCGCTGAGCGGAGCCTATGGCACATCTTTCGATGGCGGGCGCGGGCATGTCGTTGTGGCGGCTTCCTATCTCAACCGCCCGAGCATCCTCTATCAAGGTGCGCGTGATTGGGGCAGCAAGGGCATCACTCTACTGCCCAACGCCGCCTACACGCCGACCAACGGCGAATTCCGACAAGTGATCGTGCCCGACGCGCGATTGTCCAATATGACTTTGGGAGGACTGATAACCTCGGCGGGGCCGCTCAAGAATATACAGTTCGGTCCGAATGGCGAGCAGAGCGTCTTCCACCAAGGCACCAACGTCGGCACGGTCTGGATGCAAGGCGGCGACGGCCTTATGACCCAACCGTCTTTCGGTCCGCTCATTCCATCAATCAAACAGACAAGTGTCTTTGGTCGCGCGACTTATGATATCGGTGCGAACACCGAATTGCATGTTGATTTTCTTGGAACTCATTCCAAGGCGCATTCGACCAATAATTATAACTACAACAATGGCGATATCACAATCAGTCAGGACAATGCTTTCCTTCCGGAAAACATTCGAGATGTCATGATAGCAAATAATCTGAGCACGATCAAGATTGGGCGCCTAAATCCAGAGATGGGAATCAATGACAATTATTCAATAAACCACTACTATCGCGCGGGAGCGGGCATAAAGGGGCACATGCTGAGCGATTGGACGTGGGATGTCGAGGGCAGCTATACGTATGCTCTGGCGGCAAACTACGGTCATAATAATCGAAACAACATCAACTGGAAATTGGCTTTGGACTCGGTGATCGGTCCGGATGGTCGCCCCATCTGTCGCTCGACATTGACCGATCCGAACAACGGTTGCGTACCGGCCGATATCTTCGGATTGAATGCGCTGTCGACCGCCGCGGTCGATTATGCATCGGGCACCTCCTACCAACGTTCGCACTCGCGCAGCTTCGACGCCAACGTTAATATCGCCGGCAGCCTCGGCCGGACTTGGGCGGGGCCGATCAAGCTGGCTTTCGGCGCCGAATATCGGCACGATTCGGTTCGAAACAATTCGGACCCGATTTCTGATGTGAACGGTTGGCGGCAGGGTACGTTCGCCTCATATGATGGTCGCGTCAGTGTTGCGGAAGGCTATGGCGAGGCGAGCATTCCGCTCGCGCGCAACGTTCCTTTCATGGAAAGTGTCGACCTCGATTTGGCTGGTCGGTACGTCCACTATAGCACGAGCGGTTCAACCGCCGTGTGGAAGGTTGGTCTGAACTGGGCCGTGGATCACAGCATTCGCTTTCGCGGCACCTATTCGAAGGATTTCCGCGCGCCCAATATCAACGATCTCTTTGCCGCCTCCTCGCTTCGCGCCGGCAATACGGTCACGGATTATCTGACCAACAAAGTCGCCAACGTGAACACCTTGGCGGGCGGCAACCCCAACTTGAAGCCCGAAGTGGCGCACACCTTCACCGGCGGCGTGGTGCTCCAGCCGAGTTTCGCCTCACGCCTTCAATTGTCGGCGGATTACTACAATATCGTATTGAAAGACGCCCTAACCACGCCGACCGCACAGGAAGTGGTGGACCGTTGTGGCGCGGGGGACCCGTCCTATTGCGCCGGTATCACGCGTGACGCCTCGAATGTAATCACCACTGTGGCGGTGACCGAATTCAATGCACAGACGCTGAAGGAAGACGGTGTCGACTTCGAGGCTTCGTATCAATTCCCGGTCGGCAGCGGCGATATCGGGCTTCGCGCCGTTGCTACTTGGGTCGCCCACCTCAAGACATCGACAGGCGGCCCGGCGATCGACACGGCCGGCCAGTTACAGGGGACTTACGCGACGCCGAAATGGCGCGGCACCGGCACGATCAACTACGAGAATGGCCCGTTCGATATCCGCACCCTGTTCACGCTCGTCGGCGCGGGCAATTATGACAATACCTATGGACCACTCGACATCAGTCGAAACCACTATCCCGCCTATGTCTATATGGATCTGACAGCGGAATACGCCTTGACCTCGCATGTACAGATCTATGCCAAGGTGGAAAACGTGTTCGACAAGGATCCACCGATAATGCCGAGCAATACCATCACGATCGCGTCAGCCTCAAGCTCGCAGTTCTACGATTTGCGCGGTCGGTTCTTTGGTTTCGGTGCCAGGTACCGCTTTTGATCTGACGGGAGATTGGTGCTCCACATGACGATGAAATGTATTTGCTTAATTTCGGCTGTTGCTACACTCGCATTGGGCGCGTGCCAGAAGAAAGAGCCTGTGGTGATCGATACTACAGCGCCCGACCGATGGCCTCACAACTCGCAAACGCGCCTCTCGTTGAGCTTCCGCCCGCAATGGTTGCCTCGGTTTCGTTCCGTTGCAAGAACAACAGCTTGGTTTATGTCGATTTCTTTAAAGGCGATACGCAAGCCAATTTGCGCCTCGAAAAGAACAGTCGGCCGATCATCCTCAAGGTGGTGCCCAACAAGCCGCTATCGGGCAATGGCTACACGCTAACCGGGAATCAAAGTCAGATTTCGCTGATTAAACCGGATGGCACGACGCTGTCTTGCCATCGTTGAGCCTTCGCCATCTGCAAAAAGCGTGAAGGGTGTCCATCGTCGAAACATGTGGCGCAGATCGCGGTAATTTAACAGCGGCGCGGGCCTCGTCGATCCTCGGCGAAATCGGGTTCGGTTATGCCGAGCGACGTTTGGCCGCTCTCGACACTAATCTCGCTCTTTGCGCCCGCGGCGCGATGGCGGTGATCGAATAGCGGGGGGTTGGTCCGGCCTGGCGTCAATGCCGGAAGCTCTGGCGGACGATGCTATGATTCCGGCTTGACCTCGATCGTGCAGCGCGCTGGCCGATGGGCTGCGCTTGCCGCTTTGCGGCATCGCTCGATTGTCTCGCGATTGTCGCGGCGCATGTCTGCCGCTTCGACAAGCGCGTTCCATGCCCTCGGGCTATCAGCGCGCATAAGGCGGGTGCCAGCTTCCCAAAGGGTTGGCTCACCGATGATATGCGCGGCCATCGCTTCGGGCGTGTGCCAGCCTTGCGGCAGGGCGCGCAGGATCGCACCGGGCAGGAACGCCATCAGCACCGCCGCCACGAGCGCGCCGCCGCCTGCCGCCCATAGCAGGCGGCGGCGCTGCTCGCGGATGGTGGCGACTGTGCCCGCCAGTCGTTCCATATGGCTTGCCGCCTTGTCGATCCGGTCCCGCGCCTGCTTGATGACGGCGCTGTCCTCGGCGCGGGCCATCGTCCCGGCGGCCGCGATCTGCTCGGCCATCGCGTCAGGCTTGATCTGCATCGCCGGACGCCCCGCCAGCGTGCGGATCGCATCGCGCATGGCGTTCAGGCGGGTCGCGATTTCGCCCAGCGTCTCGCTATAGTCGGGCGCAGCCTCCCGCTTGGCGGCAAGCCCGGCGATGGCCGCTTCCAGCAAATCCACCTTCTCGGCGAGCCGTGCGAAGGCTTGCGCGGCAGGATCGGCCTCGGGGGCAAGGGTCGGCAAGCTGGTTTCCATGATCGTCTCTCCTATCTGCTAAGGCCGTGGTCGCGTGTGGGCGCCATTTCGATGCCGACGCTGCCGGCGAGATCGTGAGCGAGCTTGCGGCCGGTATCGAAGTTGATCCCGAGTTCCTGCTTGCGGTTGCGCAACAGCGATTCCACCTGGGCGTCGCGTTCCATGCTCTTGGCCATGCCCGCCATCTGCTCGGATACTTTGCGCGCGCCCCGGAAATCCCCGTCGCGCTGCAATTCCTCGCGGTGCTGGCCGAGTTGTCGCCAGCCCTCCACGAACCTGTCGGCGCGCTTGTCGGGATCGGTGCGGATTTCCGTTTCAAGCTGCATCGCGCGCATAGCCTGCCGGACCCGGCCGCCCGACGCTTCGGACACCAGGCCGGGGGCGCGGCTATAGGCCTGCTCCATGTCCTTCGCGGCGTGCTTGCCCGTCCGGTCCATCGCCTCGCGGGCCCTGTCGAGTTCGGCGCGCTGGTGGGGTAGGACGGGCAAGCCCTTGTCCTGCATTTTCCATATGTCCGCGATGGCGCGGGCGTGGCGCCCAACCGCAAGGCGGCGGACCTGCTCGCGCTCGGCCTGCACCGCTTTCGCCGGATCGGCGACGGAGACGGGCGGGCGGAAGTCGGCGAACATGCCGCGCTCGGCTGTGGGAGCGGTGCGGCCAAGATCGAGGCCATCGAACATGCCGCGCCGGATTTGGGGCGTGGCGGACGGCTCGCGCTCCTGTCCGCTGATGGAAAGGCACAGCCCGTCGAAGATGCCGCACGCTTTCTCCGGTACGGCCCTCACGATCTCCGCGATACGCTCACCAAAGCTGATCCCGCGCCGCTCGGCATAGTCGCGGACCGGGTCGCGCTGCGCGTAATCGCTCGCCATGTCCTTGGTGCGCTCGCGCGACAGAGTGCGGATAAGGCGGGACTCGTCCTTGAAGTCGTCGCGGCCATAATGAAACTGCACGCCATCCCGATGCCGCGACATGCTGACATAGGCGCTGTGCCGGTCCATGCTTGGCGTCGCCAGCACATGCGCCCTGTCCACGGTCATCCCCTGCGCCTTGTGGATCGTGGCGGCGTAGCCATGATCGACATGGGCATAATTCTTGGTGTCGAACGCGACGTTGCGCCCGTCGTCGGTGCGGACGGCGATATGTTGCGGGCTGACCATCTCGATGGTGGCCAGCGTGCCGTTCTTGACCTCAAGCCCGCGCTCGTTCTTCAGGAACATGATACGGTCGCCGCTGGCGAAGGCGCGGTCGCCATGTTCGGTCTTTACCCGCACCTCATCGCCAAGATCGCCCGCCTGCCGCATCCGGTCGCGCGCAGCCTCGTTGAGTTCGCGCACCTCGTCGTTGGTGTGCGTGAGGATGATCCGAGTTTGGTCGGGCGCGGCGATGCGCTCGCGGTCCCATCGTTCGACAAGCTCGCCGCGCGCAGCCAGGCGCGTCTCGGCGGCATGGACCATGCCATGATCGGCATAGGCCCGGATCGCCTCTCCGGTCCTGCCGGTTGCCAGTTCCCGGGTGGCGTCGCGCTGCCAATCGTGAAGCTGGCGGCGGACCTCCGTAATCTCGACGCCGCCATGCCGTTCATGGATCGCGCGGAACGCCGCGCCCGCCTCGATTGCCTGCAACTGCTGTGGGTCGCCGACCAGCACGACCTTCGCGCCGGCGTCGGCGGCATGGGACAGCACGCGCTCCATCTGGCGTGTGCCGACCATGCCGGCTTCGTCTATGACCAGCACGTCGCGCGAGGTGAGCATGTCGCGGCCCTGCGCCCAGCCATGTTCCATGCTGGCGATCGTGCGCGACGCGATGCCGGAGCCGTTTTCCAAACCTTCGGCGGCGATGCCCGACAAGGCCGCGCCGCGAACCTCGAACCCAGCGCGCTCCCACGCTTCGCGCACGACGCCGAGCATCGCGCTCTTGCCGGTGCCGGCATAGCCGACGACGACGCTCAAGCCCCGCTCGCCGGTCACATGCTCGAACGCCGCGCGCTGCTCGCCGGTCAACGCAAGCCCGTTCGCTTCCGCGCGTGCCAACGCTGCTTCGCGCGCCTTCTCGTCTATGCGGTGCCGTTCTCGCTCGGCCATCAATTCCGAAGCGCGCTGCAACCGCTGCTCGGTCTCGATCATGTCGCGGCTAGTGAACCGATCTTCGCCGCGTCCGTCGTTGCCCAAGACGACAAGATCGGGCGACGCGCGAACGGCGCTCATCGCCCGGTCATATTGCTCCTTGCCGTCCGTATGGCGGTGGACGAACATCGCCATGTCGCGGCGCGTGAACGTCGCCTGCTGGTGGGTGATCGCGTCCAGGGCGACGCGCGGCTCCGCGATGATGCGTTCGCCGTTGCGGCGCGCGACCTCGCGGTGATCCTCGATGCGCTCGGATTCCAGCCCGCGCTCGCCCATCCGCTGCGCGGCGGGGCCGATTTTGTCCTGTGGCTCAAGCGCGATGCCCTGCGCTTCCAACGATCGGTGATCAATGCGGGCGTCAATGTCGAGTTCAGCGAGCCGCGTGTTGACGTGATCCGCCCATCGCTCGCGCCATTGCTCGACATTCTCATGCGCGTTCCACTCGCGCACCTTCTGGCCGAATCCGTCGGGGCTAACCTCGCGCATGGTGAGCATGACATGGGCGTGCGGTTTGGGCTGACCGTCCGCGCCGACATCCCAATGCACATTGAGGTCCGCGATCATGCCGCGATCGACAAACTCGGCTTGGGCGAAGTCGCGGGCAAGCTCGATACCCTCGGCCTTCGTCATCTCGCGCGGGATGGCAAATTCCACCTCGCGGGCAAGCTGCGCGTCCTTGCGCTTCTCGAACGCCTCGACATCATTCCAAAGCCGTTCGCGGTCGCGCCATTGCTCCGGCGCGTTGTCGGGCAACAATACCTCGCTATGCACGACGCCCGATTTGTTGGTGAAGTCATGGTCGCGGTCCAGCCGCTCATCGTGAAGCCGCGAGGCGGAACGATAGGCGGCGGCCGCAACGTCGCTGCGGCCCGCCTCGCGGCTGATGACTTTCACGCTGAAATGGTAGATCGCCATAGCGATCGACCATTTACTACTTACAAGTGCACGTCGGAACGACGTATAAGCGCGCCCTTCTCGAAAATTTCTCCGAAGGGACTATGGCGTCTCACCCGGTCCCGACGACTCTACTGATTCACCGCAGTCGTTATCTTATCATCACCGCATTGTCACTCAATGGAGACTTTGCGATGCGTAAACCCCGCGACTTTGATTCGGAACTGAAAGCCCTTGCCGACAAGGCAAAGGCGCTCAAGGAACGCCGCGTGCGCGAGCTTGGCGAACTGGTTGTGGCAACCGGGGCCGATGCGTTCAACGCCGACAGCCTCGCTGGTGCGCTGCTCGATGCCGTCGCCAACAAAGATGGTGCGACAAGGGAGGGCTGGCGCAAGGCGGGCGCGGCTTTCTTTCGCAGCAAGAAACGCAAGCCTGCGCCGCGATCTGAGCGCAACCCGGAAGGCGCTCTACCGCTCGACGGCGGCGCGGCATCGCATTGAAGCTGCCAGGGCGAGAACGGACACGCGGGAATGGGTCGTGAAGCGTCGCGAACGCACGCGACATCTGATCGAATTGGGCGGCCTCGTCGTGAAGGCCGGGCTGGTCGATCTGACCGACGATGATCGCGCCACGCTCTACGGCGCGTTCCTGTCGATCGCCGGCAAGCTGCAAGGCGAGGAACGGGCCAGTGCGCTCGCGCTGTGGCAGCGCAGGGGCAAGCGGGCGTTCGAGGCAGAAACGGAAGCGAAAGCCGGGAAGAAAAACGCGACGGGTCAGACGTGAATATCGCCAACGCCAGTAAGGTGCAGAACGCCTTTGCCCGGCAACTCGACGCGAAGTTCCAGCTTGCCGCCTGCGGCTTCAACGAAGCGGCGCAGCGTCGAAAGGTAAAGGTCCGTCTGCCGCTCGATCTTGTGAACGGAAGGCTGCTTCACGCCCAGGGTTTCCGCGATCTGCTCCTGGCTGCGTTCGGCAAGCTGGCGCAACGCTTTCAGTCCCTCGACCTCGGCAGCCAGCTCCTGCGTGCGTGTTTCGATCCGGCGCCGGCGATCTTCGGGCAGGGCGGCCATGATTTCACTGCGGGAACGTCCCATCGTCATTTCTCCTTCGCGGCCAGCGCCGCCAGATGCTCGTCAAACCGCTTGTCGGCCTTGGCGATCAACGTCTTGTAGAATCGCTTCTGCGCCACGCCCGCCTTGTCGCCCGCGACCAGCAGGATTGCTTGTCTTTCCGGGTCGAACGCAAAGGCCACGCGCCACACGCCGCCATCGGCATTGAAGCGCAGCTCCTTCATGTTCGCATGACGCGATCCGCCAAGCGTATCGGCATGGGGGCGACCGAGCTGGGGGCCGTAAAGTTCCAATAGGCCCGTCGCCGCCAAAAGTTCGTCCTGTACCGCATCGGGCATCGCATCATATTCGGCGTCGAAAGCGTCATGGTTGCGAACCGTCCACGGCATAGGGCTATATATCCTCTGGGCTATATTTTGTCCATAGCCTTGAAGCTATGGGATCGCATGGCAGCCATCGTGTCGCCGGGATAATGCACGATTGCGACCATGTGCCTGCTCGGCATGAACGGAAAAAATCCCATGCCGTCTCACAAGGTTGGGGCAATCGGTGCTGTCGTGTCTCCCCCTCTTGCGCGGGGGGACAAACTGATACAGCATGAATGTGTGGCGAGCAGACCGAACGACGGAAAGGCTCGCCATGTTGCGCGACTCGGAATCTCGGCAGGTTCATCCGGCCCCTTCATCCAACTGCAAACCGGGCAGCACCGTGGCTTATTTGTCACGGTCAGCGAATAAACGTACAAGAATAGACGGACAGAAACCGTCTTGCACCGCAGTCCACCGCCGTGCGCTACAGTATCCAGACATGCGCCGCCGTTCGCCGCAGCTACCTACATTTATACCGCCGTAAGCTACATCTTCGCCACATGTCGGCGGAGAGGCGCTTGCGGGCAGCGCCAAGGTCGCCAATTCTATTCGCAGGGGAGCTTTGTCAATCGTTACTAACCGGAAGTTACCTCGATGCCCAACCCTGAAAGGATTATTCGCTTGAAGACGGTGCTGCACCGCACCGGCCTTTCCCGTTCCACCCTCTATCGTAAGATCGGCGAAGGCACGTTCCCGCGCCAGGTGCCGATCAGCGTCCACGGCACCGGCTGGCACGAATCCGCCGTCGATCGCTGGATCGCCAACCCCGCAGCCTGGCGCGAGGATCGCGCCCGTTGACGGCAAGGCCGGGACTATTTCCCGGCCTTCGTCTTGCGGAACCTGCCCTTGATGACCTTCGCGCCGTCGCGGAGGAAGTCGAGGTGATCGGACCAATGCTGCATCATGCGGACGCGCTCGTCCCAATACTCGCCGCGCGTGTAAGCACGGCGCACCGCGTTATTGTCACAATGGGCAAGTTGGCGTTCGATGGCGTCGGGGTGCCATAGGCCCATTTCGTTCAGGAGCGTCGCGGCCATCGCCCGGAAGCCGTGGCCGGTCATCTCGTCCTGCGCATAGCCCATGCGGCGTAAGGCCGCGTTGATGGTGTTCTCCGACATGGGCCGATCGACCGACCGCAGCGACGGGAACAGGAAGCTGCTGTAGTCCTCGTCATGCTCGATGGTTTCGAGGATGGCGAGTGCTTGCCGGGAGAGGGGGATGCTGTGGACGCGGCGCATCTTGGTCTTGTGCGGCGGGATCGTCCAAAGCGCCTTGTCGAAGTCGAAGTCGGCCCATTCCGCATGGCGTAGCTCGCCGGGTCGCACGAACACATGCGGCAACAGGCGAAGCGCCGCCTTGGTATTGGGATGCCCCTCGAACGCCTCTACGGCGCGCAGTAGCCCGCTCGCCTCATTGGCGCTGGTGATCGCCGCGCGATGAACGGGTTGGGGCGTAATGAGCGCGCCGCGCAAGTCGGCGGCAACATCGCGCTCGGCGCGGGCCGTGGCAATGGCGTAGCGGAATATCTGACTGCATGTGCTGCGCAGCCGCTTGGCCGTCTCATATTTGCCCTTGCTCTCCATCTTGCGGAGCATGGTCAAAAGCTCCTGCGCGGTGATGGCGGTGATCGGGCGCTTGCCGATCGAGGCATTGATGAAGTCGAGCAGCCAGCGCAGCTTCTTCATGGTGACGGCGGAACGGCCTTCGCGCTCGGCCTTGGTCAACCACTCGTCCGCTACCGCCTTGAAGCTGTTGGACGCGGCCACGGTCGCGGCGATGCGCTCCAACTTGATCTGCTCGCCCGGATCATCGCCACGCGCCAGCACTTTGCGAGCGGCGTCGCGCTGCTCGCGGGCGTCGGCAAGCCGGGTGTCGGGATAGACCCCGAACGCCAGCGTCTTTTGCTTGCCAAGATGGCGGTAGTTCATCCGCCAGTAGCGCGCGCCGGTCGGCGAAACGAGCAGATACAGCCCGTCGCTGTCGGTCAGCTTGTAGGGCTTGGCGCGGCCTTTGGCGTTTCTGATGGCAACAGCGGTCAAAGCCATGATGGTATCTCCCGTCAGGGGAGCGCTGCGCTACCATCAGATATACCATCAAACTGCTGGTATGTGGTGGTATCCAGCCGCTCCGTGTGAGACGGTTATACCACATAAAAACCGCAGAAAACAGCCATTTATGGCATCTTCTGGCACCCGCTGGGAGTGCTTGTTGGTGACCCCTACGGGAATCGAACCCGTGTTTCAGCCGTGAAAGGGCCGCGTCCTAGACCGCTAGACGAAGGGGCCACACCGTGCCGGCGGGCAGCCGGGGTCGGTTAGGGAAATGCGCCTCGGCGGTCAAGCATTTGCGAGTGCCCCGGTCGGGAGTCCATGCGGGCCCTTCACCCCCCTCGATTGCGTCTGGTCCAGTGCGGCGGTGATCGGCGGCGCCAAGGCGGCATCGCTCGGGTAAATCGAGGGAGCCGCCCTGCCCGGTCTCGTCAAAGCGGCAACCGTCGGCCGCGGCGGATGAATTTCATCGATTCTTCAAACCGTAATCCCGGCGTCATCTTCTCCTCCCAATGCCGCGATCGATTCGGTGCCGCATCACCCCTCGCTGGGGCAGCGGACATCGGACGCCATCGATCGTCGCACCCGCTCGTCGGCGGGCGCGCCAACAGGGGTACAGACATGCGCAAACGTCCGAATATGGTTGCCCTTTCCTGCCTCGCGCTGCTGATCAGCTCGTGCCATGATTCGAACGGCGGCACGCCGGCGCCGACGCCGACGCCGTCCCCGACGCCGTCTCCTACCCCGAGCCCGACGCCGACACCCACTTCATCCGAAGACGCGGCGATCACCGCGACGCCGATCAAGCATCTCGTCGTCATCTTTGACGAGAATCGCTCGTTCGACCATTATTTCGGCACCTATCCGAAGGCGGCCAATCCCGCCGGCGAGGCGATGTTCACCGCCGCGGCCGACACGCCGACCGACATCGACAATTACAGCAAGACGCCTTCGCTGCTGACCGCCAACCCCAACACCACCAACGCCGACAACCTCAAGACCGGCATTCCCGCCGGCGAGATGAACCCGTTCCGCATCGACCCCGCGCAATATGATACGGCTGGCCAGAACCACGCCTACACCGCCGAGCAGCTCGCCACCGACAACGGCAAGATGGACGCCTTCGTCGCCAATACCGGCAAGGGGACGTCGGGCGGCGCCGGCGCGTTCGGCACCGCCGCGCAGGTGATGGGCTATTTCGACGGCAACACCGTCACCGCGCTGTGGAACCTCGCGCAGCATTTCGCGATGAGCGACCATGCCTTCACCGATTCGTTCGGCCCCTCGACACCGGGGGCGCTCAATGTCGTCGCCGGCACGACCGCCGGTGCCTCGGCGCTGGTGAGCGGATCGATCGCCGACGGCCAGGGCGGCTACACGGTGACCGGCGATCCCGATCCCGAAGGCGATGTCTGCTCCAGCACCAAGGCGAACAGCACCGTGCACATGCTCGGCAAGAACATCGGCGATCTGCTCAATGCCGCCAGCATCACCTGGGGCGGCTTCATGGGCGGGTTCGACCTGACCGCGACCAATGCCAATGGCACGACCAACTGTCAGCGCAGCACCGTCTCACCCAACACCCAGCGCACTGTGACCGATTACATCCCCCACCACGCCTGGTTCCAATATTATGCCTCGACCGCCAACCTGAAGCATACGCGGCCGAGCTCGACGGCGATGATCGGCCATACCGAGCCGACGCTCGACAGTTCGTCGACGCCGGTCCACCACCAATATGATCTGCAGGATTTCTACACGGCGGTGAAGGCGGGCAACTTCCCGTCGGTCAGCTATATCAAGGCGTCGGCCTATCAGGATGCGCATCCGGGCAATTCCAACGCGCTCGACGAGCAGGCGGGGATCGCGACACTGCTCAACTTCCTGCAGCAGCAGCCCGATTGGAAGAACACCGTCGTCATCATCACCTATGACGATTCGGACGGCTGGTACGATCACCAGGCGCCCGACATCCTCAACGGCTCGGCCGACGCCACCGCGGACCAGGTGACCAAGCCCGGCCTGTGCGAAGGACCGCATTCGAAGCCGGCGGTCGGCATCGACGGCAAGACCGTCAACGGCCGCTGCGGCCCCGGCTCGCGTATCCCGTTCCTGGTCATCTCGCCCTATGCCAAGGTGAACTACGTCTCGCACACGCCGATCACCCAGGCGTCAGTGATCCGCTTCATCGAGGACAATTGGCTGAAGGGCCAGCGGATCGGCGAAGGATCGGATGATGCGACGACCGGCAGCATCATGGACATGTTCGACTTCAACGCCGCGCCACACCTGACGCCGCTCTATTTCGACCCCAGGACAGGGATGCAGGTATCGACCCCGCCGGCGGCGTGATCGACCGGGTGCCGGCGCGGCCTCCCGCCGGCGCCGGCACCCGGAGCGCATGATCCCTTCGATGCTAGACACGACCTCCCGAGAAACGACCTTGCCGTCGGCGCGACCATCTGCCGGCGCGCGTCGGCTGTCGGCGCGTCTCGGCGTGGCGCTCGCGGTCGCCGGCGGCCTGCTGCTCGCCGGCCTGACCGTCATCCTCGTCCGCCCGACCGCGGCGCCGGCGGCGCTGGTGCCGCTGGTCGAAACGCTGACCGGCGCCAATCCGCGCCCGGTCAAGCTGCTGCTGCCGCCCGACCGGCCATTGAGCGCGCTGGCGCGGATCGGCGAGCGACTGTTTCACGACCCCTCGCTGTCGGCATCGGGTCGGCAATCATGCGCCTCCTGCCACAGCCCGGCGCGCAGTTTCGGGCCGCCCGATGCCCGCTCGGCCGAACTCGGCGGCCCCGACATGACGCGCGAAGGGATTCGGCCGCCGCCGTCGCTCGCCTATCTCTATCGCCAGGCGATCTTCAGCATCGGCCCGGCCGCGGAGGAGAATGACACGCCGCCCTCGTTCAGCCAACTCGCCCAGCAGGCGCAGAGCACCGCACGAGCGACCAAATCGGCCGGCACCGCTCCGGCTGCCGCTGCGCTGGTGCCGCAGGGCGGCCTGTTCTGGGACGGGCGCGCCGACACGCTGATGGATCAGGCCAAGGGTCCGATGATGAACCCGGCCGAGATGGCCAACACCAGCGTCGTCGACGTCGCGCGAAAGCTGCGGCGCGCCGGCTACGACAGGATGCTGGAGCCTCTCTTCGGCCCGGTGGTGGTGCGCGATCCGTCGATGCTGTTCGACGAGGCGATGTCTGCAGTGTCGCGCTACCAGATCGAAGCGCGCGCCTTCCACCGTTTCGACAGCAAGTACGATGCCTGGCTGCAGGGCAAGGCGCGGCTCAGCCCGGCCGAAATGCGCGGCATGAAACTGTTCGACGATCCGGCCAAGGGCAATTGCGCCGGCTGCCATTTGAGCCAGCCGACCCTGGACGGCCTGCCGCCGCTGTTCACCGATACCGAGTATGAGGCGCTCGGCGTGCCGCGCAATCCCCGACTGGCGGCCGACCGCAATCCAGGCTTCCACGATCTCGGGCTGTGCGGCCCCCTGCGCACCGACCTTGCCAGCCAGACGCAATATTGCGGCATGTTCCTGACGCCGACCCTGCGCAACACGGCGAGGCGCGGGGTCTATTTCCACAACGGCGTCTATCACGACCTGCACGACGTGCTGCGCTTCTACGACTTTCGCGATACCGAGCCGGCGCGCATCTACCCGCGCGAAGCCGGCGGGCGGGTGATGAAATACGACGACCTGCCGCGCCGCTATTGGGCCAACGTCGACGTCGCCGACGCGCCGTTCGACCGCAGGCCGGGCGACAAGCCGGCGCTGACCGACCGCGAGATGGACGATATCGTCGCCTTCCTCGGCACGCTTGACGACGGGTACAAACCGCCGCGGTGAGGGCGGGCACCGGGACGTTCTGCCATCTCGCCCGGATTTTGGCCGGTAGCGATTGTCATGCTATCGTCATCCCCGCGAAGACGGGGCTCCAGAGACGCTATCCCTTGCGAGCAATCGCACCGTTAGGCGGTCTGGAGTCCCGCCTTCGCGGGAATGACGAAGCTCGGCCAAGCGTCGAATTCAGGCGAAATGCCATCGCCCCGCCGGCGCTTGACTCTGCAGCGCCTCACGCCTAACTGAGCGTCATTCCGACACACCGGTTTTCCGGCGGCGCTCGTCTGCGCTTGCCGGCATTCTTGCGTTTCGGAAGGCAACGCGATGAGATGGGGCGTGTGCGGCCATGCCTGCCCCGTGGAGCCGAGGAG
>Ga0164242_10001846_pt1 | contig 24831 bp, 29 predicted proteins | sample OricomgcompostMG_FD_108783 | JGI IMG/M metagenome (GOLD analysis project Ga0164242, IMG submission 108783) | Miracle-Growth compost microbial communities from Emeryville, California, USA - Original compost - Miracle growth compost (MG) ...
TTGTCCAAAAAAATAGTTACTTTTATTCATTGTATTTTTTGTTCTCAAAACTAAAATACAAAAAAGCGGGAAATCTTATTATAGAAATCCCGCTTTCAAAAAGTTTTATCGGACAGTAGTGATCAATTTTATTTAATAACCAAATTTCTTTAATAATGGTGCATTTTTGGGGTTTCCTGTAACGGCAGTTCGTCTAAAAACTCAAATTAGATTCAAAAACGCACTAATTTTTTGCTAAATATAAGCGATTTAAGGACAACTTTTTTAGTGGATTTAAAAAAACATTAGATGTAAATTGAAATGATCTTTTCCTTGTATGAATTTCATACTTAAAGATACGATAAATCACTTTTTTGACAATGGAAAATTCAATCTATTTATGAAAAAGTGATTGTGGGTAAAGTGAAAGGTTTTTAGACAGTTTGACGTTTGCCCAGCTTTGCGTTCGGGCGGGATTTTCAGCAGAAAATTCCGAGCGAACGACAAAGCTCAAATATACGAAAAAGTGTCGAACGGAAACGTTCGACCCGCCTGACGCAAAACCCTTGTTGGCTGCTGCCATAACTTTTTATTCGTCATTGATTATTCTGAAAAATTTTCAAATGTTTGTCCGTTGTAGCGATAAAGTCCGCAGTTTCGTGTTCCAATCCAAATGTTACCTGCCTTGTCTTCTGTCAAAGAGTAGATTGATGTGTTACCCAAGCCGTCTTTCTTTGTAAATTGAATAAATGACTTTCCATCAAATTTCCAAAGACCACCTGTAGTTACGTCATTGTCATTCATATAATCAGAGGCATACCAAATATTTCCTTTACTGTCCACCAAAGTAGTGGTTAGTAATTCTTTTCTTAAATTTTGAGGTTCGAAAAAGTCTGAAAATATTTTTCCGTCATAAGTAATCAGACCAATACGTCTGGTGCTAAACAATAAAGTTCCATTCTTGTCTTGGGTAATTTTACGTACCCAATTTTCGTTTCGTGGTTTGAATTTAGTTAAGGTTTTTCCGTCAAAAAAAGCAATTCCTTCAAGTGCCATTGGTCCTGAGCCAAACCAAATGTTTCCATTTTCATTTTCAAACATACATTGCACACTTTTGAGCGTTAAATTACTATCATTTATAATAGTATAATTGTCTAAAAAGTAAGAAAATGTTTTGTCATTATAGCAATACATACCATAATCCGAACCAAACCAAATTGTTCCTTTTTTGTCTTGAAAAATACTCCAAACAGCATTCTTACCCGATTGTGGAATTGCCGTTCCTACGCCAATTGTAAATGGAATTTTTGAAATTATATTTCCATCATATCTACTAACACCATCGTCCGTTCCAAACCAAATATCTCCCAACTTATCTTCTAAAATTGACCAAATTTTATTACTGCTTAAACCGTCTTTTTCTGTGAATTGAGTAAACTCTTTTCCGTCATATCGGTAAACACCTTCACCAGTTGTCCCAAACCAAAGGTTGCCATCTTTGTCCTGAATAATACAGTGCACATTTTGATATTCGTTTGCACCTTGAGTTTTAGTCAGCTTTGTTTTTTTGCTTGTAAATGATAATTGTTTAACAACAGTTTCATTTGGCTGTTCTGTTTTTGTCTGTCCGTTACAAGATGTAAAAAATATTGATACCAACAGTAAAGAGAAAACTGAATTTATAAATTTTGTCATTGTCATTTGTTGTTTTATTTCTGTCATTATTTTTTAGATGTTTCAAGATTGCACGTTGTCGTCAATGGTTGCAGCCAAGTTACATATTGGCGAATATAATTAATTTCTACTAATTTTAATCGTTACAATTTAACTATTTGTTATTCAAGTTAATAAATTGAAAATTTATATGCGTATTATGAATATCAAAAAAATAAAATACTGTGCGTAAAAACAATTAAAGGGAGATTCAAGCAATCGTAATATTTCATCTAAATTTGTAATTAGCAAACCGATAGCGTAACTTTGAAATAAGAACGAGTCGATTTTAAACTTTAAAAACCAATAAAATGAAGTCAAAAATTATTTTCCCTATTTTGTTATTAGCAGTTAGTCTATAAGCTTTGCGAAGAAGCGGATTTAGAAGCACATATGTTCAGTTTTGAACTAAAATTCAATCGAAGGACTGAACTTTAATTTAGCGCAGAACCCAACATTTTGCAAACAGATGTTAGACAATGTGCATTTATTCAGGTTTTATCTTCACGATTTTATTGTCACGTAAAATAACCAATTCGCTATTTTTAGTTTTCTTAAATTCTAAAAGTTTTTCGTACACTTTTTCAAGTCCTTTTAGGATTTTATTTTTTTCTTCAATATGTTTTTCAGTGGTTGTCATCGTAATTTTTTAAAAGATATTACCCCAAATATAACAAATTCAATCAATTTTTATCTATTTCAAAAATAAGATCAAATGCTGCTTTCCTAAAAGTAAATTCGCTTTTCCCAATTGTTTTCAGATTTTAGATTGTATTTTTGGGATATGAAAATTCTCGTTGTTGAAGATGAAAAGGAATTAGCGGATGTGATTGTTCAATCGCTTGAGAAAGAACAATTCGTGCTAGAAACTGCGCATAACTTCAATGATGCATTGGATAAAATTATCGATTATGAATATGATTGTATTCTGCTCGACATCATGCTTCCTGGTGGAAATGGCATCGATTTACTCAAAGAATTGAAAAACCAAAATAAAACGAGTAATGTGATTATAATTTCTGCCAATAACTCATTGGACGAGAAACTAAAAGGACTTGATTTAGGCGCAGACGATTATTTAACGAAGCCTTTTCATATCGCAGAACTAAATGCTCGAATTCGTTCTGTACTAAGAAGAAAATCCTTTAATGGAGAGAACTTTATCGAACTAGCAAATGTAAAGCTAGACATTAACAATCATGCTATATTGGTTGATAAAAATGAGATTCCGGTTAACAGAAAAGAGTTTGATATTCTCACTTATTTCATGTCTAACACCAATCGAATGGTTTCCAAAAACGCACTTGCAGAGCACGTTTGGGGAGACAATATCGATCAAGCAGATGATTTTGACTTTATCTATTCGCAAATAAAAAATATTCGCAAAAAATTAAAAGACAACAACGCACAAATTGAAATTCAATCCGTTTACGGCATTGGTTATCGACTCACAGAATTATGAAATTACTCAACCGTTCCTTAGTTTATTTTTCCATTGCTCTTTTTCTGATAATGACTGTTTGGGCAGTTATTTTCTACGTAAATATGCTGGATGAAGTGTACGACAGCTTAGATGACGGCATAAGTAACGAAGAACTTCTCATTATTCAACGTGCGCAAAAAGACACCACTATTTTAAACCACGCCACTTTTAATGAACGCAACTATTCCATCAAAGAAATTGATTTGCAAACAGCTATGAAAATTAAAGATGTATACAAAGATACCATGATGTACATGATTTTCGAAGAACAGATGGAGCCTGTTCGCATGTTGTCTACCGCTTTTGAGCGAGAAGGAAAGTTTTATGAATTGAAAGTAATTTCTTCTATGGTCGAAGAAGATGATTTGATCGAAAATTTATTTTGGTCCTTGGTTGGGCTTTATATCATTTTAGTGACCTCTATAATTTTGATTAACAATATTCTACTAAAGAAAATCTGGCATCCTTTTTATCAAATTTTGAATCAATTGAAGACCTATCGACTTGGGAAAACAAAAGAGATAGAAACAATAGAAACAAATGTAAGTGAGTTTAAAGAACTCGATATGGCTGTGAAAGAATTATTAAATCACACTGATGAAACTTTTAACAGCCAAAAACAATTTATAGAAAATGCTTCGCATGAACTGCAAACGCCACTAGCAATTGCGATTAACAAAATTGAACTATTATTAGATAAAAACGACCTCAACGAAGAACAATCTGTGAGCATCGGACAATCGTTAGCGCTTTTACAACGCTTAACGAATTTGAATAAAACACTATTGTTACTTTCTAAAATAGAAAACAAACAATTCATTGAAAAAGAAAAGGTTAGCCTGAATGAAATCACCCAACAAATCATAAACGATTTTCAAGATTTCTCAGAATTCAAGGAAATTGAAATCAATTTTACCGAAAATGGAGTTTTAGAAGCAGAAATGAATCCTTATTTGGCGACTATTTTCATCTCTAATTTCATCAAAAATGCGATTGTACATAATATTCCAAATGGAAAAGTTACCGTTAACATTTCAAATTCAGTCTTAACTATTTCCAATACGGGAAAACCTGAAGAATTAGATAAAGAGAAGATTTTTAACCGTTTTCACAAAGAACACGGCGAACAAAACAACACAGGATTAGGTTTGTCTATCGTAAAATCGATAGCGAATCTGTACAATTTTAAGGTAGATTACACTTTTGATGGACAACATTGTTTTAAAATTGAAGTCAAATAGACTAATTTCATTTTATTCCTAAATGTTTCCAGATTCATGCCTTTACTTTGTCGTATAAATTAATAAAAATAGAACAAAATGAACAGTAAAATTGCACTAATTGGAATCGTAATTAGCATCTTTTCTGCTAATGTATATTCACAAGACCTTGCTCCTAGTCAAGTTCCTTCATTGGTTACAAACAAGTTTAAACAAACATTTCCGAACGCTACAGATGTAGAGTGGGAATTGAAAGGAAGTCTTTACAATGTTGAATTTGAAGAAGGTAATTCTGACGATCAAGAAGCTTGGTTTGATGGAACTGGAAAAATGGTAAAACATAAAATGGAAATTTCTGGTAAAATGTTACCCGAAACAGTAAAAGCAACCATCAAAAAAGATTTTAGCGAATATGCAATTGACGACGCAGAAAAAATTACCAATAATGGCGTTGTAACGTATAAAGTCGAACTCGAAAATTTCACACAAGAATGGAAGGTTACTTTCGATTCAAATGGTAAAGTCTTAGAAAAGAAAAACGACTAAATCTCTTAATTAACAAAGTATTACATGATAATCCAATTAAATGACGAAAGTCATTCAGCCATCATATTGTCAAAAAATTAATCAAAATGCAGTCAGGAAAATTCATATTCACGTTTATTATTCTAATTACTACCACTTCTCTATTTGGACAAATTAGCTCTCCAGGAGTTAGTGGCGCAAAATTAGCGAGTTGGTATGCATTTGGTCTAAGACAAGATTTAGATTCATCTGGACATAAAGAATCGATGACATACGTTGGATTTGGTAGAAGCAGTTCGCCAGACAATTATCAATTATTTTCAAAACCTAGTATTTTTGTTATCAATGAAGAGTTTCACCATCGTTTTGATAAACATTGGTTGTATTCTGTTGGGTTAAGTTACCGCAGACAAAATCAATACGAGAAAGAAGATCCTTATTTAGCGAGAACTCCAGCTATTAAGCAAGAATTTAGATTGTACGGAAGAATGTCCTATCTGTTGGAATATAGACGTATCAAATTTGTCACTACTTTTCGAGAAGAAGTACGTACATTTTTCTCGCCAAATTTTGATGCTTTGAATGAAAATTTACAACTGAGAACACGTGTTAGAACGCAATTAAAAGTGAATTTAAACCGAAGAAAAACGCATCGTTTAAGTTTTAGTGCAGAAGCCTTTTTTGCAACACAACATTCGATTCTTGCAAAGCAAAATTGGTCTCCTTTTAATTATACAGAAACGCGATTTAGTCTATATTATTCGTATTCACCGAAGAAAATACCTTTAGTTTTTGACATTGGTTATATGAATTATTTGTCGGGTAAAAACAAACCATCGAGCACACATTACTTTGGTGTAGATATTGTTTGGAATAATCCTTTCGGTAAAATCAATTCAAAACCAGTAGAATACTTGGAATAAGCGTAATTTTAATAACAAAAAAATGGACGAAACTAGTTTGTCAATTTCTTATATCGAATACGTTTTGGAGCTGAGTCTCCAAGACGTTTTTTCTTATTTTCTTCGTATTCAGAATAACTTCCTTCGAAAGAATAGACTTGAGAATCTCCTTCAAAAGCAAGAATATGTGTACAAATTCTATCCAAGAACCATCTATCATGAGAGATGACCACAGCGCAACCTGCGAAGCCCATTATCCCTTCTTCAATTGCCCGTAATGTATTGACATCGATATCATTAGTTGGCTCATCTAAAAGTAAAACATTAGCTTCTGTTTTCAACGTCATAGCAAGATGTAAACGATTTCGTTCACCACCAGACAATACACCTACTTTTTTATTTTGATCCGAACCTGCAAATCCAAACTTAGAGATATAAGCTCTTGCAATTATTTTTTGATCGCCAATTTCGATGTATTCTGTTCCTCCAGAAATAACATCAAAAACTGTTTTTTCAGGGTCTAAATCTTTGTGAGATTGATCTACATAACCAATCTTAACCGTTTCTCCGACTTTAAATTCACCTGCATCTGGCTGAATTTCACCCATAATCATTTTAAAAATAGTTGTTTTACCAGCACCATTTGGTCCGATTACACCAACAATTCCCGCAGGAGGTAAACTGAAATTCAATGTTTCGTACAATAATTTATCGTCAAACGATTTCGCAACATTCACAGCATCAATGACATTTGTTCCAAGTCTCGGTCCATTTGGAATCGGTAATTCCAATACCAAATCTTTTCCTTTCATGTCTTCCGACATCATTTTGTCGTAGTTTGCCAAACGTGCTTTGTTTTTTGCATGACGTCCTTTTGGATTCATACGCACCCATTCCAACTCACGTTCTAGTATTTTTTGACGCTTAGAATCTTGTTTTCCTTCTTGAATAAGGCGTTTGGATTTTTGATCTAACCATTCAGAATAGTTTCCTTTCCACGGAATACCTTCTCCTCTATCCAATTCTAGAATCCAACCAGCCACATTATCCAAGAAATATCTATCGTGCGTAATCGCAATTACAGTTCCTTTGTATTGTTGCAAATGTTGCTCTAACCAATCAATAGACTCAGCATCCAAGTGATTCGTAGGCTCATCCAACAATAAAATATCGGGTGTTTGAAGTAATAAACGGCAAAGCGCTACTCTACGGCGTTCTCCTCCAGAAAGATTGGTTACTTTTTGATCGTCTGGCGGACAACGAAGTGCATCCATTGCACGTTCTAACTTTTGGTCTAATTCCCAAGCGTCTAAAGCATCAATTTTATCTTGAACTGCACCTTGACGCGCAATCAATTTATCCATTTTATCTGGATCATTCAACACTTCTTCATCCATGAAAGCATTGTTGATTTCCTCATATTCTTTCAATACATCCACCGTTTCTTGAGCGCCTTCCATTACAATTTCTTTCACCGTTTTAGTTGGATCGAGTTCAGGTTCTTGCGCTAAATAACCAACCGAATAACCATCTAAGAACGTTAAATCTCCTTGAAATGATTTGTCTAATCCTGCGATGATTTTCAATAAAGTAGATTTACCAGAACCATTTAAACCAATGATTCCAATCTTTGCTCCGTAGAAAAAAGAAAGTGAAATATCTTTAATAATTTGTTTTCCCATCGGTGTTACCTTAGAAACACGGTGCATAGAAAAAATGATTTTTTTATCGTCAGACATATTTTGTATTGTTTATTTAGTGACAAAGATAAGCATATTCGCTTATAATTTATTTTGCAATTTTTTTAAGCATAGGAACAAATGAAAATGAACCAAATTCATCCGATTGAAAAGTTCCATCAGCGTTTTTAATAATGCGGTGCATAATTTGTTTATCGCCTTCTCCAATTGGAATAATCAGCTTCGCTCCTACTTTTAATTGTTCCAAAAGTGCTTCTGGAATATACGGCGCACCACATGTTACGATAATCCCATCATAAGGTGCATAAGAAGCTTGTCCTTTGTAACCATCCCCTAAAAATAAATGAGGCGTAAATCCTAAATGATGAATAATCTTCTTAGATTTACCAAAGAGTTCTTTTTGACGTTCAATGGAGTAAACTCTAGCTCCCATAGCACATAAAACAGATGTTTGGAAACCAGAACCGGTCCCTATTTCCAAAATTTTCATACCTTTTTTAACTTCTAAAAGCTGCGTCTGAAACGCTACTGTTCGCGGGTGACTAATGGTTTGTCCAGCTCCAATTTGAAATGCTGTGTTCGAATATGCTTGTTCAACAAAAGCAAGATCTAAAAAGAAATGGCGCGGCACATTATTCATTGCCGTTAATACATCTTGATCAGTAATTCCTAGCGTTTTTAAGTCCTCTATGAGTTTTTTCCGCATTCCTTTATGTCGAAAGCTATCTTCCATGGTTGGCAAATGTACATTATTGAAAGGAATTATGCCACCAAAAGTATACACAAAAGAAAGTGAATAATTCCTAGGAAGAAAAATGATAGATTGCTACATTTGGGGGCTATTATATTAAAAACATAAAAAGATGTCTGTAAATAAACAAGAGATGGAGTTTAACATAAACGATGATTACATGCGTTTAAAGTTAACCAACCTCTCTCGCGAACTGCAAAAGGTTTACGAAGGTGGTGGAAAAAAACGCATCGAAAAACTGCATGAAAAAGGAAAATTATCTGCTAGAGAACGTATTGATTTATTGTTAGATAAAGACGCAGAACATTTTGAAGTTGCTGCTTTTGCAGGATATGGAATGTACGAAGAAGAAGGCGGTTGTCCTTCTGGAGGCGTTGTTGTCGTTATAGGTTACGTAAGCGGAAAACAATGTATTGTTGTTGCAAATGATGCTACAGTAAAAGCTGGAGCTTGGTTTCCAATAACGGGAAAGAAAAACTTACGTGCACAAGAAATCGCCATGGAAAATCGTTTGCCAATTATCTATTTGGTAGATTCTGCTGGAGTATATCTTCCTATGCAAGATGAGATTTTTCCAGATAAAGAAAACTTTGGTCGTATTTTTAGAAATAATGCTGTAATGAGTTCAATGGGAATTGTTCAAATTGCTGCAGTTATGGGAAGTTGCGTTGCAGGTGGAGCTTATCTTCCAATCATGTCTGACGAAAGTTTGATAGTTGATAAAACGGGAACTATTTTTCTTGCAGGTTCTTATTTAGTGAAAGCTGCCATTGGAGAAACGATTGATAACGAAACACTTGGCGGTGCAGAAACACATACTGAAATTTCAGGAGTTTGTGACTACAAAGCGAAAGACGATCAAGATTGCTTGAAAAAGATTCGTTCCTTAATGGACAAAATCGGTCATGCTGAAAATGCAGGATTCGACAGAAAAGAATCGGTTGCACCAAAACGTCCATTAAAAGATGTTTACGGAATTTTACCGAAAGATCGTTCGAAACCATACAACATGAAATCAATCATCGAATGTATTGTTGATGACGAGGAAATGGTTGAATACAAAGCAGATTATGGACAAACATTGATTTGTACGTATGCACGTATCGATGGCTGGAGCGTTGGAATTATTGCTAATAACAGAGAAGTTACCAAAAACAAAAAAGGCGAAATGCAGTTTGGTGGCGTTATCTATTCTGATTCTGCCGATAAAGCTGCTCGTTTTATTATGAATTGTAACCAAAAAAATATTCCTTTGGTATTTTTGCAGGATGTAAGCGGATTCATGGTTGGTTCTAAAAGTGAACATGGCGGAATTATCAAAGACGGAGCGAAAATGGTGAATGCAATGGCCAATTCGGTTGTTCCAAAATTCACAATACTTATTGGAAACTCTTATGGAGCAGGAAATTACGCCATGTGTGGAAAAGCGTATGATCCACGATTGATTGTAGCTTGGCCAACATCAGAATTAGCTGTAATGTCAGGTGCTTCTGCTGCAAAAACCATGTTGCAAATTGAAGTTTCTACTTTGAAAGCTAAAGGAAAAGAAATTACGCCAGAAGATGAAAAAGCACTTTTTGAAAAGATAAAATTGAAATATGACGAGCAAATTTCACCATATTATGCAGCTTCTCGCATTTGGACAGATGCTATTATCGATCCAGCAGATACACGAAAAATAATTTCTATGGGAATTGAAATGGCCAATCATAAAAAAGCGGAAAAACCTTATAATGTAGGCGTTATACAAACGTGATAATTTATGTAAAATAAAAGTGAAATCTATCATTTTCCCCGAGTGGAGAAATTAATAGATTTTCCTAAAGGAGCAAAGAAATAAAATCTAAAAATTAATAGTCTTATTTCAAATAATCAAACATTAAATTCCTAGGTTATCTTTAAACCTTTAAAATAATTTATGCAAATAGACTGGAAGATTAAGCATTTTGTAGATTTGAATCAATACGAGTTGTACGACGTTTTTGCGTTGAGAATAAACGTGTTTGTAGTTGAACAGAATTGTCCTTATCCTGAATTAGATGGAAAAGACAAACATTGTTTTCATGTCATTGGAGAACACGAAGGAGAAGTTGTAGCTACTGCACGGATTATTCCTGCGGGTATTTCCTATCCCGAAGTTTCTATTGGGCGTGTTGCTATTCGTTCCGATTTTAGAGGTAACGAATTGGGACATGAAATCATGAGAAAAGCATTGGAATTTATTGATAATGAATATGGTAAATGTGATATTCGCATATCAGCACAAGCACATCTCCAAAGTTATTACGAAAAACATAGATTTAAGTCTACTGGAAAAGAATACCTCGAAGACGGAATTCCACACCTTGAAATGCTTTTTGAGTTTATGTGATTAACTCTCATGACATAACAATAACGCTTTATTAATAAGCTATTATAAAGTTAACCAAAGAAAAATAACTATCCAAATTGATAATTTTGTATCTTTGATAAAAGCTCAATAAAATGGATTTAGAAACAAGAAAAATTGAATTTATACAAGAATTTTTAAAAATTCGAAGTGAAGAAGTAATTTCTCGACTTGAAAAAATGCTGCGAAAAGAAAATAAAAACCCAGATAATGAGAATTTTAAACCAATGTCAATGGAGGAATTCAATGAAAGAATTGATAAATCCATGGATGATTCAGAAAAAGGAAGACTCATTAAGGCTAGCGATTTAAAAGCGAAAATGCAAAAATGGGGTTAGAAATATATTGGACTGCATTTTCTGAAAAGGAATTAGAAAAAATATTCGATTATTATACAGAACGAGCGAATTTACGAGTAGCAAAAAAGATAACTGACGGAATCTTTAAAGCGAGACTAAAACTCATGAGACAACCTGAAATAGGTCAGTTAGAAGAGTTTCTCACAAAATGCAAACAAGGATTCCGATATTTACTTCATAAAAACTATAAAATTATTTATTGGATTAATAAAGATAAAAATTGGGTTGAAATAACAGATGTTTTTGATACGCGACAAAATCCTTTAAAAATAAAAAGAACAGAATAGTAAAAATCATCCATTATCAAGACGGAATTCCACACCTTGAAATGCTTTTTGAACCTTTGATGTAATAATTAAGCTTTTTAACAATTTTATGTATATTTTTAAAATCTCTAATAAAAGAATTGGTAAATTGATAATCACTAAAATTTAAATAAATGAAACAATCCTTTAAGTACGTCATTCCTGGAATGATCGTTTTATGTTCTTGTTCTAATAAAGAAGCTATGAAAGATGAAACAAAATCGGATGTAAAAGTTACTTCGATCGAATTGTCCTATATGGACACCACTGTTCGTCCACAAGACGATTTCTTTAAATATTGTAATGGTTCTTGGGTAAAAAACAACCCTGTTCCAAGTACAGAATCTCGTTGGGGAAGTTTTAACGAATTAGACCAAGCGAATAAAGCAAAATTAAAAGAGATTTTAACGGACGCAGCTGCTGCAAAAGATAAAAAAGGAAGTACGAAACAAATTGTAGGAGATTATTATACTTCTTACATGGATTCTACTGCAAGAAATAAAAAAGGATACGAGCCTATCAAAGCTGAATTGCAAGAAATTGCTGATGCAAAAGACATGGCTGCAATTCAAACAATTATTGGAAAACAACACAAAGAAGGTATGGGAACATTCTTCAGCTTTGGTGTAGACCAAGATTTGAAAAATGTAGATATAAATGTTCTTTACACTGGACAAGGTGGATTAGGACTTCCTAACAGAACATATTATTTCGACGCTGATAAAGCTGAAATTCGCGATGCATACAAAAAACACGTTGAACGTATGTTAACAATGGTTAAAATGGATAACGCTGCTGAAAACGCAACGAAAATTTTCGAATTAGAAAAAGCACTTGCTTCTGCTTCTATGGCTCCTGCAGAAATGCGTGAACCAGAATTAACGTATAACAAATATGCTAAAGCAGATTTTGAAAAAGCATGTCCAAACTTTAATTGGGCTAGCTATTATACAACAATGAACGGAGTTAAATTCGATACAATTGTTGTTGGGCAACCGAAATTCTTAACTGAAATGAATACTCTTTTAAAATCTACTCCACTTGATGCTTGGAAAGCATATTTAGCTTGGAATGTGGTTAATCAGTATGCTGGACATTTAAGTGATGATTTTGCGCAAGCAGATTTCGATTTCTACAGCACAACCTTAAGTGGTGTGGACAAAATGAAACCTCGAAGCGAAAGAGTTACGAATGAGTTAACCAACTTACCTATCGGACAAGCACTTGGAAAATTATTTGTTGAAAAATATTATTCTCAAAAAGCACATGAAAAAATCAACACATTGGTTGATAATCTTACAACTGCATTTAGAGAGCGTTTGGAAACAAGAGATTGGATGAGCAGTGAAACTAAAACAAAAGCAATTGAGAAATTAAATGCAATTCACAGAAAACTAGGTTATCCAGCTGTTTGGGAAGATTTTAGTAAAATCGATATCAATGCAGATGATTATTTCAATAACTACAGAAATATAGCTGCATATTCTACAAACAAAAACTTGAATAAACTTGGAAAAAAAGTTGATCGTGAAGAATGGGGAATGCCTCCTCACATGGTGAATGCTTATTACCAACCTTTGTTGAATGAAATAGCTTTCCCAGCGGGAATTATGCAACCACCTTTCTTTGATGAAAATGCAACAGATGCTGTAAACTATAGCCGAATTGGAATGGTTATCGGACATGAATTAACACATGGTTTTGATGACATGGGCTCTAAATTTGCTGCAGACGGTTCATTTACAAACTGGTGGACAGCAGAAGACAGAAAATTATTTGACGAGCGCACAAAAATCTTAGGAGAAACTTTCGCTAAATTCTGTCCTTTCGCTGGACTTTGTGTAAATCCACAATTGACAATGGGAGAAAACATTGCAGATTTAGGCGGAATTACAATTGCTTATTATGCTTACAAAAAAACAGACGAGTATAAAAACAATAAATCGGTTGATGGCTTCACCCCTAGCCAACAATTCTTCATTGCATTCGGTCAACTTTGGAAAATCAATTACAAAGATGCTGAATTGAAAAAACGTTTAGCTACAGATCCTCACTCTCCAGGAATGTATCGTATCAATGGACCGTTGAAAAACTGTCCAGAATTCTACGAAGCATTTAACGTTAAAGAAGGTGACGGAATGTGCAACAAACCAGATGAAGTTGCTCACATTTGGTAAAACCAAGAAAACTCAATATACAAAGCAGTTACAGAAATGTAGCTGCTTTTTTTTTGTTTAGATTATTTTAATTTAAATCTAATTCTTCTTTTGAGGCTATTAACACCTAATTCGTCTGAATAATTTATATTTAATAAGATTACTCCCTTTTTAATCATATTCATATAATAACGTACTCCTCTCGATAATGAAGAACCATTACCTGAAAATACTTTATCATCAATTTTCACATACCAATCATTAATTCCAAGCACACAATTTACTTTATATTTTCTATCCAATAATAAAAACATTCTATAGTGATAATCATCCATTGGAAATTCTGTTACTATCTCTTTTTCACTACATCTATCTAGATATACCGTTGGAATAGGAACAGGTAATACTTTAAATTTTGCTTTTCTAATTATATTTTGATTTTCATCTAAGACAGAAATATCTACTCTTTTCGTAGAATCTGTCGTAATTATCCAACTATTGCTGAGTGTGTCATCTAAATATATCGTATCGCACTCTATACATTTGAGTGTTAAATTTTCAACATCACCTTTTTTAGAGTTTAAATAAAGTACAGCTTCATGTCCTAAATAAACATGATGCTTTTTAGATAACTTCAATGAAACTTTTTCCTTCTGAGCAATTGAATTCAGTGAAATAAGAAAAATAAACGGTAGAAATAGCTTCATTTTTTAATTGATTTGTAAATACTTATATTACTAATATAGAAAAAAATCTAAAACATACTGTTTCATTTCTTGAATACAGAAGTAAATGGCAAACAAATCGGTTTGCTTCTATTTAAAATTGACTTCTTTATAAATCCTAATTTCTCTAAAATGATATCTGTTACTCATAAAATAATCCCAGTGTAAAGAATTAATTTTGTAATACATTAACTCTAAAATATGTATTGTTTTTCGATCATTTATTTTGACTATATTAGTGTCAAAATTTTGATTTAAAACATGTCTTATTTTTTTGATTCTGTAAAAGACAAAAATTAGGTTTCTCTGAATTATCTATGTAGTAACCCGTAATTAACTCACATGTATTATCAGAATTTCTAATCTCTTTAATTTGATTGCTTAATTTTTGTTTTCTATTTTCTGCAAAACCTTCAAGAATTGAATTTTGAGTTTTTTCATCAAGATTCAATTTATAATAGCTAAGATTCTCTCCAGAAACTATAGTTTCATAAAATTCGTTGTCAATTCTAGTAATAACAAGAGAAATCTTTTCAGTAATCAGAAATAGATTACTATCCAATTTTATTTTATCCCATTTCTTGTTATTCCAAATGACTCAACTACTCTATTATTAGCTTTTTGATTCACACAACTAGCTAAAAGCAAAATGATTATTAGATTTAAATTTTTCATGTTTGGAAATATTAATCTATGTTTTGAAGAATTAAAACTCAGGGAGATTAGAACTAGAAATCTGATTCCATATCTGAAATCTTATTTTTTCTTTTATTGTTGCTATAAGCTCGATATAGAATATCTATACCTCGGGTAAAATAAGTTTCTATTTTACTTATCCTGTTATCTTCTCCGATAACATTTACAATTAATTTAATTCTTTTGCCATCTTTTAATTTCTGTAACTTTTTCTGTGATTCTTCTGAAATAATATTTTCAGATCCAGAATATGTTTTCTTTCCAATAAACAACTTCCAATCTATGACTTTAAACTTAGAATTTATCCAACTATCATCTGAATTTTTTGTAAAAATCATTGTCGTATATTTTAAAACTGGAGTTTCTTTCAAACTAGTACCTATGTATATGATTGGATCAGGTATATTAGATACTTTAAATTCTTTTCTACAAACTAATTCATAATTTCCATTCTCTTTAATTTCGTAAGCTTCAACCCAAGCATCTCTAGAAACGCCAGGAGTTATAACATATCTATTGTCATATATTTTATATATTGTATCACAACTTGGACAAACAACCTTAACATTTAATTCGCAACCAGACCTAAATCCAATTTCTATTTCATTTTTATATCCTCTGTATAATCTTGGCATTATGGCTGGTTGTTGTATTATAACAAGGCTATCTATTTCCAAATATTTTATCAAATTAAGTTCTTCTAAACTAGGAGGATTAGGTTCTGTGAAATTTGGGGTTCCAGAAATTATACCTTGGTCATTATAAAAAACGTGCTGACCAATTTCTATTCCTTCATAATAATCGCCCTCATATATTTTATTCCCATTCTTATAATACCAAGTAGAATAGCCGTCTCTTAAATTATTTACTTTTTCTTGTTCGCTATAAAGTTCTCCTGTTGCATAATAAAAGTGCACAACTCTTTTCCCAGTGTCTTTATAATCTTTAAATGCGTAAAAATAAATTGAATCAACATTCAAAGTCTCATTGCAATTAGCGTCAAAATAAGTTGTATCGCTTTTAGATTGTCCAAATGACATAAAAGAAAGGAAAAAACAAAAAATGATAAGATGTATTTTCATAAGTTACTCTTTTTCATATTCAAACTACTCTACTCCAATAAAAATTTCAACTTCGGAATTTTCTCCATGTTGAGATTTTTCTCCGTAAACTTCAAAATCATAATTGTATTTTCTATTTAGGTTTTTGTCGTTTTGCCAAATGTTCACCCAAGTATTTACAACCGCTTGTGGCATTTCTCCTTTTGCGACAAATTTTTGGAAGTTATCGGCTTTAAATTCACGTCCTGTTAACCCTTTTGGAATTTCATCGAGTGTTGTTACCAAAACTCCAATAAAAGTCGTGTATTCATCCGTATAATCGCTTTTATAGTCCGTATAAATAGAAAGAACAACATTTGATACTTTATTGGGAATTTTTTCTAGTAAATTTTCAGCGTAAAATCGTCCCCAAAGTTCTCCTAAATCCTTTGAAGCTTGGTTATCTTTGTTAGTTGTTCTTACCGAAATACCGATGATTTTGAATCCGTTTGTCATGTTGTTTGTTTTAGAATGCTAAAAATACAAAAATACAAGCATTCATTAATCTTGACCGAACCAAGTGAATTTTCCGTTTGATTTATCTACTATTCCAAATTGTGTATTGTTGTAAACAATCCAAATAGCTTCTTTATTATCTGTTCGCTCGTTATTTTCAAAAGAAAAATAAACAATAATTGGACGTTCTACTCTATACTTTTCAAGATTATTATCCTTCCAAGGATCAGTGCGCCACAATTGCCTTCCATTAGAATCTAACGCTGTTATAAATACCTGAGAAGTATCGAGAATAAACAAGGTTTTAGTAGAATCATCAGAAAGAGTTGCGTGTGCAGCAAGTTGTTTTGAACTGTTATTTTGCCCCCAAGAAAAATTGACAAGCAAGAGACAGAAATTTAATATAAGTAGGTGTTTTTTCATTATTCAACTGTTTTAGAATCTGTACCATTCATAATTTGAAGTTGTTTGAAAGCTGAGATTTCGTTCTCTGGAATACTTTCGTGTTTTCGCTTTTTAAATTCTGTATAAATAGCTTCAAACTCTTCGTAACTCCAAAATACTTCTTTTAATTTCAATTTTTCCATTTTGTATGAATTAATCAAATTTATTTGTAAACCATAAAAGTACGACTTATAATCTTTCAGTTCAAACAACTCAATTTTAGTAGAATTTATGGGTAAACTCACGTTAAACTCTTTTTTGTTCTTTAAATAAGTAATTTCAAGAGAATAATCAGTCATTTCAAGAGAAGTAACCTTCTTAGAATAGTTAAATACTAACAAATAAATAAGTCCATAAATTAATAGAATTCCAATAATAAATATAACAAGATAAAAAAGAGGACTCTGAAAGAATGATTTATAATTAACAATTAAATAAAGTGCAAACACTATCAGAACAGTAGCTATCAACTTAAATACCAGTGTTTTTAAGGGAGAACTATTTTTAGTAGTTGGCTGTTGACTTTTGAAGGTTATCGTGTTTTGCATCGAAGTTGAAAGTTATTGTTTCAATTTTCCAATTTCCGTCAAAACTGCTATTAATTCTTCAGATTTCTTAGTTCCTATGAGCAATCTTTTGTTGTTGGTAAACTCCAATTGCAAACCTATGTTCCCTGAAACGTTATATGCTTTTCCATTTCCAAAAATCCCATATCTTATTCCCCAACCACCATATTCCAATATGGGAGAATATCTTTTAACATAAGATGTGGATATACTTTCCCAAGCAAAATACTTGTATTTTCGTTGAAATGGAAAATAGCGAACATAGATTCCATCTATTTTTATCATTGTATCTAAGCGCAGAAGAAATAGCAAAATATTAAATAATAACATGATGCAAACAACGATAATCAAGTTACTTTCAATAATTGAACGATGAAATATAATAACGCTGTTCAGAATTCCGTAAACAACAAAACTATTAGCTATTAGTAGCATTAACATCAGCCACCATTGTCTAAATTTTTGGCTTTCGGTAAATAATAGTTGGTTGTTCATCGGTGGTTATTTTCTAAAGGGGTATACAGCACTACTTTTTTCTTCTCATTAATACATAATTTTGTGGTGTTGATCCATTACCTTCGCAATAAACATTGTTAGAAACAATTTCCCAACCTTGTTTTTCATATTCTTGAATTCTTTTTAAAAGAGGACTAAAATCATAATTTCCTAATAGTTCTTTTTTTATATCAATAATTTCAAAGCTTTCAGAATTTTTATTAAGTTTTATTGAATTATATGATTGAGTCATTGCCATATACTCATAAGTTTGATTAGTTTCAGAAAAGCCGACAGACGAGAATGTCAAAAGGAAAAAGAAAATAAGTATTTTCATAATTTATAGTTTAAAATTGTGATTTACTCCTCCAAATATACCGATAAATCAAATACATTAAATGTTAATATCAAGTTAGAGAGTTAAAGAAACTAGAGAAATGTCTAACTTTGAAGAGTACAATAAATTCAACTCGTAATGTTTGATTTTAGACTAAAAGTATTCAATACAGTTGCCAAACGGCTTAATTTCACGAAAGCTGCAAATGAATTAAACATTACTCAACCTGCTGTTAGCAAGCATATAAAAGAGATCGAGCAACAAATAAACACACGTCTATTTGATAGAAATGGCACAAAAATAAAGCTCACCACATCAGGAAAAATTTTACAAAATTATACTGAAAAAATCTTTGCTATTTATCGTGAATTGGAATTTGAGATCAATCAACTTCAGCAAAAACACAAAGGAATACTTAGAATTGGAGCTAGTACAACGATTGCACAATATGTTCTTCCTCCGTTATTGGCTAAATTTCACAAACAATTCAAAGACATCAAAATTTCTTTGACAATTCAAAACACAGAAATAATAGAACAATTATTGGCAAAAAATAAAATTGATTTTGGTTTAATAGAAGGCTTCTCAAGAAACAAATTGTTTCACTACTCTCCTTTCATCAAAGATGAAATTGTTTTAATTGCAAGAGCTAATCATCCCATAGCACATAAAAACAGCATTGAACTAGATGAACTATTAAAAACACCTTTACTTTTTAGAGAAGCTGGATCCGGAACACTCGAAACCATTGCTTTTGCACTCAAAACTTTAGGTATAAATTCTTCCGATCTTCAATCAGAAATGGAACTGGGTAATACCGAAAGTATCAAAACATATTTACTGTATTCTGATTGTATGGCTTTTGTTTCTATCCACTCTGTCCTACAAGAATTAAAAAACAAAACACTTATCATCATTGATGTAAAAGATCTAACTATTGAAAGAGATTTTTACTTCATTCAAGCACATGGAAAACATTCTGCTACCACAGATTTATTTTTAAATTTCGCTAGTTTATATAACTTAAAGTAATCATCTATTACTTTTTACCATTTCTTTTGTTATAATGAAATACCGAATTTTGTAGCATAAAATAATTCAAACATAAAATAATGAATAAAATTAACGAATATTTTAATGCCAAACCTAGTCTTCAAAAAGGTATATTCATTGTCGTTGCAGCGCTTTGCCTCACTCCTTTTGTATCTACGCCAGTTGCATTGGTTTTAGGATTTTTAATAGCGCAATTTACCGGAAATCCACTCGAACAAACTACGCAAAAATTAATTCATAAATTACTCCAAATATCTGTCGTAGGATTAGGCTTTGGAATGAACGTTACAAGTGCCTTAAAAGCAGGAAAAGAAGGATTTCTATTTACCGTTGTGAGTATATTTTCTGTTCTGATTATTGGATATTTACTTACTAAAATATTGAAAATTGAGAAAATTACAGGATATTTAATCTCTGCAGGAACAGCTATTTGCGGTGGAAGTGCTATTGCAGCCATTTCCCCTATTATAAAAGCAAAACCGAATCAAATTTCCGTTGCACTTGCGGTGATTTTCACTTTAAATTCAATCGCATTATTGGTTTTTCCTGCAATTGGGACTTTACTTCAACTCACCCAAAACGATTTCGGACTTTGGTGTGCAATTGCCATTCACGATACCAGTTCTGTCGTTGGAGCAGCTAGTAAATATGGTTCAGAAGCATTGGAAGTAGCCACAACCATCAAATTATCAAGAGCTTTGTGGATTATTCCTTTGTCATTCTTATCCGTTTTCTTGTTTAAAAACAAAGAGTCTAAAGTTAAAATCCCATGGTTTATCGCCTATTTTGTTTTAGCAATGATTTTGAATTCTTACGTTCCTTTTGTACAAGAATTTAGTCCATACATTGTGAAAATTGCAAAAGCTGGTTTAACGCTTACTTTGTTCTTAATTGGAGCTGGACTCACTATGAAAGTCATCAAAAACATTGGCGCTAAACCTTTGTTATTAGCTGTCATTCTTTGGATTCTTATTTCTGTAGGAACATTGTTGGTGATTTTGTATTAGAGATTAAGTATATTTGATGAGTTTAAGATTCATTTATAAGCTATTATGAAATTTAACTATTCAAAGAATGAGACAAAGATTGCTAAAGCAGCGATTATCATTATTTTCCTTGCGCTAATTAGATGTATTTCTGAATGTTTCAGATTACAACATTACAGTGAAATTGAATTGAATTTTACTCAATTAAAACCTTTTTTAATCGCTTCATTGATTTCAGCAATTACTTTATTGATGATGGTAATTGCTCTCTTTTATCACAAGAATAAACTTATTATTGGACTTGCTATTTTAACCATTTCGCTTTTATTAATCATAAAATGGGAATATTCAATTCCTTAGTAAAATATTATTTATCAATAAATTAAACCTATTTACATGAAGTTATTATTTACTATTTTCTTAGTCTTACACATTACTGGCGGAGCAATCGGACTCATCACTGGAACAATCAATATTCTCAAGAAAAAAGGTGGTAAAAGTCACATTTTAGTTGGCAAACTTTTCATCTACGGAATGGCAACAGCTGGATTCTCAGCCTTAGTTTTATCCATTATGCATCCTAATTATTTCTTATTTATTGTGGGAATTTTTACGCTTTATATGATTAGCACAGGAACTAGATACATTCGCAAACAAATGCTTGGATTAGAACAAAAACCAGGATTAATTGATTGGATGATCACTATTTCTATGCTTATTGTTGGAATTGCATTTATCGCAATAGGGATCATATTACTCATAAAATCAAATAATTTCGGAATTGTATTTATCGTTTTTGGTGCATTAAGTTTGAGATTCGTACAATCTGATTTCAAGAACTACAAAGGAAATTCAGCGATAAAAAACTATTGGCTTCTCGCCCACTTTCAGCGAATGACAGGTGCTTATATAGCTTCATTAACTGCATTTTTATTGGTTAACATAAAATATTCACCTATTGAAATTCCAGCAACTATCATTTGGCTTTTACCAACGATAATCTTATTTCCAGTTATCTCGCGCTGGAACAGAAAATATGAGGTAAAAAATTGAGTCTAATTAAACTCATTTTTAACTTTATCTTTGTTCAAAATAATTCTTTATACTTTATTTAAATTAAAGTTGAACTTTTAGTAACAATGCATATTTTAAAAAACAACTATATAACATTTCTCTTTCTCCTAACTTCACCAACACTTCTTGCTCAATACAATGAAACAATAAGAGCAGACAGACCTGGACAAGCAAACTGTGCTTATACTGTGGGTAAAAATATATTTCAGTTACAATCGGGAATTGATTTAAGCGGGATAAAAGCACCTACTTTTAAATCTAATTCACTCATTCCAAGCACAGTATTACGCATTGGACTTACCTCCAAATTCGAGTTAAATACAGCTTGGGAATATAGAGTAGATTATGTTAAAGTAGATACCGTAAATTATAGGTATCAAGGCCTGAGTTTAGCCGCTGTTGGAATGCGATTTAACATCATAGAAGCCAATAATCATCAACCAGCTATTGCATTTCAATTTTCATTAAAAATGCCTATCTTGTCTAAACATTATAATTTTAAAAATATCGCTCCTACATTTTTATTAATCATCGCTGAAAATTTATCCGATAAATTTACTTTAGCAGTAAACGCAGGAGCTAATTTTAATGGAAACAATGCTGTTCCAACGGGAACTTATGTAATAAATATTGCCTACGCAATCAATAAAAGATGGGGAGTTTTTCTAGAAAACTACGGAAATTATTCTACGCATTTTTTTGATAACCGTTGGGACACAGGAATTGCTTATCTTGCTACAAACGACTTACAACTAGATCTATACGGAGGTGTTGGATACAACAAAGGAACTTTAGATTATTTTGTAAGTACAGGAATATCATACCGATTAGTGGCATTGAGAAACAAATTATTAAACAAAAAACAACCTCAAATATGAGCGTATTAAAAATTAACACTAAGTTACTTTTTCTATTTATTTTGATAGCAGTATTTACATCGAATGCTCAAAAAGACAGCACAAATAGAATTGCCGACTCTTTGCAAAATAATTTTCTTTCAATACAATCAAAACAATTGAAAGAACTAGAAAATACACGCATAAAAGATTCAATAAAAAAAGTGGAGCTTCAAAAAGAAATTGGAGAATTATCTACAGTTGACAATGTTAAAAAACAGGAATTACTTGGTGAATTAGATAATCTTAAAAGTCGAGAAACTGAACGAATCAAAGTAAAACAACATAAAATTGATTCTCTACGTAATTTCGTAAAAGGTTTTGAAGTAGCTCCATTTATGCATGACACTCTATTTTCTGTTTACACAAAAATAGGAAGTTCAACAGCGAAAGACAGAGCAATAACAATCACTAAACGAATAAAAACATTAGCAGATGATTATTTATTCAACGCTGATTCATTGAAAGCTGAACCAAATGAAACAACTATAGATATTGTTTACGGAGATATTATCATCATGAGTATTTCTGAAAATGATGCATTATGGAAAAATACTTCAAAAGAGGAGCTAGCAGCTCACTATAAAGAAATTATAGGTAATGCTGTAATGAACTATAAAAAAGCAACTAGTTTCACTACAATCATTAAACAAGTAGGTTTGGCTGTTCTAGTGATACTCCTACTCGGTTTTTTAATATATTTGATTGTAAAATTATTTCGCTTTACGAAAATAAAAATTGAAGTACAAAAAAATAGACGAATTAACGGAATAAAAATCCGCAATTATGAATTATTCACTGCTAATAGTCAACTGAAGTTCTTTTTAAAGCTAAACGCAATACTAAAATGGGTAATCATTATAACATTAGTATATATCGCACTGCCCATATTATTCAGTATTTTTCCGTGGACGAAAGGTTTTGCACATACCTTATTTTCCTATTTTATTAATCCGCTTCATAAAATAGTGATGGCTATTTGGGGATATTTACCTAATTTATTTACCATTGTTGTCATCTACATCGTTTTTAGATACATATTAAAAGGAGTTCATTACTTAAAAACAGAAATTGAAAAAGGAGCATTAAAAATTCCTGGTTTTTTTCCAGACTGGGCAAATCCTACTTTTCAGATCGTCCGAATACTCATTTATGCTTTCATGTTCGTAGTAATATTCCCCTATTTACCAGGAAGTGACAGTCCCGTATTTCAAGGAGTTTCTGTGTTTTTAGGTGTTTTATTTACTTTTGGATCTTCGGGTTCTTTGAGTAACATTATCGCAGGACTTGTTCTTACCTATATGCGAGCGTTTAAAATTGGAGACCGTGTAAAAATAGGCGAAATTACAGGTGATATTATAGAAAAGAGTTTACTCGTTACAAGAATAAGAACTATAAAAAATGAGATTATTTCCATTCCAAATTCAGCTGTAATGAATATTCACACAATCAATTATAGCAGTGATGCTCCCGAAAATGGATTGATTATAAATACAACTGTTACAATAGGTTATGATGTTCCATGGAAAAACATACACAAAGCGTTAATTGAAGCAGCAAATCGCACTGAATTTTTATTAAAAGAACCTAAACCATTTGTTTTACAAACCAGTTTAGAAGATTTTTATGTGTCTTATCAAATAAATGCACACACAAGAGAACCAAATAAACAAGCTGTAATCTATTCTAATTTGCACCAAAACATACAAGATTGTTGTAATGAAGCAGGTATTGAAATACTTTCTCCACATTATAGAGCCGCTAGAGATGGAAATATGACAACTATTCCAGCTGACTATCTAGACAAGACATACAAAGCGCCTCCTTTTAGTATGAATATTACAAAAGATGAAAAGTAAAACTGTGATTTTATTTCTATTCTAAAAATCCAACTTGCTCATAAAATCGTAGTTATTAAAAACTTAAAACAAAACGATTATGGGAAAGATTATTCAAAAGTTAGATAGTTTAAGGGATTTTCCTTTACTCTTCATTCGCTTGGTATTAGCGTATGGTTTTTATGCTCCAGCAATGATGAAAATGAAAGATGTTGGTTCAATTGGCGAATGGTTTGCTTCTATGAACATACCATTTCCAACATTAAGTGCTTATTTGGTAACTGGAGCAGAAGTTTCCGGAATCGTTTTATTGACTTTAGGACTTTTCACGAGGTACATTTCTGTTGTACTTATCTTCTCGATGATTGTAGCCATAAAAACAGTTCACTGGGGAAATGGATTCGAAGCAGGAAACAACGGTTTTGAAATTCCACTTTACTATATGATTATGCTATTTACCTTGTTTATTTATGGAGCTGGACGCTTAAGTTTAGATAAGCTAATTGGCAAGAAATATCTTTAATAAACTCCTTTTCAGTATAATTTAATTTTTATTTTAATACACTACTGTCCGATAAAACTTTTTGAAAGCGGGATTTCTATAATAAGATTTCCCGCTTTTTTGTATTTTAGTTTTGAGAACAAAAAATACAATGAATAAAAGTAACTATTTTTTTGGACAA
>Ga0164242_10001847_pt1 | contig 24814 bp, 23 predicted proteins | sample OricomgcompostMG_FD_108783 | JGI IMG/M metagenome (GOLD analysis project Ga0164242, IMG submission 108783) | Miracle-Growth compost microbial communities from Emeryville, California, USA - Original compost - Miracle growth compost (MG) ...
CACGAGGTCGCCGCGCTCGCCATCGCCGGCTTCGACGCCGCCCTCTACCCCGGGTCGTGGTCACAGTGGAGCACCATCGGGCGGCCCGTCGCCACGGGCTGTCCGGCCGACTGAGGGCCCGGTCCGGAGCAGGGTTCTACATGTTGTAGAGTCAGCGCCGCCGACTCCCGAGCAGCGGGAGCCAGATCAAAGGCGCAATGTCCTATGCCCCGTCGTCGACTGCACGCACTCGCCTTCGCCGTACCCGTGATCGCGTCGCTCGCCTTGGCCGGCGCTGCCAGCGCCCACGTCACCGTCAACCCCAACACGGCGACGGGCGGCAGCTACTCCAAGCTGACCTTCCGCGTGCCGACCGAGTCGGACACCGCCTCCACGACCCGGCTCGCGGTCTACTTCCCGCCGAAGCCGGCATTCGCGGCGGTCAGCGTGAAGCCGCACCCGGGCTGGACCTTCAAGGTCAGCAAGAGCGGTGACGACGTCAGCAAGGTGGTCTGGACGCCGACCTCCGCGGCGAGCCGGATCAAGCCCGGCGAGTTCGATGAGTTCGACATCTCCCTCGGCCCCCTGCCGACGTCGGGCACGGTCGTTTTCAAGGCGCTGCAGAGCTACAGCGACGGCACGGTCGTGCGCTGGATCGACCCGACCGTCGCCGGCCAGCCCGAGCCGGCACACCCGGCCCCGGTCCTGACCCTGACACCGGCCTCGGCCGCCCCCAGCAACGCCTCGACGACGAGCGACGTGACGCCGGCCAAGGAGGTCGTCGAGAAGGACGACAACTCGAAGGCACCACTCATCCTGTCGATCATCGCGGTGGTGCTCGCAGCCGGGGCCGTCGGGCTTTCCGCCGTACGGCGTCGGCGGTCGTAATCTGAAGCGCCGGCCGGGTGGCCGGCGCAGGAGGTGTGGGAATGTCCGGCATGCCCGGGATGGACGCTGAGCTCTCGCCGCTGTCGTGGCACACGTTCTTCACGACTTGGCGTCTGGAGGCCGGCTGGCTCGAGGCCGCGGTGCTGATGATCGGCGGCTATCTGCTCGCTCGCCGCGCCGCCGGCCGGTCCTCCACGGTGCGTCCGTGGCGCGTCGCGTCCTGGCTGATCGGCGTGGTGCTGATGTGGGCCTGTGTCGCCTCGGCGATCGGGACCTACGCGATGTCGGTCTTCTGGATGCACATGGTGCTGCACCTGATGCTGATCATGGTGGTGCCGACGCTGTTGGTCCTCGGGCATCCGTTGACGGTGCTGCTGGAGGCGTTCCAGGGCTCCGCGCGCGAGCGGGTGCAACGGATCCTGCACTCCTGGCCGGTCACGGTGCTCAGTCATCCGGTCACCGGGGTGGTGGTCTACACCGCGACCATCATCGGCACCCACCTGACCGGCTTCATGGACAGCATGGCGGAGCACTCGTGGCTGATGACCGCCGAGCTCGTCCTGTACGTCGTCGCCGGCTACCTCTTCCTGATGCCGCTCCTCGGCGAGGAGCCGACCAAGCCCAACCCGCCGTACCTGCTGCGCCTGGGCATCCTGGTCGCGGCGATGATCCCGGACACGATCGTGGGCATCGTGCTGCTGCAGACCAACTCCGTGCCGTTCCCGCGGATGATGGCGATGCACCCCGACTGGGCGCCCGATCCGCTGCACGACGTCCAGACTGCCGGTGCGCTGATGTGGGCCGGCGGTGACGGCCTGATGATGGCGATCGCTGTCGGGCTGATGATCAGCGTCATCACCTCCCCCGAGCGCCGGACCCGGATGACCGGCACATGGCTGGAGGGTGCACGCCGCTCGGCCTTGGTCGAGCACAGCGGAGAGGGTCTCGAGGAGGTTACCGACCCCGACGGCGAGGAGGCCCTGGCCGCCTACAACCGGATGCTGGCGAGGCTGCGCGAGCACGGGTGACCGCGACTTTGCACAAATGGTAGTCCGAGTTTGCACCCCTAGGGGTGCAAACTCGGACCACCATTTGTGACAACTCGGGCTGGAAGTCGGGACGTCAGCTGATCGGCAGCGTGACGTAGCCCGTCGCCTCGTCGATCGCTGTCGTCCGGATGGTCACGGCCAGGCGCCACTCCCCCGCCACCGGTACGGCGACGTCGCCGGTGCGATGCCCCGCGCCGGCGTCCGAGAGGGTCACCGACAGCGGCCCGAGCTGCTTGCTCGGCAGCGATACCGCGGCGGTGATCTCCTTCGGTTCACTCGGCCGACCGTCCTTGTCGACGACATAGATCTGCAGCTGCATCTGCCGGTCGCCCGCGGGGGTCGCTGACACCCGCACGATGTCGCCGACGAGGGTCAGCGAGCCGCCTGCACTGGGGTGATAGGCGGTGTTCGCCGGCTCGGTGGCAACCAGGCCGGACGTGACCCCGAGGACGGCGCACAGCCCGAGCGTCTCGCCCAGCACACTCACCCGCAATCGACTCGGCAGTCCAACGGTGGCACGGTTCACGAGCGCCTGCGAACCAGCGGCCAAGACCAGCACCAGCGCGACGACGAGCAGCTTGACCAGCAGCTCGTGACCGTAGGTCGTGTGCCACAGGGCTGCCCAGGACCCGACGTGCCGGGCAGCCTGCCAGATGCCGGTGGCGACGAGCAGGAGCACTGCCGCGACCGCCAGCTTCGAGAACCGCCGCGCGACCGCGACGGCGTCATCCGCCGTGTGGATCGCGACCAGGATCAGCACCAGGCCACCGAGCCACGTACTGGCGGCCAGGACGTGGACGGTGTCGTTGATCAGCGCGAGCACACGGCCGTCGCCGGCGGCGGCGTGACCGGAGAAGGCGAACGTCAGCCCCATCGCGATCGCAAAGGCCGACACCGCGAGTCGCCGCGGCACCCGCCGGCTCAGGTAGACGACACCCACCGCGCCAACCGCAGCCAGCACGAACCGTGCGATCGTCGCGTGTCCGTACGTCGACCCCAGCACCTCGCGGAGCAACGCCCCATCGGTGACGCTGCCCATTCCGAGCGCGGCGTCATAGGGCCCCTTGAGCAGCACGTCCGCGATCGCGCCGACGGCGAGCAAGAGCGCGCCGAAGAGCGCCAGGCGGCGTACTCGCCGTTCGGACCAACCCTCACCCCACAGCCACGCCACTACCAGCAGAACGCCGACCAGCAGCGCCGAGCCGGCATAGCCCAGCCAGCGCGCGACACCGAGACCGGCGCTGATCCCGGTCGAGCCGCTGTCGTGCGGCACCGGTGGCGCGGTGCTGGCCTTGCCGACCGCGAAGGTGTAGGCCCCCGACACCGGGTGGGAGTCGGCTGACACGACCCGCCAGGAGACCAGGTAGCTGCCTTGCGCAGTGCCGCTGTGCAGTCTCACCGCGACCTGATCGGCATGGTTTGGGGGGTGCGCCACATCGCCATGGTCGATCCGCTGTCCATCGGGACCGTAGACCCGCAGGGAGCCCGGCACCAGCGTCACCGGCTCGTCGAAGCGCAGCGTCACAGTGCTCGGCAGCGCCTTCAGCACCGCGTCGGGACGCGGGTCGCTCGACTCGAGGACGGCGTGGGCAGACGCCGGACCCGCCAGCAGCACCAGCGATGCGGCGAACACGGTGACGAGCGCGGCGGGCACCAGTCTGCGGCCGATGCGAAGCCCGTGCCCGGTGGCGCCGGCCATCCGGGTGACGGCACGCAGCGGTGGCGGATGCCCGGTGCCACCTCGGCGGATGCTCCGAGTCCGTAGCCCCGGCAACGGGCCACCGGTGTCCTCGATCGCCAACAGCCACAAGAACACGGTGCCGAACACCATGCCGAGGTGTGGCAGCTCGTGCGTCACGCCGATCGCCCCGTCGTCGACGTCGGCGATCGAGGTGACGAGCAGCAGCACCGATGCGCTGGCGAGCACCGGCACGTAGCCGCGTGCGAGCCGTGGCCGCACCGCAGCGCAGATCATCGCGACACAGAGCGCGATCGTGAACGACGACGACTCGTGCGACTCGTGGTTGCGGCTGTCCAGCATCTCCATCGTCGCCGTGGCCAGCTCGAAGAGCCCCAGCGCGGCGATGCCGAGCCGTAGCGCGAGCCGGGCGCTCACGCGGCGACGGCCCAGCCGCAGACGCGTGCTCTCGACGAGCCGCGGGCCGAGATCGGCGGGTGGCTCGACGGCAGCAGCACGCCGGACGATCCGGGCAGCAGACGCCAGCGAGCGCTCGTAGGTCGCGCACCCGGCACATCTCGCCACGTGGGCACGCAGCGTCGTCCCATCGACCGGGACGGCTTCTCCGTCGTACTGCGCCGAGAGGGCCTCACGCGCCTCAGAACATCTCACGCTGGACAGGTCGCTCGGACCCCGGCCGCGGTTCCCGGCCATGCACCGCGAGTCTGTCGGGGGGCCATCACGCCAGCAGCCGCCCGGCATCCGCATCGATCATCGCGACCAAGTCCTCGCGCGCCCGGGCCACGCGAGAGCGGATGGTGCCGACCGGACAGCCGCACGCCTCGGCCGCGTCCGTGTAGGTGTAGCCGAGCAGCTGGGTCAGCACGAACGCCATCCGCCGGTCCTCGTCCAGCGCTTCGAGGAGCGACTCGAGCACCACGCTCCCCTGATGGTCCGGTACGTCGCGGCGGACCCGGACCGGTTCACGGCGGCGGCGCTGCCGGGACGCGATGTCGTCGGCGACGACGCGGCGCACGATGCTGAACAGCCAGGGTCGGATCGGGGCCTCGCCGCGGTAGGAGCGCAGCGACCGGATCACCCGCAGGTAGGTCTCCTGGGCGAGGTCGTCGGCGCGGTCGCGGTCGCCGAGGTGGGCACAGAGCCGCCACACGTCACGCCACGTCGCGGCCACGAACTCCTGCATCGCGGATGCGCGATGCAGCGGTGCCGCATCCCGGGCGGCGCACGCCAGCCGCGTCCACGCGTCCGGATCGGTCACGGCGGTGACTGTAGTCAGCGTCAGTCGACTGCCGGGAACCGAGGGCGCTCACGCCGACCTAGCAGATTCACGGAAGGGTGAACGCAACCTTCCGGGTCGCCACGTCGACACTGGCCAGGGTGACGGCGACGTCGGTGCCCAACGGCAGCGGGTCGCTGCCGGACGCGGCCACGGACGCCTCCACCGCCGGCTCGCGCAAGATGACGCTGCCGTGGGTGCCGGTCTTCTCGTCCACCTCGACGATGACACCCTCGAAGCTCTCCCCCACATGTGACTCGAGCACACCAGCCTCGACCAGGTCGACCACCCCACGCTCGTACGCCGAGGAGCGGTGCGCACTCGCCCGCATCTCATCGGGCAGTGTCGTCAGCGCCTGGTGCACCCACTGCGGCACCGGCCGGTCCGCGCACAGCGCTACGCAGATCTCTCCGGCGTACCGATCGACGAGGCGACGCAGCGGAGCCGTCACGTGCGCGTACTCCGATGCGAGTGCGGCGTGCTCCGTCCATGCCGGCAGCTCGCCATCGAATGCCGCATATCCGCTGCCGCGCAGGAGACGCGTGCAGGCCACCGTCATTGCGGCGTGCTTGGGGTCACCGGGGTCGAGCGTGCGGATGAAGTCGGGATAGAGCATCTCGGCCGGCCAGTCGATACCGAGCGCGCGGGCGGTGCGGTGCAGCCGCTGCACGTCCCGTGGGTCGGGTGCCGGCAGCGTTCGGAGTACGCCGACCCGTGCGTAGACCATCAGCGCCGCGGCGCCGAACCCGGTCAGCAGCGAGATCTGGGCGTTCCACTCCTCGACCGGCAACGAGCGGCGGAACGCGAGTCGCCACTGGTCGCCGACGACCTCGATCTCCTGGTCGGGCAGGGCCAGATCGACTCCACCACGCTTCGCCTCGATCCGCTGCCGCAGCTCGCCGATCTCCTTCAGCAGCCGCAGCATCTCCGGCGCCGTACCGGCGTCGAGCTGCTGCTGCACGTCGGCATAGTCGAGCTTGGCGGTGCTCCTGACGCGGGCTCGCTCGACGTGGGTGGACGTCGCCTCACCGTCGGCGTCCAGCTCGATCGTCCACAGCAGCGCGGGCCGGATCTCGCCCGGGAGCAGACTGGCCGCGCCCTCCGAAAGCACCTTGGGGTGCAGCGGAATCTTGGAGTCGGCGCCGTAGAGCGACTCGCCCCGCTTGTGCGCCTCCACGTCGATCGGGTCGCCCGGCCTGATGAAGGCGGCGAGATCGGCGATCGCGTAGTGCACCGTGTAGCCGCCGGTGTCTGCGTTGCGGCTCAGGTGCATCGCCTGGTCGAGGTCCATCGACGTCGGCGGATCGATCGTGACGAACGGCAGGTCGCTGCGGTCCAGCTCCGGGAGCCGCGGCTGGGCCGCGGCGGCGGTGGCGGCGGCCTCGACCTCGGCCGGGAAGTCCGGCGTGACGTCGAGCTCCTCCTGCAGTTGCTGGATGCCGGCGCGGAGGGTCTGCGCAGCCACGCCGTCGTCGGCCTGGGCGACCCGGATCACTCGATTGCTGGGCACGTTGGAAAGATAGCCGTTCGTGCTGATCCTGTTGCCGCCGTCCGAGGGCAAGACCGCGCCGTGCCGGGGCGCCCCGTTGTCGCTGTCCGGCCTGTCGCTGCCGGCGCTGACCCCGGCGCGGTCGGCGGTGATCGAGGCGCTGGTCGAGCTGTGCTCGGGCGATCCGGCGGTCGCGATGGAGATCCTCGGCGTGCCCAAGACGCAGCCGGACCTGGTCGCCCTGAACGCCGCCATGCTCTCGTCGCCGACGGCACGGGCCGATGCGATCTACACCGGCGTCCTGTACGACGCCCTTGGACCCGCAACGCTCTCGACCGCTGCCAAGCGCCGTGCCGCCGCGCGGGTGATGGTGACCTCGTCGGTCTTCGGGCTGGTCGGGTTCGGCGACCGGATCCCGGCGTACCGCCTCTCCGGCGACACCACGCTGCCCGGACTGGGTGGGGTCCAGGCGCACTGGCGGCGCCACCTGGGTGCCGGCGCCCTGGAGGCCCTCGGCGAGGGCCTGCTGGTCGATCTGCGCAGCGGGACATACGCAGCGTTCTGGCGTCCCGACGACGACGTGGCCGCCCGGACCGCGACGGTGCGGATCCTGCACGAGATCGGTGGCGCGCGCAAGGTCGTCAGCCACTTCAACAAGGCCACCAAGGGCCGGATCGTGCGCGCCTTGATGGAGTCGGGCGCGACACCGCGGACGCCGGCGGCACTGGCGGATGTGCTGCGCGACCTCGGCTGGTCGGTGGAGATCGGTGCGCCGAGCAAGAAGGGCGTGCAGCTGGACGTCGTGGTCAGCGAGCTCTGAGGCGCGGCCCTCGGACGAAACGGTGGCCGTCATCGGCGTGTCGCCACCACTTCGTCCGGGACGTCCGGGACGCGTCGCCTACCAGGCCGTGCCGGCGAACGGATCCCGCGAGGGCGGCAGCGCGTTGAACAGCCGCAGCGAGCCCCGAGTGGAGCCGTCGTTGCCGTCGTCGTAGAAGGTGATCACGCTGATCGACGCGGGCGCGAGCTCCATCCGGTAAACCGCGTCGAGGTCGGCCTCCAGCGCCCGCGCGACCAGTGTCTTGATCGGGGTGACATGGCTGACGACCATCACTGTCTGCCCGTGATGCTCGTCCAGCAGCCGGTCGAGCCCGGCCAGGACCCGCTTCTCGACGGTCCGGAACGACTCTCCACCTCGCGGCGCCTCTTCCAGCGACCCGAGCCACCGGTCGATCTCCCCGGGGAATCGCTCCTTCACTTCGGCGAAGGTCAGGCCGTCCCAGTCGCCGAACTCCATCTCAGCGAAGCCGTGCTCCTCGCTGACCTGCTTGGCGAGTACGCCGGCGGCGATCTCCGCCGACTCGCGCGTCCGCCGTACCGGCGAGGTGACGATGGCGCTGATCCGGTCGGCAATCGGCATCAGCCACTCGGCGGCTGCCCGGACCTGGGCCCGGCCGTCGTCGGAGAGCGGCGGGTTGGACGAGGCCAGCCCACCGGAGAATCGCTTCTCGGCCGTATGCCGTGTAACACCGTGCCGCAGCAGGATCAGCGTGGTGGCCGCGCCCGGCGACGACCAGCCGCGGGAAGGGGCCGTACTCCTGACCGACTCGACCTCGGCGACCAGGCTCTCGGGTTGCTCGGTGAGCGTGACGCCGTGCCGCAGCCCGTCGAGCGCTTCGTTGACCAGCCGGTCCGCGTGCTTGTTCTGCGCCCTCGGGATCCAACGGTAGGCGATGCCGGGCGGGGCGAGCGCCTGCGCCTCCTCGACGAGCGGCTTCATCGCGGGGTGCTTGACCTTCCACCGGCCGCTCATCTGCTCGACGACGAGCTTGGAGTCCATCCGGACCTCGACCTCTGCCTCCGGTGCGAGCTCGGCGGCCAGGCGGAGACCCGCGATGAGGCCGGAGTATTCGGCGACGTTGTTGGTGGCGATCCCGATCGGGGTGCCGTCCTCGGCGAGGACCGTGCCCGTCGCCGCGTCCTTGAGGACGGCGCCGTACGCCGCGGGGCCGGGGTTCCCTCGCGAGCCGCCATCGGCCTCGATGATGACGCGGGCGACCACGTCGGCCGAGTCTGTCGAGGCGCCCGTCACAGCCCGGACTCGGCGGTCCGCACCAGGATGACGCCACACTCCTCGTGTCGGATGACTTCGTCGGACTGCGCGCCGCGGATGCGGGACAGCTCCGCCGGCTCGACGGTGAGCCGGCAGCCGCCGCACTGACGAGCGCGCAGCTCGGCCGCGCCGACGCCGTGCTGCTCGCGCAGCCGGTCGTAGAGCGCCATCAGGTCGGCCGGCATGCCCTCGATCGCCGGCTCCCGCTCCGCGATGGTCTCGGCGAGCTTGCGCTCGATCTCGGCGCCGCGCTCAGCGCGGGTGGCGGTGACCTCGAGGATCCGCGCGTCGATCTCGGCGATCTGCAGGTCGAATCCAGCGGCTGCCTTGACCGCCTCTTCGAGCTGCTCCATCACCTCCAGCTCCTCGTCCTCGAGAACGCTGATCCGCCGGTCGATGTTGGCCAGCTCGGCTTGGAGCCGCTCCAGGTCCTTCGGGTTCGTGACCTGGCCGGCGTCGATGCGCTGCTGCTCCTTGGTGCGGCGTACGCGCACGGCCTCGACGTCCTTCTCTGCCTTGGCCTGGGCCAGGGCGAGGTCGTCACGGCGGGTGCGAACGTCGATGGCGACGTCGTCGAGCTTCTTCCGCTCGACCTGCAGATCCTGGATCTGCTTGGTCTCCGGGAGGTTCTTCAGCTGGTGGCGCAGCTGCAGGGTCCGCGCGTCGATCTCAGCGATGTCCAGCAGCTTCAGCTGGGCGAACGGGTCGGACTTCACCAGTGCTCCTCTTGAGATGTCAGATGCTGCAGTGCCTCAGTGGGTGTGCGCGGAGTCAGATGCGGAGTGTCCACGGGTCGGTGACGATCTCCGAGACGCGCGTCTCCACCCTATCCCCCAGCGCTTCCCGGAGCCGCTTGGCGACGACGGGCAGCCAGGTCCACTCGGCCGCCCAGTGAGGTACGTCGACGAGCGCCGCACCGTCGTGCTCCAGGAACTCACTGCTCAGGTGGTGCCGCAGATCGCTGGTGACGTAGACATCGGCGGCCGAGGACCGGACCGTCGGCAGCAGCGAGTCGCCGGCTCCTCCGCACAGAGCGACGGTCCTGATGGTCCGGTCCGATCTGCCGCCCGCCCGGATACCGGCAGCGGTCTTCGGCAGTACGTCGGCGACGTGCCGGGCGAACTGCATCAGTGTCATCGGCTCGGGCAGCACGCCGATGCGGCCGAAGCCCGTCCTCGCTCGGACGGTCGGCGCCAGCTCGACGACGTCGTACGCCGGCTCCTCGTAGGGGTGCGCCTTCAGCAGCGCCTCGACGACCACGGCCCGGTGCCCGCGCGGGACGAGTACCTCGATCCGGACCTCCTCCACGGTCTCGATCTCTCCGATCGCGCCGATGTGCGGCTGCGCGCCTGCGAGCGGGCGGAACCGGCCCGCTCCGGTCGAGGAGAAGCTCGCGCTGTCGTAGTCCCCCAGGCGTCCGGCGCCGGCAGCCGCGAGCGCGTCGCGCACACGTGCGGCGGCAGCGGTCGGGACGTAGGTGGTGAGCTTGTCCCAGCGCTCGGCGGCATCGGCGTCCTCGAGAGGTCGGACGTCGGTCAGGCCGAGCGCCAGCGCCATCGCCTCGCTGACGCCGGTCTCGGCCTGATCGGCGTTGGTGTGCGCAGCCAACAGGCCGCACCCGGCCTGGGTGAGCGTCCACAGCGTGCGGCCCTTGGGCGTGGTCGGCGCGAATCCATGCACCGGCTTGAGGAAGAGCGGGTGGTGCGTGACCAGCAGCTGCGCGCCCCACTCCTGCGCCTGCCGGGCCACGGGCAGGGTCGGGTCCACCGCGAACAGCACCTTCTCCACCGGCGCTTCGGGGTCACCGTGGACGAGGCCGACGGCGTCCCAGCCCGCCGCCGTGTGCGGCGGATACCACGCGTGCAGCAGGTCGACGACCTCACCAAGGGTTGGGGCTCCAGACATGTGCTTCAGGCTAGTGCTGGGCTCCGACAAGCTCTCCCCCACGGCCTTGAGGGTCGGCTTCTGTTGAGTTAGCGGATAGACGAAAGCGTCGTACAGCCGGTGCCACCACAGTCTGGGACTGCTGCACGATCTGGCGACAGTTTTGACCTGCCCCACCAGAGAGGTTCCAGTGATGGTGGCTAAGTGCTGGCTCTCTTCGAGAGGCTGACACCGTGCCACGTGCCTATCCTGCCGAGTTCCGTACCAGGGCCATCGCCTTGGTCCGCGCCGGCAAGGAACAGAAGCAGACTGCCGGGGAACTCGGCATCCATCCCGTCACTTTGTCGAAGTGGATCCGACAAGACGACATTGACCGCGGGCGTCGTGGACCGTGGCCGGGTTGAGCGTGCGCAGCACCGGCTCCCGAGTCCCACGGCATGGTCCTGGTCCGCGAGATAGGCCCTGACCCTCTCGCGTCAGGTGGCCACACCCTCAGCGCACCTTGAGCAGCAGGACGCGGTCATCCCCGCGACGTGCCTGTGCCCGGCCGTCGCGGTTGCTCGTCGTCACCAGCAGACGGTGCGGTCCAAGCGCGAGGACGCTGCGCAGCCGGCCGTAGCGGCCGGTCAGAAAGGCGTGCGGCGTACCCGCCTTCGCGCCGTGGATCGGGATCCGCCACAGCCGCTCGCCCTTCAGCGCCGCCATCCAGATGGCGCCGTCGGCGTAAGCGATACCGCTGGGCGAGTCCACGCTGGTGCCCCACTGCGCCACAGGGCTCGTGTACTTCGGATTGGAGGTCTTCCCCTGCGTGGCCGGCCAGCCGTAGTCGTGTCCGGCCTTGATCAGATTGAGCTCGTCGGCGGTGTGATCGCCGAACTCCGAGGCCCACAACCGGCCGCTCGGGTCGAAGGCGAGGCCCTCGACGTTGCGATGTCCGTAGGTGTAGACGAGCGACCCGAACGGGTTCCCCGGAGCCGGTTTGCCAGCGGGCGTCATCCGCAGGATCTTGCCGCCGAGCGAGGACTTGTTCTGCGCCAGCGAGGTCACCATGGTCTCGCCGGTGCCGGCGTACAGCATGCCGTCGGGGCCGAAGGCGAGCCGGCCGCCGTTGTGATGCACGCCATGTGGGATGCCGGTGAGGATGAGATGCGGCTGGGTCAGCCGACCGTGCCGGTAGGTCATCCAACCGATCCGGTTGTCCGTCCGCGTCGAGAAGTAGACGTAGACGCGATGATCGGTGGTGAAGTGCGGCGAGGTCGCCAGCCCCAGTAGGCCGGCTTCACCGCCGACTCCGACGTTGGTGACAGAGGCCGCGACGCTTCCGACCGCCCGGTGCGTGTCCTTCTTCACATTGAGCCGGTAGATCGTGCCGGCATCGCGGGAGCCGACCAACACCTTGCCGTTCGGCAGCTCGGTGATGCCCCACGGCACCCGGATGCTCTTCGCGACGGTTCGGATGACCTTCGCCCGCGGCTTGTGCTTCGCCTTGCGCGCGTGCGGTGCCGGGGCAGGCGTGACAGCCGCCGAACTCGTCACGGCGTACGACGCGGCGGTCCTCGAGATCTCGCCCGGGCCGCTTCCGCCACAGGCCGCCAGGGTCAGCGCCGCTGTCGTCAGCGTGGCGAGGACCCCGAGAGGCCGGAGCATGCGACCCATGCTGGCGAGCGTACTTCGGTACCGCAGAGACCGACAGCGCTCCGGCGCGAACTCGCGAGTAGGGCTCACCGAGGAGTAGGAAGTGAAAGGCGTCGGCGTGCCAACGTGCGGCACCACCGACTTGCACCCATGAGAGGACACCATGAGCCAGATCCCGCTGAATGAACGTCGCGCCGCGCGCGAGGCCGCGCGCGTGGACGGCGAGAACGCCCGGTCCTGGCAGCTGGTCTCCGCCGCGCTCACCCACGAGACGTTCGACACCGCCCAGCTCGGTCACGCCGACCAGATCATCCTCGACATGGAGGACGCGATCGACGGCTCACTCAAGCAGCAGGCCCGGGAGAACGTCGTCGCCTGGCTCACCTCCGGCGGCTCCGCCTGGGTGCGGATCAACGACTGGACCACCTCCGAGTGGAGCGCCGACATCGCCGCCCTCGCCGGCACCCCCGGGCTGGCCGGCGTCATGCTGGCGAAGGTCGAGGCCGCGGAGCAGGTCACGGACACGTTCCAGCGCCTCGGCGGCAGCACGCCCGTCGTACCGCTGCTCGAGTCGGCCCTCGGCATCGAAGACGCCGTCACGATCGCCCGCGCCCGCGGCGCCTACCGGCTGGCCTTCGGCAGCGGTGACTACCGCCGCGACACCGGTGCCGCGAACGAGCCGATGGCGATGGTCTACCCCCGCACCCGACTCGTCCTCGCTTCCCGCATCGGCGGCCTTCCCGGCCCGATCGACGGCCCGACCGTCGGCAACAGCCACGCTGTCCTACGCGAGCAGGCCGCCGACGCGGTCAACCTCGGCATGACCGGCAAGCTCTGCCTCGACATCGAGCAGCCCGCCGTCATCAACGAGTCGATGAGCCCGTCGCCGGCCGACGTCGCCTGGGCGATCGACTTCCTCCAGAAGTTCGAGGAGGGCGGCCGCGTGATCCGGGACGGCTCGGACAAGCCGCGCCTGGCCCGCGCCGAGGTCATCCAGCGCCGCGCCGGGGTGTTCCACATCCAGCCGTCTGGGTTCTGAGCGGCCCGGCTCAGATCCGTTCGAACGCCCCGGTCTCGTTGGTCCACACGTCCTCGCCATCCTGGCGGACGACGTAGAGGACCGCGAGGTCGTCGGCGGCTCGGCGAGCGGCGTCCAGCGCCCGCTCCTCGGTGTCGTACTCCCCCATCGTCTCGTCCTGGCCTTCAGTCACGACGTGCACCAGTTGCCACATGCCGAGGCGGTACCCACTCAGGCGTCGTCCGAGCGCCGGAGAAGCACGAGTACGCCGCCGTCTCCGTCACGGACTTCGTCTACCTCCAGGACACCCGACTCCCGCGCCAGCGCCTCGGCCTGGTCGCGGTCGCCGAGTTGGAGGAGGACGGCACCACCGGTCAGCAGGTGTCGTCCCGCCACCCGAAGGCAGACGCGCGCGCCATCCAGCCCGTCCGCACCGCCGTCGATGCTCGGCGGCGGGTCCTCCGGGAAGCGATCGATCTCGTCGCTGCGCACCCAGGGCGGATCTGCGATGACGATCGCGAACCGCTCCTCGGGACGCACCGCAGTGCCCAGATCCTCCTCGCGCACGTCGACCAGCTCGGCCAGGCCGGCCGCCTCCGCATTGCGGCGGGCGTAGCGGCAGGCAGCGGCGGAGCTGTCGACGCAGACGAGCGGTCGTGGCTCCAGGGTGATCGCCAGCAGCCCGATCTGGCCGACGCCGGCACAGAGCTCGAGCACCGGGCCCGCTGGCCCCTCAGCGAGCACTTCGGCGGCCCAGCGCGCCTGCTGCACCGTCCACGGGCGAGGCCGCAGCACCGTGTCGTCGAAGGAGATGGCAAGTGGTCCGAACGTCGTCGTCTGCGGCACGCCGGCTCGTTATCCCGAACGGCCAGGTACATGCGATGCAGAATCGGCCCGATGTCGGGGTCAGCCCGCCTCGAGCATTCTGGCGAGGAAGCGTCGCGTGCGCTCCTGCCGCGGGTCCCGGAGCACCTCCGGCCCGCCCCGCTCGACGATCACTCCACCATCGAGGAAGAGCACCTGGTCCGCCACGTCACGTGCGAAGCGCACCTCGTGGGTGACGATGAGCAGGGTCCAGCCCTGGGCCGCCAGGTCGCGGATGACGGCGAGCACCTCGCCGACGAGCTCGGGATCCAGCGCCGAGGTCGGCTCGTCGAGGAGCAGGACCTCCGGTTTGAGCGCTAACGCCCGCGCAATCCCGACCCGTTGCTGCTGGCCGCCGGAGAGCTGGGCCGGATAGGCGTCCTCGCGGCCACTGAGACCGACCTGTTCGAGCAGGGCGCGAGCCTCCGCGATGGCCTCGTCGCGGGGACGTCCCTGGACCCGGATCGGCCCCTCGACGAGGTTGCCAAGCACCGTCATGTGCGGAAACAGGTTGTGCGCCTGGAAGACCATGCCGCTGCGTGCACGCAGCGCCCTGATCGCACGCCGCCTCTCGCCCTTGTCCGGGGACAGGCTGGAGAAGTCGATGGCGGCCTCGCCGATCCGCACCCGACCACGGTCCGGCGTCTCCAGGACGTTGAGCGAGCGCAGCACGGTCGTCTTCCCGGAGCCCGACGGGCCCAGCAGCGCCGTCGCCGTACCCCTGTCGACGGTGAGGTCGACGCCGCGCAGCACCGGCTGGCCGCCGAAGGACTTCTCCAAGCCGGCGACCTCGACCAGGCTCCCGGATCCCGGCGTGGTCTCCTGCGTCATGCCGCGTGCCTTCCCAGTCGCCTCTCGAGCGCACTCTGCCCGAGCGAGATGATGTAGCAGATCACCCAGTAGTAGAGCGCCGCCAGGCAGTAGAGCGCCATGAACCTGGTGCTCACCGAGGCAGACACCTGGGCCTCACGGAGCAGCTCCGTCACGAGTACGACGGAGGCCAACGAGGTGTCCTTCACCAGGGAGAGCAGCGTGTTCGACAGCGGCGGGACGGCGATCCTCGACGCCTGAGGCAGCACGATCCGCCGCATGCTCTGCCAGTAGTCCATCCCGATGGTCGTGGCCGCCTCGAACTGACCGCGTGGCACCGCCAGGATCGATGCCCGGATGATCTCCGCTGCGTAGCCGCCGACATTGAGGCTCAGCGCCAGACAGGCGGCGACGAAGCTGGGCAGGTCGATCCCGATCTCCGGCAGGCCGAAGAAGACGATGAACAGCTGCACCAGCAGCGGCGTACCGCGGATGATCGAGATGTAGATGCGGGCCGGCACGTCGAGCATGCGGTACGACGAGAGTCGCGCCAGCGCCGCCGCCAGCGCGATGACCAGGCCGCAGATGAAGCTCACGATGGTCAGCGGGATCGTGCCCTTCAGGGTGCCGCGCAACATCGGCCAGGCGGTGTCCTTGACCACCTGCCACGTGCTGCGGCCGGTGTCGGAGCCCTTGACCTCGACCTTGCCGGAGTTGGGCACCGTGACGTCGGCCCTGAAGTACTTCTGTGAGATCCGCGCCAGCGTGCCGTCCTTGGTCAGCGCGGCGAGCGCCTGGTTGGCTTGATCGCGCAGCTTCGTGTCGGACTTGCGGAACGCGAACGCCTGCTTGCTGACCTCGTTCCCGGCGCTGCCGGCGATCTTGATCTTCTTCGATCCCGAGGTCGCGAGATAGTCCAGCACCGCGATGTTGTCGTTGACTGTCGCGTCCACCCGCCCTTGCGCCAGCAGGGCGGCGGCCTGGTCGAGGCCGTCGACGTACTTCACGTCGGCACCAGCGTCCTTGGCCACCTGCGTCCAGTTGCTCGTCTGCGACTGTGCGGCAGTGCGGCCCTTGAGGTCGGCGAGCGTGGTGATGTCGTGGTTGTCGGCGGCGGTGACGATGACACCGTGCGAGTAGGTGTACGGCGTGCTGAAGAGGTAGTGCGCCGATCGGTCCGGGTTGATCGTGATCTGGTCCGCGAGCAGGTCGACCCGGCCTGCGTCGAGCGCTGGGAAGAGCGAGTCGAATGCCCCCTTGGTGAACTTCAGATCCCAGCCGGCTCGTTGTGCGACGGCTCGGATCACCTCGATGTCGAAGCCGGTCAGGTCGCCGGTCTTGGGGTCGGCGTAGGAGAACGGTGGATAGGTGCCCTCGGTGCCGACCCGCACCACCGGCCGTGGCGCGGCCGACGCGGCCGATGCGGCCGATGGCGTGCCGAGCAGTAGGACGCCCACGCCGAGCAGGAGCAGGGGCAGCACCCGCCTGAGCGTTCGCGATGGACCCACGCGCCTCATGTCACCTCTTGTAGCTCGATCAAGTTTCGTGACGTCAGGCGTTGTACCCGAATGTCGGCCGGCGAACCACGGTCGGTCGCTCAGCCGTCGCTGGCGGGGTCTGTCGTCGCGAGACCCTCGATCGCCGCCAGACCCTCGCTGCGGAGGTGGACGTGGGCGAGCCGCACGTCCCCGCGGGCACGCCCTCGCTCGATCACCAGCTGCACCTCGTCGAAGTCAGCCATGAGGGAGAGCACCAACAGCGCCGAGGAGTCAGGAACGAGTCGGTCACGCAGCTGGCGCAGGAAGTCAGCTGTCAGCCCCGTGCTGCCGAGCCGAGTTGCCAGCTCCAGCAGGTCGTTGGGCGCCGCGCCGTCGGACGGCACGACCCGCTGGAGAAGTGCGCCGAGCGGTGATGCTCGACGTGGCCCGAATATGGTGCCCGGCTGCGGGCGCCCGATCCGAGGTCGATGCGCACCCCTGACCCAGGTCGCCGTGGCGGCGTCGCCCACGACCACCGCGCCCTTCTGACTCAGCCGATGGAGCCGCACGGTACCGGCGGCAGCGCCTCTCGGCGTGTCGTACGTCCAGATCGACAGTGTCGGGCCTTCTGTCCAGGCGGTGTCCGAGGCCATCGGTGCCTCCAGGTTCCACAGAAGCGAAACGAAACGCCGCCCGAGACAGGCGCGCAGAAGGCACCCCATCCGGATGATCAGGCCAGATGGGGTCCTTCGTCGTCGCGTCTCGCGCATCCCAACGCCGTGTGCGTAACGCGGCAAAGGCCAATACCCAGATGGCACGGCGACCACACCCATCGGTTTCTCGGTCAGCGGGCCCGAGTCGACGGCGACCCCGCATGAGACGGGCATCACAATTCCCGAGCACTGCGGAACATGTACCTCAGATCTAAGCGGGGATAGTCTCCGGAATAAGCGGAGACTGTCTCCTTGTTCGACGAGGAGATCCGGCCGGAAGGGGTTACAGCGTGGATTGGGTCAGGACGCGGCTGGGGCCCGCACTCCGCGAGCTCGCCATCGTCGCCATCCTGTACGTCGCATACACGATGGCCCGCACGCTAGCCAGTGGCGACCTGGCGAAGGCGGTGACTCGCGCAACCCGCCTCCAGCATGCGGAGCGGTTGGCCCACCTTCCGGGAGAGCACTGGCTCAACCGCTTCGCCACCGTGCATGGATCCTTCGGACTGGTAGCCGACTATTGGTACGCCAGCCTCCACTACATCGTCACCGTCGGCGTACTGCTCTGGCTCTACCGGCGGGGGCGCGAGGTCTACGTCCCGGCCAGGCGCACGCTCACCCTCGCCACCGTGGTCGCACTCGGCTTCTACCTCACCATGCCGACCGCCCCGCCGCGGATGATCGCCGGCTTCACCGACGTGATGGCCTTGCACGCCGGGTCCGGCTGGTGGGGTGCCGACGCCTCGGCCCCGAAGGGCCTCGGTGGCCTGACAAACGAGCTCGCCGCCTTCCCTTCGATGCACGCTGGCTGGGCCCTGTGGGTCGCCTTGGCCGTCTGGCGGGCGACGCGGTCCCGGATGCTGCGTATCCTCAGCGTCTTCTACGCGCTCGGCACGGCAGTTGTCGTGATCGCCACCGCGAATCACTGGGCCGTCGACGTGATCAGCGGGCAGGCAATCGTCGTACTCTCCTGGCTCGCCGTCGGCTCGCCCAGGAGAAGGCGTCGCCACACGCCTGCGCAGTCAGCCATCGGGCCCTCAGCCCAGGAAGCGGCAAGGCATGCCATCTCGCCTGCGCGCGCTCGCTGCGGGCGCCTGCTCTCCCGGTGAGCGGCCGGTTCGACTTGGGTGGACCTTCCCAAGCGGTTCTCAAACACCCGTCCGGCGTTGCGAACCTTGATCTGCCGTGTTCTCGTGGCCTGATGGACGTCGTCCGCAAGCGCGGTCGTCTGAGAGGCGCCAAGGCGGCCTCCGCTCTGTAGAGATCGCCGTCTAGGTCGGCGAGAGGTAGATGACAGGGCTGTCGCCTGGACCGGGGACGATGCCGACCTGGACGTCGAGCTCGCTCGGCGCGTCTGTCCAGATCTCTTCAAGCCGAGGCAGAACGTCATCTCCGCTCTCGAACGGGAGGAGCATGAGGCCGGACCGGACAGTACCGACAGAATGAAGGGCGAGCTCCATCGATGTGATCACACCGAAATTGCCGCCGCCGCGGATCGGTCACGGCGTAGACGTCGTTCCCCTTCTGCCGGTCAGCCCATGTCTGCTTCACAATCCGAGCCGCCGCCTCACAATGGGTGGGGTGTTCCTGGGTGCACCACACGCCGTCAAATGCCACTTCGAGACGCCCTTCTTAGGCGCGAAGACTTGCCGCGCGCGGCGGGTCATCCAGCTGGCACGCCATCAGGTGGTGGCGAGGACGATCTTCTTGCCGGCGTGCAGTCCTTTGTCGAACCGGCGGTGTGCTTCGACAACATCGTCGAGGGGGAACACCTCATCGATCGCGGGTTGCAGCGCGCCCAAGCTCACCCCGGCAGCCAGGAACGCCGCCATACGCCTCACCACCGCTGGATCGGAGAGGTGATCGAAGCCTCGATAGTTGATGACAGTGACCGATGTGTCACCGGGATCGGGGGTCGGACGAGGATCGAGGTAGCCGGCTGCCACCAAGATTCCGCCGGGACGGGTGGCTTTCAGCAGGTCCCGCTGGCCGGGACCGCGGACGAGGTCGAAGACGATGTCGACCCCGCCACCGCCGGTGTGGCGGTGAACTGCATCCACGATGTCTTCGTGGTCAGTCGCGATCACGGCGGCAGCACCGGCGGCGCGCAGCTCGTCGGTCTTCGCGGCGTCCCGGGTGATGGCGATAGGCACCGCACCGAGCTGGTGGGCGATCTGCATCGCCGAACGGCCGACACCACCGGAAGCGCCGGAGATCAGCACGAGATCCGCCGGTCGCATCTTCGCCTCCTCGACGAGAGCGCCGTAGGCGGTGGAGTAGGCAACCCAGATCGCCGCCGCCTGCGCGATGTCAAGGCCCGGCGGCCGCAGAATGACCGCACTGGCAGGGATCGTGGTGTAGTCGGCGTAGCTGCCGCGAACGCTCGAGTCCGGAATGGCGGTGATGATGACCGGGTCACCCGCCCGGAGCCCGACCACCTCGGGGCCGACGGCGTCGATGACGCCGGTCGCTTCGATACCCAGGCGTGCATGCGGCAGGGGCACCGCGGCCGGTGAGGTACCGGCCCGCATCATCGCATCAAGCGGATTGACGCCGGACGCCTCGATCCTGACTCGGACTTCGCCGGTCGTGGGTTCGACGGCAGGATCGGTGACGATGTGCAGGACCTCAGGTCCGCCGAACTCATCGAAGACGACGACTCGTGGCATGGTGACTCCTCAGCTTCTGGTGCTGGAATTTCTGACTGCTCACCACGCTAGGCAGTCGTCAGTTACCTCCGGGTACCTTGGATCTCATGCAGAACTCGGCTGGATATGTCTTCCTGGCCGACTGCCCGACCCGTCTGGCGGTCGAGATCGTTTCCAACAAGTGGGCCGTGCTGGTCCTTCACGGACTCAGCAAAGAGTCTCACCGGCATGGCGAACTCGTCGACCTGATCGGCGGCATCTCGCGCAAGGTGCTTACCCAGACACTGCGCCGGCTTCAGGACTACGGCCTGGTCGAACGCCATGCCGAAACGCCGCGACAGATCGAGTATCGCCTCACCGCCCTCGGCCAGACCTTGATCGATCCCATCGAGGTCCTCACTACCTGGGCCAGAGATCACGGCGAGGCCATCCTCGACTTCCGGCAAGCGGCGCAAACCAGTACCGCAGGTTGACTGTGCCTCCCGCGTACCTCGGCTACGTCGGCTCGATCACTTTCGCCGCCCACACAGGCAGCTTCTTCCCCGCCACCGCCGCGACGACTCGGGCTATACGCCATCGGCGCCGTCATGATTGACGCGAGCAACCTTGGCCATGCTTCTACTCGTCGCAGACCTGCCACTCTTCCCCCGCAAGACCGCGCCATTGACGTGAAGCAGGCCGGGCATTGGGCCGCGTATGGTCATCCCCGCCCGACCTGTGACCGCCCGGCGGCGGGGTTAACGTTGCACCCGTGGTCGACGTCGTGGAAGGTGTGGAGACAGCCCAGAGCGGTCTTGGAGGGTTTCTGCGTGCGCGTCGCGCCGCGGTAGCCCCGGAGCACGCCGGATTCACCGTCGACCGGTTGCGCCGGGTGCCGGGGCTTCGTCGGGAAGAGGTGGCGATCCTGGCTGGCGTGAGCGCGGACTATTACACCCGGCTCGAACAGGGTCGCGAGCAGCATCCATCCCTGGAGGTGCTGCAGGCACTCAGTCGTGCGCTGCGGCTCGGCGCCGACGAGCGCGAACACCTGTTCCGTCTCGCCGAGGTCGCACTTGTGAGCGGGAACACCCCGAGCCTCGATGTCAGCACCATGTTGCGCGGACTGCTGGACCAGTTAGCCGACACTGCCGCGCTCGTGCTGGGTCACGATCTCGGTGTGCTGGCCCGCAACGAGCTGGCCGAAGCGCTCCATTCCGGATTTACCATCAGGGACAATTTCGCGCGGATGTGCTTCCTCGACGAGGCCGGACGCCAGTTCTACCGAGATTGGTCGGACATCGCCGTCGACATTGTGGGCAATCTCCGCTTCTCGCTCGGCCTCTGGCCTGACAGCGCCCCACTTCTCGATCTGGTGGAAGAACTGCGCACTCAGAGCACGGACTTCGACCTGCTCTGGAACTCCCAGGACGTACGGGTCAAGCGGACCATGACCAAACGTTTCCACCACCCCCACGCCGGTGACCTCGACGTGGACTACCAGTCCTTCGACGTGCGCGGCGCCGACGGACAGCAACTGGTCGTCATCAGCGCAGCCGGGACGCCCACCGCCGCCCGCCTGGCCAGCCTCCGTCCCTGAGAAGTCACCACCAGCATTAGCGCCTTGACCGGGTGTATTGCACCCAGGAACGACTCGCCCATTGTGGGGCTGCGGATCGGCCTGTGAAGTAGGTCGGCGGGGGCCGGCTACTCGTCCGCTCCCGCTTTCCTACGATCCGACGGCGAGGACTTCAATGACCGGCTTTACCCACCTTCTGGAACACAACGAGCACTTCGCAGCGACGGACGCCAAGGACCACGTGCCCGCGATCCCGTTCCTGCCCAGCCGGCAGATCTACATCCTCACCTGCATTGACCCACGTGTGGACCCGGCGAACATCCTCGAGCTCGAACTCGGCGACGCGATCGTCGCCCGCACTGTCGGCGGACGTGCGAACCCCTCGTTCTTGGAAGACCTCGCCTGGATCTGTTACCTGCACCAGACGAAGACTCCGGATGCGGACTGGTTTGAGATCGTGGTCATCCACCACACCGACTGCGGGTCGGCCCTGATGGCTGACGACGAGCTTCGCGACGGATTCGTCGTCGATGGGCACGACGACCAGGTACTGCGCGACACCGCGGTGACCGATCCGCATCGGACCGTTCCTGTCGATGTGCATCGCATCCTCGGTGCGTCCTTCCTCCCGGACGCCGTCGCCGTGTCGGGCTACGCCTACGACGTCACCACTGGACGGCTCTCCCTCGTCGCTCCAGCGGCAACGCAGGCGCTGCATCGTGCGCTGTGACAACCGGGCGGCCAGCAGCGTCTGACGGCTCGGCGGCGCATTGCCTGATCCTCTGGCCGTGAGTGCTTTCCTCGACTCGCGCATTGAGGCCGGCCAGATCGAGTATGGACCAGACGAAGGCGCATCTGGAGGACTGGCTGGCCCTGGCGGGCAATGCCCAGGCGATATCTACGAGGTCGAGGACACCGACATCGTGGACGCTCAGCGCGGAGAGCCCTTCGATGCACTGTTCGATCCCGCGCTCCAGGCCGCAGCACTGGCCTACGACCAGCGGCTAGAAGCGGCGTTGGATGCTCAAACCGGGCATGTTGCCGGTTTGAGCATCCAACTTTGGGTGGGCGCAGAGGGACTCGAACCCCCGACATCCTGCTTGTAAGGCAGGCGCTCTAACCAACTGAGCTATGCGCCCGTGACGCGACGCCACAGCCTACGGGCTGAGCGGCGTCGGGAGCCAAAACAGGCGTCCACCTCCAGCCTTGACCGGAAATGGAAGTTGAGCCGGTGGCGTCTCGGGTCACCACCGGCTCAACAGGGACAAATCTACCGGCTCCCGCGGCTTGGTGACGAAATATCGACGAGATGCCGCCGATCCGTCTAGACCAGAGCCGCCGCGAGCTCCCGCAGGTGCTCGTCGAGGTTGCGGCCGTCGGCGTTCGCGTTATGAACGGACCAGCGCACGTGGCCGCTCTTGTCGACGATGTACGACGATCGCCGGGCGGAACCGTGGCGCTCGTCGAAGACGTCGTAAGCGCGGGCGGTCTCGCCGTGCGGCCAGAAGTCCGAGAGCAGTGGGAAGTTGATCCCGTCGGCGTCGGCGAACGCCCGCAACGCGAACATCGGGTCGCAGGAGATGGCCAGCGCCTCCGTCTCGAACGTCATGAACTCGTCGAGCCGATCGCGGATCCCTGCCATCTCCCCCGTGCAGACCCCGGAGAAAGCGAAGGGGTAGAAGAACAGGACGACCGCATTCCTGCCCCGGTAGGACGAGAGCGTGACGTCCTGACCGAACTGGTCGCGCAGGGTGAAGTCGGGCGCAGGCCCACCGATCCGGAGGCCGGTCACGCCTCCCCCTCCCGGTCAGCGCTCCTCCAGTTGACCAGCTCGCGCTTGAGGATCTTGCCGGTCGCGTTGCGCGGCAGCTCCTCCATCACCACGATCTCGCGCGGCACCTTGAACCGTGCCAGATGGTCCTTCACCCAGCCCTTGAGCTCGTCCTCGCCGACCTCGGAGCTGACCACCACGAACGCGCGTAGCCGCTCCCCGAAGTCGGCGTCGTCGACGCCGATACAGGCCACCTCGACCACCGCAGCGTGCCGCGCCAGGCAGTCCTCGACCTCTTTGGGGAAGACGTTCTCGCCGCCGGAGACGATCATCTCGTCGTCGCGGCCCTCGACGTACAGGCGTCCGTCGCCGTCGAAACGGCCGACGTCGCCGGACGACATGAGGCCGTCGACGATCTCCTTGCGGCCGCCGCCGGTGTAGCCCTCGAAGAGCAGGCTGTTGCCGACGAAGATCCGCCCGGACGCGCCCTGCGGGACCTCGCGGCCGGTCTCGTCGAGGATCTTCACGACGGTCCCCCACGGCGGCTTGCCGGCCGAGGTCGGTGCGGTGCGCAGGTCCTCGGGCGTGGCGATCGAGGCGTAGGCGACCTCGGTCGAGCCGTAGATGTTGTAGAGGTTGTCGCCGAAGCGATCCATCCACTCCAGGGCCAGGTCGCCGGGCAGCGCCGAACCGGAGGAGGCGACGACCTTGAGCGCCGACAGATCCACAGAGACATCCGGTACGGCGAGCATCCGCTGCAGCATCACCGGGATCACGACCAGGGAGTCACAGCCCTCGGTGGTGACCAGCGCCTCGGCCGGGTCGAAGCGACGCCGCAGCACCATCGTCGAGCCGAGCAGCATCGCGAGCATCATGTGGGCGAAGCCCCAGGTGTGGAACAGCGGAGCCGCGATGTGCGTGCGCCAGCCCTCCTTGAGCGGCATCCGCGACAGCAGCGAGATCGCCGAATCGATGCCGGCCTCGTTGCGCGGCGCACCCTTCGGCGTACCGGTGGTGCCGGAGGTGAGGATGATGATCCGCCCGTGCCTCGACGGCGGCGTGAGGTCGCTGTCGTCACCGCCGGTGGACAGCGCGTCGAGCGTGTCGCCCTCGACGTCTGCGGAGTCGGTCCAGGCGATGACCCGGTGCTCGATCTCGGCGCCATCCAGCAGTCCGGTGAACTCCTCGTCGTGGATGACCACGCTCGGCTTCTCCCGGGCGAGCACCTCGACCAGTTGCGGGCCGGCGAAGGCGGTGTTGAGGTAGAGCGCGTCGGCACCGAGCTTTGCGATCGCGACAGTGGCCTCGACGAAACCACGGTGGTTGCGGCACATCACCGCGACGCCGTCACCCTCGCCGACGCCGCGCGCGGCAAGCGCACGGGCCAGGACGTTGCTGCGCCGGTGCAGGTCGCCGTAGGTGAGCTCACCGAGCTCGTCGGCAACGCCGACCCGGTCCGGATAGCGGGTCGCCAGCATGGTGAACCCGCCCGCCGGCCCGAGACCCCAGTCGTGGACGGCCTTCGCCAACCGAGCGAGGACCGCCGGGGAGAACGGCTTGACCACCCCGGAGCCGGCCAGTACGAGCGCGCCAGAGCCCGCCGAGGCAGCCTTTGCCAGTGCCGCCGAGGGACGCAGGATCATCCGACGTTCTTCGGCGCGAGGAGCCGGGTCGCCGTCCAGTCCTTGCTCACGGTCGCGGTAGTCGTCTGGGAGAGACCGGCGATCGGCGCCGCCTCTGCGATGTCGGCCGGATCGACGGCACCAGGACGGCCGACCTTGGGCGTGAGCAGCCAGATGGAGCCGCCACCGACCAGGTCGGTCAGCGCGTCCACGAGCCCGTCGACCAGATCGCCGTCGCCGTCACGCCACCACAGCAGCACGGAGTCGACCACGTTGCCGTAGTCGCCGTCCACCAGATCCGCGTCGAGTGCATCCTCGATCGC
>Ga0164242_10001848_pt1 | contig 24813 bp, 22 predicted proteins | sample OricomgcompostMG_FD_108783 | JGI IMG/M metagenome (GOLD analysis project Ga0164242, IMG submission 108783) | Miracle-Growth compost microbial communities from Emeryville, California, USA - Original compost - Miracle growth compost (MG) ...
CTGGGTGGTGCAGACGGCCGCGTTCGCGGCGTCGTGGGTGAACAGGAACGGCATCAGCGCGCCAACCACCATGGAGGCACTTGCCGAGATCGCAACGGAACGCTTCATGCCGTTCCAACGAGGGCGGCAAGTTGCCGACACCGTGGTCTAGACCGACAAGCGTTCAATGTCTAGACCACCGGACCACCTCCGAGATGGCGCAGACACGGGCCAGGAATGACACAGGGCCGTCCCTCCGAGGAGGGACGGCCCTGTGCAGCTGTTGCTTGTTATCAGAGACCCGGGATCGAGATCGGCAGGCCGCCGCCGGTGCCGCCGAGGAGACCGCCCAGACCCGGGATCTTGCTCAGGATCGGGTCGAGGACGCCCTGCTGAAGGTCCGTCAGCACCGAGGGGAGATCCGGCACTCCAGCGGCCTGCAGGCCAGTGACCAGGGGGTTGACCACGTCGTCGACGAGACCCTGGAGGTCCACGCCGGTCGGGTTCGCCGCGGCAGCGGTGAGTTCCTTCTGGACCTGGCTCAGCGCGGAGGTCAGCGCGTTCTGCAGCGTGGCCGGGTCAACCGAGGCGGCGCCGCTCGAGATGGCCGAGGAGAGCTGCTTGATGACGTCGGCCAACTCGCCGGCTCCCGGCGCACTCGACTCCGCGAGCTGTGCGGCAACCGCGTTGAGCGCGTCAGTCAGCGCGGCCGGCGACAGAGAGCCGCCGCCTGCGGCGCCCGAGAGCAGGCCGAGCAAACCGGTGAGCGCGTCCAGCGGGTTGCTCGACGTGGTGGTGCTGCCGCCCGGCTTGGTCGTGCTCGCCGTGCAGTTCTTCTGCTGGCTGACGTAGTACTGACGAGCGGCCTTGTCGGCGCGAACCTTCTTCTTGAGGTTGCGGAACTTCTTCTTCGCCTTCTTGATCTTCTTCTTCGAGGCGTGGTGCTTCTGAAGCTTCTTGACCTTCTTCTTGGCCTTCTTCTTCTTCGCCTGGTCAACGGCCAGATGCGCATTGGCGGCGGAGGTGTGGGCCGAGGCCACCGTGCAGGAGGTGGCGGCAGACGCCTCGCCCGTCCCGATGAACGGCGCGAGGCCGCCGATCGAGAGGGCGGTGGCGAGCCCGAGGGCAGCGAACCGCATGCGCTTGGTCGCGGTCGTGGTCATGGCGGGGACCTTTCGGATAAGGGGGACCGGCGGGGGCCGGCGTCGTGTTGTGCCAGTGAAACGACAATGACCGCCGGACGTGACGGAAAAACGTGGAACAAATCTCTGGTCTAGACCATGCTCACGCTCAGCCGCCCGCGAACGGAGGCAGGAACTGGACCGTCTGGCCGGGACGCACCAGCACCTCCGCCGGGTCCTCGGAGGCCGCCGGTCGGTCCTCGACGAGGGCCGAGCACACCGCCAGTACGTCGCGCAGCCGACCGCCCGGATGAAGCTCCAGCACGCGACCCATCACCTCGGCGAGCGTGATCGGGCCGGCCACCCGGAGGACGTCCTCCGCCGTACCCGCTGCCGCACGGGCACCCGCCCAGTAACGGACAGTGACCAAACTCATTGCGGCCACGAAAGCCAACCTTTCGCTAAGATGTCCCAACGGTTAATCCACCGAGGCTCAACGGCGCGGCTCGGTGCTCCACACTCCACTTGGAGGCCATGATGAGCACCCTCCTGCTTCTGACCAGCTCGCTCCAGCCCTCGGCTGAGGTCGTCCCGGGCCTCGCGTTGCTCGGTCACCACGTACGCGTCCTGCCGGCCGAGGGTAGCGCCCTCCTCGAGGCTCCGGACACCGATCTGATCCTCGTCGACGGTCGCACCGACCTGGCACACGCCCGCGATCTGTGTCGCCTGATCCGCGCGACGGGCACCGAGGAGCCGCTGCTCCTCATCGTGACCGACGGCGGGCTTGCGGTCGTCGCGCACGACTGGGGCATGGACGATGTCCTGCTCCACAACTGCTCCCCCGCGGAGCTCGAGGCGCGGATCCGGATCGCTGTCGGTCGCCAGAAGGCGGTCCGCGAGGCCGACGACCCCGACGCCCACGTGATCCGCTCCGGCGAAGTGGTAGTCGACGAGGCCACCTACACCGCGAAGGTCGGCGGCCGCCCGCTTGACCTGACCTTCAAGGAGTTCGAGTTGCTGAAGTTCCTGGCGCAGCACCCCGGCCGGGTCTTCTCGCGCCAACAGCTGCTGCAGGAGGTGTGGGGCTATGACTACTTCGGTGGCACCCGCACCGTGGACGTCCACATCCGGCGCCTCCGCGCCAAGCTCGGCCCGGAGAACGAGACCTTGATCGGTACGGTCCGCAACGTCGGCTACCGCTTCGTGGTGCCGGCGAAGGAGAAGGAGCAGGCGGGCGACGTCGCCCAGTTGGCGAAGGCCTGACGCGGCATGCTCGATGTCGTGGGTCTGGCCCGGCTGACCGAGGCTGCTGACGGGGTCGCTCCGCTCGATGAGGCGACACTGCTCGCCGTGCGCAACCGGCCGGAAGCGGTCACGGTGTGGGGCGACGAGCGCGGCTTCGGTCTGGTACACGGGGACGAGCTGTCCCTCGTCGTACTCCCCGACGCACGCGGCACCGGCCTCGGCCGACATCTGCTGCTCTTGGCACCCGAGACTGCGACGCTGGCATGGTCACATGGCGATCACCCCGCCGCCCGGGCGCTCGCCGCGTCGCACGGCTGGTGGCGGGCACGGGAGCTATGGGTCATGCGCCGGCCCGCCTCGCTGGCGGTACCGACGGCGACGGTGCCGGACGGCGTGACCGTCCGTGGCTTCGCCCCGGGTGACGAGGAGGAGATCCTCCGCGTCAACGCTGCCGCCTTCGCCCACCACCCCGAACAGGGCTCGCTCTCCCTCGACGATCTCCAGGAGCGGATGCGCGAGCCCTGGTTCTCCGCCGAGGGACTGATCACGGCCTGGGACGACGAATCCGGCCGGCTGCTGGCCTTCCACTGGACCAAGGTCGCCCACGCCGAATCGGGCGAGGTCTACGTCGTCGGCGTGGACCCCGCCGCGCAGGGCCGCGGCCTCGGCCGGCTGGTGACACTGGCCGGCCTCACGCACCTGGTGTCGCGCGGCGTCGACGAGATCCACCTGTACGTCGAAGGCGACAACCACCCCGCCCTCGGCCTCTACTCGGGGCTGGGCTTCACCCACTCTGCCGCGGACACGCACGTGCAGTACCGGCGCCGTACCTGACCTTGCTCATCCCGGATCGGCGCGGCGCGGTGAAGAACGCCGGTGCTTCATCAGCCCGATCCGCAGACCGCAGCGCGTGCAGTCTGTACGCTATGTGTCATGCAAGAACGGCCTGACGGCATTCAGAGTCTCGAGCGAGGCATGCGTGTGCTCGAGGCCTTCGGAGACGAGAGCCTTCGCACCACGGTCTCGGAGATCGCCGCGACGCTCAACTTCTCCCGCCCAGCGGTCCGGCGCATCCTGCTGACCTTCGAACGGATGGGCTACGTCCGCCAGGACCACGGCACCTGGACGCTGACACCGCGCGTCCTGGAGATCGGCGAAGGCTTCTTCGTCGGCAACTCGTTGCCAGAGATGGCCCAGCCGTTTCTTCGTGAGCTCGCGGAACGGACCGAGGAGAGCGCAGCACTCTCCGTCTTCGACGGGCGCGACGTCGTCCACATCGCGCGCGTCGAGGTGCGCCGGATCATGAGCCACACGATCCGCGTCGGCAGCCGACTGCCCGCCCACGCGACCGCGATGGGCAAGGTCCTCCTCGGCGGACTCGAGCCGGCGACGCTGGATGCGTACTTCCAGGGCCCACCGCGCGAGGCGTACACGACCACGACGATCACCGACGAGCAGACGCTCCGAGACCGAATCGCCGAGGACCGCACACGCGGCTACTCCATCTCCGTCGAAGAGCTCGAGGCCGGGATGCTGGCGGCTGCCGTCCCGGTGAAGAGCCGTGACGGCAGCGTCCTGGCCGCGCTCTCGTCCACGTCGACCACCAACCGCTCCTCGGTCGAGAAGCTGGAGAGCCAGATCGTGCCGATGCTGCACGAGCTCGCCGCCGACATCACCCGGATCTCCCACCCCAGCCGTCACGACGTGGTCGATCTGCGGCCGGGCACGCACTGAACCGTCCGGAGGAAGCTCCGAGGGCCCACCGCTGACGCGGCAGACCCTCGGCTCAACAGACGGAGATCAGCCCAGCTGAAGCTCGTCCGCCCGGACCTGGGTCAGGACGGAGGCACCGCCGTCGGCGACGTAGACCCCGCCGGTCATGAACGAGGACGCGTCGGACACGAGCAGCAGCGCCAGCTGGGCCAGCTCGCGCGGCTCGCCCCAGCGGGCCATCGGGATCGAGCGCTCCCACAGCTCCGTCTTCTCCGCACTCCGCGGCCGGCTCCCACCGATGCGCGTGTTGAAAGGCCCAGGCGCGATCACGTTGATCCTGATGCCGAACTGGACCAGCTCGAGCGCCGCCTGCTGGGCGACGGCGGTCACCGCCGTCTTGGCCGCGACGTACGCATAGCTCACCAGAGGCTCTGTCCGGACTCCCGCGGTGGAGCCCGTCACGACGATGTTGCCGCTCCGGCGCGCCTTCATGATCCGCGCGGTGTGCTGCAGGCTGTCGAAGAAACCGGTGAGGTTGATGTCGAGGACGCGCTGCCAGGTGTCACGGTCGAAGGAGCCCAGCTGACCGGCATCGTCGCGCAGGCTCGCACCTGCGTTGATGCCGGCGTTGAGGAAGGCCCCGTCCAACCGCGGCATCTGCGCGAAGGCCGCGGCCAGCCCGGCCGGGTCGGTGATGTCGACGACGTGGCTGGCGACATCGACGCCGGTGCCACGCAGCCGGGTCGCTGTCGCCTCCAGCAGCTCCTCGTTGCGATCGAGCAGCACCAGGTCCGCACCGGCCTCGGCGCAAGCCTCGGCGTACGCTTCGCCGATTCCACTCGCCGCGCCGGTCACCAGGACCACTCGTCCCTCGAGCGAGATGTCAGTCATGGTCGTCCTTCCTCGTCATCGTGCCCTTGCCACAGTGTCAGAGCCTCTCCGGACAGCTCGACCCAGTCTCCGGTCCGGACCGAGGACCACAGCTCCGAGGGCAGATCCGTCATCGCCGGGACGCCGAGCACCGTCAGGCCGAGTGCCAGCTTGGAGTTCACGCTCGCCGTGACGATCGCCGCCGGCGCAGTCCCGAGCAGCTTCGCCAGATGGAACTGTCCCGACCATCCCGAGGACCCTTTGGCTCCGGGAATGACCAGCACCCGACCCGCCAACGACTCGCCTCGCTGCGGATGCCCTGTCTCGACGATCCGCCCGCTGCCCGGATCGATGCCGCCCCAACCGGAGATCGGCCGGGTGCAGACCAGCGCGCTACCACTCGCCGTCCCGCCAACGAGCTGGCGGCCCCGGAACACCTCGCCGCTCACCCAGACCACCGCCCCGTGATGGCGGCCTCGACGCAGCGGGAAGTCGAGCCGAAGTGGCCGCCGACGCCCATGATCGCCGGCAGATAGTGCGCCTGCTTGGCAGAGTCGGTGGCGAACGTCCGCGTTCCCGGTGGCAGGAACTGGGCGATGGCCGGACACGTGTCGGACAGGATCCGGCCACCGGCGCGCTCGATCGCCGCTCGGTAGCCGTTGCGCTCGGCCACCGTGCGCAGCGCACTCGGGGTGAACACCCACAGGTTGGTCGAGTCCGCGATCCGACGGCCGTCCAGCAACTCCGCCACCTCCCTGATCTGAGAGAGGGACGCATGCGGGCAGCCGATCATCACGAAGTCGATCTCGTCGGATGCGGCCGTTGCATTGAGCCGCGCGGCGGCCGCCACCAGATCCTCCGGACCTACCCGCAGCGTCTCCCGCGGCGTGCGTCCGCCGAGCGCCTCCTCGAGGGTGCGGGCCTCGGGCGTCACCCTGGGAATGTGGTAGAGCTCCACGTCTCCGGAGCTCGCGATGGCCGCACCGAACTGCTTGAGGTCAACCGGATCCGGCGTCAGGTCGATGCCGTCGAGCACCGGGACCGCGTCGTCGAGGACGTCACCGAGGTGATAGCCGAGGACATTCCAGTCATAGGTGCTGTGCATGGGCGCCTCCACGACGACGCGGTGGGTTGCGAGCCGCTCCTCGTCGCGATGCAGGCCCACGTACGGCGTCCTCCCGGTCAGCATCGACGCCGCCGCAGACTCCCGGCCCTCGGTGTTGGTCCGGGCGCCGAGGACGGAGTTGATGTAGACGACCGCCGAGGACTCCATCCAGGCACAATGCTCGCCGAATCTCGGGTCGTTGCCGACCTGATAGGGCGTGCACGTGCTGAGAAGGTTGACGCCGCGGTCGGCGAGGTAGCGCTGGCTCCGCTCGATCTCGGCGCTGGTCTCTGCCGTCATCCCCTGCAGATCCCAGTGCTCAGGATCCCGGGGCCCGATCAGCTGACAGCTGTGTGCCTTGACCGCCGGCACCTCGAGGACCTCGTCGGAATCGAGGGCGAACCGCGAGAACAGCCGGGCCGGGTCGGTGTCACCGAGCACTCGGGAGTGCCGGGGCCCGAAGACCGTCGCCCCGCAGACGTTGTCCGTCTCGACCAGGCGCTCCGCGCCGAGGATCTCGCCGTACTGCACCAGGATGCGCATCGCCGCCGCGATCGCCTCGCCCTCTGCGCCGTCGAGCATCTTCTGCTCCTGGGCCGTCAGCCGCATCGCCGACCTCCATCGTGTCCGCCGACGAACCTCATGGCAGCTCCAGAATGGCGCCCTGCTCGCGCAGGGAGGCCTGGAGCCGCGGGACGGAGACATCCGCTGCGGCGACGCCGTCGGCCACGGCCAGCGCCGCCGCCGTACCGGCGGCCTGACCCATCGCGAAGCAGGGGCCAGCAACGCGCGCGGCCGAGTGCCCGCCAGAAGTCATCGAAGCACAGCGACCGCCCACCAGCAGGTTGGGAACCGACGGGGCGACCAGCATGCGGTAGGGCAGCTGGTGGTAGCCACGCGGGTTGTCGCCGTAGTGCCAGCGGATCTCCACGTTGCCATCCACGTGCGCCTCGACCGGCCAGCCGTTCAGGCCGATGCTGTCCTCGAAGTCAGCACAGCCGAGGACGTCGTCCAACGTCAGCTGATAGGCGCCCACCAACCGGCGGGTCTCGCGGATGCCGATGTCGGGACCGATGTCGACGATGTAGGCGTCCTCGAAGCCAGGGTGGTTCTTCTTGATGAAGGAGAAGACCTCCTGGGCCTGCCGGCGACCCTGTACCTCGCCGAGCGAAAGCTCGGCGAGCTTGGTGCCGTCGATGGCACCCCCGTCACTGGTGCGCAGCTGGGTGGCGTTGGCACGCCACTCGATCCCGTCTCGCTGCGGTCGCACGATGGCACCGCGCCGCGGGAACGGCGGTCGACCACCGACCACGGCAGCGTCCATCATCTTCGGCAGCGTCTTCCACGCGGCGCCGGCCTCCTCCGGATCGACATGGTTGATCCGGAACATCGTTGAGGGGTAGGTCAGGTGGTGGCGATCGGAGTGCTCCAACGTCGCACCGGCCCAGTAGGCGAGGTCGCCATCGCCTGAAGCATCGATGAAGAAGCGGGCCGAGAGGGCCATCCGGCCCTCCTTGCTCTCGATCAGCAGTGCGTCGATGCGATCACCGTCCATCAGCACGCCGACCCCGAAGGCATGGAAGATCAGCTCTGCGCCTGAGTCGAGGATCAGGTCATCGGCCGCGAAGCGGTAGGCCGGAATGTCGTAGGCCTGCGCCTGGATGCGGTCGGCGAAGGAGAGATGCGGCGGCCGCAGACCGTCATAGGCGGCGACACGTTCGAGGATCTCGGTGGCGATGCCCCCCACGGCCTGCACGTGCTCGCCGTGGACATTGGCGTACATCCCGCAGAACGTGCTCAGCCCGCCCCCGGTGCCAGCACCGCCGAGGTAGCCGGAGCGCTCCACCAGGACCGTGGTGAGCCCGGCTCGGGCGGCCGCGGCGGCCGCGGCGATGCCGGTCGGGCCACCACCGAGCACCACCACATCGGCCTGCCGATAGACGGCTGTGCGCCGTCCCGGCTCCTCGACCGTGTTCCTCGAGCTCACGCTTCCACCTTCCACGCCGGCTGCGCCGACTCATATGCACGGATTACCTGATCGAGCACCTCCGGTCGCCCGACGGGCAGCAGATGCCCGCCGGAGGCGACGGGCCACAACGTGGCGGCCCTGAGACGACGAGCAAGCTCGTCGGAGTTGGCCGGGTCGACAGCGGCGTCGTCGCGCGCTGAGACCACCAGCGTCGGCACCTCGACGACGTCCGCCTGCCGTGTCACGTCCAGGTCTGCCAGCGCCCGGCACGCAGCCGCATATCCCGCAACGGGAAGCTCCAGGAAGTCATCGATCACGGCCTGTGCGGCAGAGCCCGCCTCCGGCGGGAACCAACGCCCCGCCATCCCGGCTGCGATGTCCGCCAGCCCGTCACGTTCCACGTCGTCGGCGCGCGTGGTCCAGAACGCCTTCGACGACTGTCGGATCGGCGTGTTGACCAGCACCAGGCGGCCGGCCGCCTCGGGCATCGCCTCCGCGGCCGCGAGACCCAGCGCTCCCCCGAGGGAGACCCCGACCAGGGTCGCGCCACGGATCTCCTCCTGCTCGAGCACAGCGACGGTGTCAGCCACGAAGGCCTCGAAGCCAAAGGGACCGGTGACCCCGTCGACATGGCCCCGCAGGTCCATGGTCAGGATGCGGTGGTCGCGCCCGAGCTCCGCCACGAGGCTGTCCCACATGCCCTGCAGCGTGCCCATCGAGTTGAGCAACACGAGTGTGTCCTCGGCGTCGGCCTTGCCGTGCCAGGTACGCGGGAGGTCGGATGCGGAGTGATCCCCGCTCATGCAGACGCCTTGGCGGCGTTGGTCTTCGCTCGCTGGATCCCGGCGTAGACCCGGGTGCGCAACTCCCCGAACTGCGGCGTCACGCGGGTGTCGACCTGGCTGCGCGGCTCCGGGATGCCGACCGCGACATCGTCGAGGACATAGGTCGGCGACGACGACAGCACGAGGACGCGCTGCGCGAGGTAGACCGCCTCCTCGATGTCGTGTGTCACGAAGATGACGGTGAGGCCCCGCTCGCGCCACAGCCGCCGGACCAGATCTTCCAGGTCTGCCCGGGTCTGGGCGTCGACCGCGGCGAAGGGCTCGTCCATGAGCAGTACGTCGGGCTGGTAGGCGACCGCGCGGGCGATGGCCACACGCTGCTGCATGCCGCCCGAGAGCTGCCAGGGGTAGGCGTCGCCCGCATCAGCGAGGCCGACCGCTTCGAGCGCATCGGTCACCCGAGCCTCACGCTCTGATGCCGGCACCCCACGGGCGCGTAGGGGAAGCTCGATATTGCCGCGCACGGTCTTCCAGGGAAAGAGGCTGCGGCCATACTCCTGAAACACCACGGCCATCGACTCCGGCGGCCCGCTGACCCGGCTCCCGCCGACCGTCACCGACCCTGAGGTCGGCGCCAGCAGACCGGCGAGGCACTTGAGCAACGTCGTCTTACCGGCGCCCGATGGACCCACGATACAGACGAAGTCACCCGTCCCTACGGCGAAGTTCAGGTCTCCGATCGCTTCGACCCGACGGCCCTTCGACTCGTACACCTTGTTGAGGTGAGTCACCTCGACAAGCGGCTTCTCTGACGTCATGTTCACTGCCTTTCCAGGCCCTTGAGGCCTTCGTACCAACCCAGCACCGCGCTCTCGAAGACCCGGAAGAGCATGGCCAGCCCGAAGCCGATGAGGCCCAGGACGAGGACACCGCTCCACATGTCGGGGATGGCGAAGCTGCGCTGGAAGAGGATGATCGCAGCGCCCAGTCCGCTCGTAGCGGCGAACATCTCGCTGATGACCATGAGGATGATTCCGATCGAGAGGCCGGTCCGCATGCCGGCAACGATCTGCGGCATGGCCGCGGGAACGACGAACTGTGTCAGGCGGCGCCAGCCCGTGATGCCGTAGGTCGCACAGGTGTCGTCGAGCACCGGATCGATGCCCTTCACGCCCTCGACCGTATTGAGCAGGATCGGCCACACCGACCCGGTCACGATGACCGTGACCTTCATCGCGCTGCCGAAGCCGGCGATCAGGAGCAACACCGGGACCAGCACCGGCGGCGGGATCGCGCGGAGGAACTCCAGCACAGGCTCAGCGGCTGTCCGCACCCGCCGCGAGAGACCGAGCACGACCCCGAGCGCCACCCCCACAACGCATGAGAGGGCATAGCCGAGCAGCAGTCGCAGCACGCTGGGGACGATGTCGCGGGTGAAGCCATCACCGAGCCAGTACTCGTGGAATTTGCTCAGGATCGTCCGCAACGGCGGGAAGTAGAAGCTTGTCGAGGACGAGCTGGTCACGTACCACAGCACGAACAGCACGACCGGCAGCGCCAGGACCACGAAGGCCCGGTGCAGGAAACCGAGTACGGCGGACATCACAGCGCCTCCAGACTGCGCACCGAGGTGTGCCACCGGAGGCTGCGCCTCTCGATGGCTCGGAACACGATGTTGATGAGCACCCCGAGCAGACCCGTCACCAAGACGAGCGCGTACATCGTTGGGGTGTCACCGGCGTTCTGCGCGAGGGCGATCCCCTGACCGAGGCCCACGGTGCCGATGACCATCTCACCGGTCACGCCGAGCACTAGCGCGACCGAGGCGGAGATCCGCAGCCCGGTGAAGAAGTAGGGCAGCACCGACGGCCAGATCAGGTCGGTCGCCATCAACCTCAGCGGGAAGCGGAACGACCGAGCGGTGTCACGCGCCACCGAGTCGATGTCGTCGAATCCCGCCAAGGTCTGTAGCAGCATCGGCCACAGCGCAGCGTAGGTGATCAGCACGACTCCCGACTCGTACTTGGTGCCCACCACGAGGATGACGGCGGGGATCAGGGCGACCGACGGGATCGGCCGGAGGAACTCGATCGTGGAGTGGGTGTAGCGCCGTGCTCCCGGGATCACCGCGATGAGCACCGCGAGGGCCAGGCCGGCAACCGTCGAGATGGCCAGCCCGAGGGCCCAGGTCCGCAGGGTGCTGCGGGCCTCGAGCCAGAAGTCCGAGGTGCCGGCCAGGTGCACCAGGCGTCGCACGACCACGCTGAAAGGCGAGAACGCCTCCTGGTCGATGAGTCCCAGTCGCGGTGCCAGCTCCCAGATCGCGATCAGGATCACGAAGCCGGTCAGGACGTTCGCCTTGCCAAGGAGCGCTCCGAGGCTCCGGTGTTGTCGCGTGGGCGGCACTGCGGGGTCGTCCACGATCGCAGCCGGCGGTCTTGTCTGACTCACCGTCATCCTTCCTCCTGGCAGATCGAGCGGGCAAGGGTGCCCGGGTGGGCGCACTGTGTCGCGCCGCAGGCGAGCGGACCGACAGTGGCGCGATAGTTCTGCAGCATCCGACCGACCTCCGGCTGTGCGACCGGCTCATAGGGCGGACGCGCGGCCAGTACGTCGGTGTCCACCTCGAGCGCGACCGACCTGCTCGGCAGGTCGATGGTGATGACGTCACCGTCCTGGACGAGCCCGATGAGGCCGCCCGTCGCTGCCTCCGGCGAGACCTCGCCGACGACGATGCCCTTGTTGACCAGACCGCTCAGCTGTCCGTCGGTCACCACGGCGACCTTGTCGCCCAGTCCCGATCCGTCCAGGGCGAAGATGAAGGCTGAGACCATTCCCATCCCCGGCCCTCCGACCAGACCGATGCCTCGGATGACGACCACGTCGCCGGCCTCGATGCGGCCTGCAGCCAGCGCCTCGATCGCGTCCTCACGGGAGTGATAGACCTTCGCCGGCCCGGAGAAGTGATCTGCGCGTTTCTCCCCCACCGGCAGCTTCACCACTCCCCCGTCCGTCGCCAGGGGACCCTGGACGACGACGATGGAGGGGTCGGTGGAGAACGGATCGGCCATCGTCCGGATCGTCCGGCCGTCCGCAGGGACGGCCCCATCCAGGAGCTCGCCGACGGCGCGTCCTTCGACGGTCTGCTGATCCTCGGTGGCCAGGATGGACCGGAGCTCGCGCATGACGGTCGCCGTACCGCCGGCGTCCTCGAGCTCCTCGATCAACGCCGGGCCATTGGGTCGGACGGCGCACAGCAAGGGGACCTCAGCGCCGCGGTGCTTGTAGTAGTCCCATACGTCGATGTCGAGCCCGGCCTCCACGGCCACGGCCTGGAGGTGCTTGATGCTGTTGATCGAGGCACCGATCGACAGCATCACGGTGGCCGCGTTGCGAATCGCGTCGACCGTGATGATGTCCCGAGGACGGACATCCGCCTCGATCATCGCGGCGAGGGCGACGGCCGAGCGCCGTACTGACGCCCACATCTTCTCGCTGTTGGCGCGCACCGGCGTCGAGCCCGACACCGCCATACCGAGCGCCTCGGCGGCCATGTGCATGGAGTTCGCCGTGCCGAGGCCGGCACACACGCCCGGTCCGCGGATCGCGCGTTCCGAAAGCGTGCGTGCCGCCTCGACGTCGACGCCGCTCAGCGCGGACTGAGAGGTCTTCAAGAAGACCTCTTCGATGTCCATCCCGCCCTCCTCATAGAGGGCGTTGCGCTGGTAGCCGCATGCGACGAGCACTGTCGGGATGTTGAGCCGGACAGCGGCCATCAGATGGGCCGGCGCGGTCTTGTCGCACGAGCTGAGGCAGATCATGGCGTCGAGCTGGGCGCCCTCCACCATCGCCTCCACGTCGTCGACGATCAGGTTGCGGGACGGCAGGACGTAGCGCCCGCCGCTCCCAGCGCTGGTGACGAAGTCCGACGGTGCGATGGTAGAGATCTCGAACGGAAGGCAGCCGACCGCCCGCAGCTCCTCTTTCAACACAGGAACGATGTCGTCCAGGTGACTGAAACAGGCAGCCAGATCCGAGGACGAATTGATGATCGCGACCTTCGGCCGCACCATCTCCTCGTCGGTGATCCCGAGCGCACGCCACTCTGCCCTGCGCACCGCCCAACGGGCGGAGCCTTCGGCCAGATTGCTTCGCAAGGTGCGCGTGTTCTTCATGGTTCCTCTCATCGAGGGCACGCAGAGCAGAGCTCTGCGCCCGGGTAGGTGTGAACGGCCCTGCTACGTGCCGGCTACTTACCGGCGCCGGACCAGACGATGTCGCTGTAGGACACGTCGTTCTTGATCAGGCCGAACTCCTTCGCGTACTGCGAGAAGAGGGTGATCGAGCTCTGCGGGATCGCCGCGGCGTACGTCGGCAGGATCGCCTTCTGGGAGTCCGCCTCGCTCAGACCGGAGAACTTCGGCAGCTCCTGGCGAACCTGCTCGGGGTGCGCCTGCGCATAGGCCAGAGACTCATCGATCGCCTTGCCCAGCTTGGTGAACAGCGCCGGGTTCTTCTGCAGCTGGGCTGAGGACGTGTAGTAGGCCGAGGTCAGCATCGGCTGCGAGGACATCGACAGGTACGGCGAGCTGATCGCCGGGAACCCGGCCGAGATCGCCGCCGTGCCGAAGGGCTCGGCCCCGACCATCGCGTCGATCTTGTGCGACTTGAGCGCGGAAACCGCGTTGGCGAATGGAAGCTCGATGAAGTGGACCTTGGTGGGGTCGCCACCGTCCTTCTTGACCGCGATCTCGCACAGGAGCTGGAGCAGACCGTTGAGCGCGTTGACGCTCACGGTCTTGCCCTCGAGATCCTTCGGGCTCTTGATGCCGCTGGACGGAGCCGCGTGGATCATGGTGACGTCCGCGCCTGCCTTGCCCGTGGAGTTCGAGCCCGCCGCGATGATCTTCAGCGGAACGCCCTGATCCTTGGCCTGGAGCAGCGACACGATCGCACTGAAGCCGAACGTGTATTGCCCACTCACGACCGCGGGAACGACGGCTGCCCCCGACGTTCCCATGTTGACGTTGAGGTTGATGCCTTCCTTCTGGAAGATCCCCTGATCCTTGCCCAGGTACAGGGCCGCCACATCGATAACGGGGATGAAGCCGGCCTGCACGGTGACGGTCGTCCCCTTGCCGGATGTCGAGCTGGCGGTGCTGCTGCTGCCGCAGCCGACCAGCGTTGTGAGTGCAAGGGCGGCCACTGCTGCAACCGCCGCGAAGCGCGTCTTGGGCAAGCCCATCACGCCGTTCCTCCTTGAGTAGGCAACTTTGTCGTCGGCCCGAACACGACAAGGCGAGACCGTACACGATGCGTACGATTGCCCGCAATACGTGCAAATGTCCGGTGGTTGTGCGAATCTGTGTGACACGCGCCGCAGCCTGAGCGCCGATCCAGAGCTCAGGCCTGAAGCCCTACGGCGCCGCTCATCAAGACGAAGGGGCGACTTTGAACGCCGCGAGAACCCAGCCGACGTCACCGACCGCCGCGCCGGCGCACACGAGTCCCGTCATCAATCCGAGTCGGATCAGCGAGGTCGCGGGACGCGTCCGGGTAGCGACCGCCCGCGACGTCGACATCGCCGTGGACGCCGCAGCTCTGGCTCAGCGCGCGTGGGCAGCTCTCGATGTGGAGGATCGAGCCTCGCGCTTGGAGCAGATCGCCACTCGTATCGAATCGCGCGCCAGCGAGCTGGCCGTGACACTCGCGCGTGAGGTCGGCACGGTGATGCCACTCGCGACCGGCGAGCTGACGACCGCTGCCCGACTGTTCCGCCTGATGGCTACGCACGCCCGCACCCAGCTGGCCGACCCGCCGGAGATCGTCGAGGAGGACGCCCGTCTGCTGATCCTCCGCCGCCCCTATGGCGTCGTCGCCTGCATCGTGCCGTGGAACGCTCCGGCAGTCCTCGCCGCGCAGAAGGTCGCCCCCGCGCTTGCGGCCGGCAACGCAGTCGTAGTGAAACCCTCACCGCTCGCGCCGCTGACGGTCACCGCCATGCTCGAGGAGGCTGCCGAGGAGCTGCCCGCAGGGCTCCTGCAAGTCGTCAACGGCGGGGCGGAGGTCGGCAACGCGCTGGTGGAGAGCCCGCGGATCGCGAAGGTCTCCTTCACCGGCGGAGGCCCTACGGCCTCGGTGATCATGCGCGCGGCCGCAGCTCGCTTGACGGCCGTCCACTTCGAACTCGGCGGCAACGACCCGGCGATCGTGCTCGACGACGCCGATCCCGCCGAGGCGGCCCGCGGAATCGTCGGTTCGGCCTTTCGACGGTCCGGGCAGATCTGTTATGCGGTCAAGCGGGTCTACGTCCCCCGGAACCGTGCCGAGGCGTTCCGCGAAGCCTGCGTCGCCGCGGCGGAGGACTTGCGGGTCGGCGACGCTCTGGACCCGCGATCGACGATGGGCCCGGTCAACAACTCGGCCCAATTCGGTCGGGTCCGCCTCCTGGCCGAGCGCGCCCGGGCTGCGGGCCGCTCCGTGGTCGAGGTCGGCGGCCGTGTCCAACCCGACGAGTGGGATCGCGGTTACTTCCTCCAGCCGGCCCTCGTGGTCGACGCCGAGCACAATGACGAGATCGTGTCGGTCGAGCAGTTCGGTCCGGTCCTCCCGATCGTCGCCTACGACACCGAGCAGGACGCCGTAGCGATGGCCAACGACACCGCCTATGGCCTCGGCGCATCGGTCTGGTCCTCAGACATCGATCGCGCGATACGCACCGCGACCAGGATCGAATCCGGGATCAGCTTCGTGAACGCTCATGTGCAGTCGCCGCTCGCGCTACGCGAGATGCCGTTCGGCGGGGTGAAGCAGAGCGGCATGGGCTGGGAGAACTCATCGGAGGGACTGAGCGAGTACCTCCAGTTCCACAGTGTCGACGCTCATCTCGGGCAGGCACGATGACGCGGCCCGCGGCGACGCCGCTGCCCACCACCGCCGATCTCCTGCTGGAGACCCTTCGCGAGCTAGGGATCGACACGATCTTCGGCAACTTCGGCAGCGATCACCCTGCCCTGCTCGAGGCTCTGGCTCACGCGCGTCAGGCAGGGCTCGACGTCCCGGCCGTCGTCCTCTGCCCCCATGAGACCACCGCGCTCTCCGCCGCCCACGGCCGTGCGCTGGCGACGGGCCGCCCCCAGGTGGTCGCCGTCCATACCGATGTCGGGACAGCCAACCTCGGCGGCGCCGTCCACAATGCCGCCCGATCCCACGTCCCGGTCATCATCCTCGCCGGGCTGACGCCGTACACGATGGAAGGCGAGCTGCCTGGCACCCGCGACTCCCAGGTCAACTCGATGCAGGACGTCCACGACCAGCATGGGATCGTCCGTCCCTATGTGAAGTGGTCCTACGACCTGCGGACAGGACGCAACGCTCCCCAGATCCTGCACCGGTCCGTCCAGCTCTCGGCCAGCGAGCCGCGCGGACCGGTCTACGTCACCGCGGCACGCGAGGTGCTCGCCGAGAGAGTGCCCAGGCCGGTCGTGCCGGCGGACACCTGGCGCACGATCGAGCCGACGGCGCTGCCGCAGGCCGTGCTCGACGAGATCCTCGACGACCTCCTCCAGGCCAGCTGCCCCGTGGTGGTGACCTCGGCGCTGGGACAAGACCCCGCCGCGGTCGTCACCCTCGTCGAGCTGGCCGAGCGGCTCGGTCTCGGCGTCGTGGAGACCGCGCGCGCCGCGATGAACTTCCCCTCCGACCACCCGCTCCATCTGGGGTACGACGCGGCCGAGGTGGTCCCCTCCGCCGACGCGCTGCTCGTGCTGGACAGCGACTCGCCCTGGATCCCGGCGCTCTACCGTCCCGCCCCGGAGGCGAAGGTCCACTTCGTGGATCCCGATCCGCTCAAGCAGGACATCCCGCTGTGGTACCTGCCGGCCCATCGCTACGTCCGGGCGACCGGCACGATGGCGCTACGGCAGCTGCTCGACCGCCTGGACGAGCGAGACGTCCTCGAGGAGCACCGGTCAGCGGCCGCAGAGCGTGCCCGCGTCCTCGCCGCTGCCCATGTGACCCAGCGAGCCGGGTGGACGGACGAGCTGGGCACCTCGGGCGGACTCACCGCCGCACACGTGGCCGCCGTTCTGGCGAACATCCTCAACGACGACGCGATCGTGGTGAACGAGACGATCACCAGCCTCGACGCGGTGTTCCGCCACCTGCCTCGCAACCAACCCGGCACGTTCTTCGCCAACCGCGGCACGTCTCTTGGATGGAGCGGCGGCGCCGCCCTCGGCATCGCGATGGCCTACCCGGAACGCACCGTAGTGAGCCTCGTGGGCGACGGCAGCTTCCACTTCACCGTGCCCAGCTCGACCTATGCCGTCGCACAGGCCTACGAGGTGCCCTTCCTCACCGTGATCTTCGACAACGGCGGGTGGAACGCCACCAAGCAGAACCTGATCAACCAGTACCGAGGTGGAATCGCCGACCAGACGGACCGCTATTGGGTCCGGCTCCCCGACGCCGACCTCGCAGGGATCGCCGGGATGTTCGGCGCTTGGACGGCGCACGTCAACGACCGATCGGAGTTGGACCACATCTTGCGAGAGGCGCTCGCGGAGGTCGAGGCGGGCCGGGCGGCTGTCGTCCAAGTCCATCTGCCGCGGATCTCGCAGCAGGCTCCCGATCAACTCACGGTTCGCGCGTGAATCTGCGCCAGGTCGGCGTCAGCGCAGCGGCCGCACGTGCAGCCCGACGTCGGGGTCCACCACGACCTCCTGCCCGACCGGCATGCCCTCCACCGTCAGAGGAGCGTCGACCGCCACCGAGCGCTTGACCAGGCCGAGCGCGATCGGGCCGAGCTCGAAGTGGCGGGCCGAGGAGCCGACGAAGCCGACGCTGCGCCCGCTTCCCTCGGGCTCGGACGCCACATCGACGAGGGGCGAGCCGGCCTCGGGCAGCCGGTTCTCCGAGCCGTCGAGGTGCAGCAGCACCAGCCGACGCGGCGGCCGGCCCAGGGTGTTGACCCGCGCAACGGTCTCCTGGCCGCGGTAGCAGCCCTTGTCCAGGTGGGTGCCGACCAGGCCGATCTCATTGGGGATCGTGCGCTGGTCGGTGTCGACGAAGATCCGAGGCTCGCCGCGCTCGATGCGGAGCGCCTCGTAGGCCCAGAAGCCACAAGCCGGGCCGGCGGCATCGACATAGGCGCGCAGCGAGTCGCGCTGGATGAACGACGTACGCCCCAGGCTCTCGCCCGGCCGCCAGACGACCGCCAGCGACTGCTCAGCGGTGATCGTCACGTCAGACCAGAACTTCATCCGCTCCAGATATTCGACCAGCGCCGCTCCATGACCCGGCTCGGTCCAGGCGGTGAACGCCTCTCCGTCATCCACCCCAGCGAAGAAGTGCTCGATGTGACCCTGCGGCGACAGGATCAGCGCCGAGGTCCAGACGCCCGGCTCGAGCGCCTCGAAGTACTGCGAGGTCAGCGAGTGCAGCCACGTCAGTCGATCCGGGCCGGCAACCCGGAACACCTCACGCTGCGACAAGTCGACGAACCCCTCACCCGAGGCCAGCGTCCGCTGCTCGACGTTGAACGACCCGTAGTGGGCAGCCACCGAGGCGTCGGGGCCTGCTCCCGCAACCGCGCCGGGCAGGGACAACAGCTCACTCACCAACAGACTCACCACATTCCACACAGGCACCGAAGACGACCAGGTGCCCAAGATCCGGCTCGAAGCCCAGCTCCGAGCGCAGCCGCTCCGCGAATTCGGCGGCCACACCAGGGTCAACAGAGACGACCCGCTGACACTTCCTGCAGACGACATGGAAATGCTCGTGCTCGGTCGTCGAGTGGTAGGTCGCGACCCGGTCGGATAGATGCGCATGGCGCACCAGACCGAGTTCCTCAAGCACCTCGAGGTTGCGGTAGATGGTCGACAGGTTGATCGCCGAGGACGACTCCCGGACGCAGGCGAGCACCTCCTCCGGCGTCGCGTGGCCCAGCTTCTCGACCGCGCCGAGGACGAGCTCACGCTGCGGGGTCAGCCGGTAGCCGCTCCCCCGCAGCCGCTCGCGCCAGTCGGTTCCGCTCATCGTCCGTTCACCGCCTCACAGTCTCACTGCCCCACAGTCTCACTGCTCGAGGCGGTTGAGCTGCGCCCACAGGTGTGGCTGCAGCTCCTGCCCCATTGCCTTCATGTCGTAGGCGTACATCAGCTGACCCTGCACGTTGCCGTAGAGGCGATGCCCAGCCGTGACGTCCTTGGCGGTCTCGGTCTGGCCGATCCCGCGGGTCGCTAGCTCGATCCGGCCCTCCGACGCCTCGCCGTACCAGACCTCGGCCAGGCCCGTGTTGTGCGCGAGTGTCATCTCCAGACGAGCCTTGCCCGGCTCGATCAGCTTCGAGCGGATGAAGCCGGTCTCCATCGCTGCCGGGCGGATCCGCTCCTTGGTGTCGGGGTCGACGACCCACGACATCGCGGAGTAGTGGAAGAACGGCCTGCCGTCCTGCTGGAAGACCAGCTCCTGCTCGAACTGGAAGGCCTCGATGGTCGGGTAGTCACCGTGCCCGTTGCCGTGCCAGGTGCCGAGCAGCCAGGCGATCGGGGCGCAGTCGGGGTTGAGGTTCTCGGGCAGGTGAAAAGGCACCCGCCAAGTCTAGGGGCGTCTCGCTGACAGCCCGGCGACCACGACGTCGTACGGGCTCTGGTCTCTTGCCCCCGGGCCTCAGTTCCGCCGATAGGCTGGGCACAAATGGACACCCCGAACTCCCCCGACCGCAAGTGGTTCCGCCGATCGGGCGGCGAGGCCACCAGCACCCCCGCTGCAAGCGGCGCAGGCGACAGCGCGCGCACCGGCTCCCATGCCGGCGCTGCGGCACCGCCTGCCGAGACGATCGAGCAGATCTCGGCGCGTGCCGCCGACCTGGCCGCCGCAGCTGAGCGCCACGCGGGCCTGCGCCGGGCAGCCGAGCAGGCCGCCGCAGAGCAGGCCGCCGAGCGGATCGTGGCAGAGGAGTCGGCGGCCGAGCATGCACGCGCGCGCGAGGAGGCGGACAAGGCGGCCGCCGAACACGCCAGGCTCGCTGCGGAGGCGCATGCCGCCCGCGGCGAGGCCGAGCAGGCTGCCATCACCGCCGAGCGCGCCCGCCGTGCCGCAGAGGAGGCCGGGCTCGCCAAGGCCAAGGAGCGGGTACTCGCCGAGCAGGCCGCGGCCGAGCAGGCGAAGCTCGCCGAGGAGGCAGTACGCCGCCACCGCGACACCGCGCAGCAGGCCGCCGACGTCGCTGCCGCGCGGGCGCGTGCCGAGGAGACCGCTAAGGTCCGCTCCGACGAGGCGGCTGCCGCACACCAGGCACGGACGGCTGCCGAGACGGCTGCGGCGGAGCGCGCCGCCGAGGCGGCTGCTGCCCACGAGGCCCGGACCGCGGCCGAGAGTGCCGCCACGTCGAAGGCCAACGAGGCCGAGGCGGCGCACGGGGCTCGGCAGTTCGCCGAGCGGGTCGCGGCCGGGATGGCCGACAAGTCCAAGGACGCCGAGGAGCGCCGCGAGGCCGCGGAGAGGATAGCCGCCGAGGCCGTTGCCGCCCGCGAGGCCGCCGACCAGGCCGCGGCGGTCCATGCCGCCGAGCGGGCCGAAGCGGAGAAGAACACCGCCCTGCACGCCATGCGCGCTACCGAGGCCCACGAGGCCCGGCGCCGCGCCGAAGCGGCCGCGGAGGAGCGTGCGGCCGAAGCTGCTGCTGCCCACGAGGCCCGCGGTGCCGCGGAGAGCGCCGCCGCCGAGGCGCATGGAGCCCGTGCCGCCGCCGAGACGGCCGCCGAGGAGCAGGCCCGGCGCGCGGGCGAGGCTTACGACGCACGCAGCGCCGCCGAGTCCGCAGCGACCACCGCGCACGAGGCCCGGGAGGCCGCCGAACGGCGTGCCGCAGAGCACGCCGCCGCCCGCGCGGAGGCGGACAAGGCAGCCGCCGAGCACGCGCGGGCTGCCGCTGAGGCACACGCCGGCCGTCAGGCCGCGGAGGCGGTCGCCGCAGAGCGGGCCACCGAGGCCGAGGCCGCCCATGCCGCCCGGCTGGCATCGGAGGAGGCTGGACTCGCCGCCGTCGAGAACGCCCATGCGAAGGCGCAGCGCGCCCTCGCCGACCGGCAGGCCGCCGAGGAGGCGGCCTCCGGGGCACACGGCGCACGCCAGGCTGCCGAGGCCGCTGCCGCGGAGCAGGCGCGGCTCGCAGCCGAGGCGCACGACCTGCGCAGCCGCGCCGAACACGAGGCGGAGAAGGCCCACACCTCTCGCCGTGCCGCCGATCTGGCCGCGACCGAGCACGCCGACCGTGCGGAGCAAGCACACATCGCTCGCACCGAGGCCGAGAACGCCGCCGCCGAGCGGGCCCGGGAGGCCGAGGCCGCCCACGCTGCCCGGCTGGCATCGGAGGAGTCGGCCCGCGCAGCCACGGATGAGGCGCACGCGGCGGCCCAGGAGGCACACGCCCGTCGGACCGAGGCCGAGAACGTCACCCACCAGCAGGCCCTCGCCGCCTCCCAGGCGGCCAGTGCCGAGCAGGCCGCGATCGCCCGGGCCGCCGAGGCCGCCCACGCCGCCACCGCTGCGCACGAAGCCGCTTCAGCGCGCGCCGCCGAGGCCGAGGCCGCCCACGCGAAGGCCGCCGACCATGCCCGGCTGGCCGCCGAGGCGTATGCCGCCCGCACCGAAGCCGAGTCTTCGGCCGCCGAGGCAGCTCGCAAGCACACCGAGGCCGAGCGGGCCGCCGCCGGGGCCCACCAGCAGGCGGAAAGCTCAGCCGATGAGCGCGCCGGAGCCGAGGCGCGTACGGCGGAGGTCCTAGCGGCTGCTGCGGCCGCCGCAGCGGAATCGCAGCGCAAGGTGGACGAGGCTCACGCCGCCCGCATCACGGCGGAGGAGGCGGCCGCCGAATCCGCTCGCCTACGCGCCGAGGCCGAGGCGAAGGTCGATCAGCTGGTCATCGACCGGCAGGCCATCGAGTCCTCGATCCGGCACCACACCGAGCTGGTGGAGTCGGCGCTGCAGGAGCGGCTCGCTGCGGAGAAGCGGGCCGCCGACCTCGCCCGCGAGTTGGCCGACCTGCGCGAGAAGGTCGTCGCCACGATCAAGGACAAAGGATCGAAGCGCAGCCTCCAGGCGCTCGAGCTCGCGATTGTCGCCGCCCCGCCACCAGCCGCGCCGGCCTCCGAAGTACCGGCTGCTGCGGCGGCCGCCCCGGCCGAGCCGCGGGTGCAGACCAAGAACGCCTGGGCGCTCGCCGCCGAGCTCGCCCAGACCGGGCAGATCCCGAAGATGACGCCCGAGCTGTTGCGGACGATGGACGAGAGCGCCAGCGACTCCGACCGCCCCCCGCACGCCGACCGCCCCACGCCCGCCGAGCCTGTCGAGGCGCCGCCGAGCGACGGCGAGGACATCCGCAGTTTCACCCCGGAGAACAAGCTCGGCCTCCTGACGGCGGGGGAGGTGACCGTCAGCGACCAGGGTGTGCTCGACGTGCGCAAGGGCAGTCGGACCTACCGCTTCGACCTCTACGACACCGCCACCGAGGTGAAGATGACCGCGCGGCCGAGCAGCCGGCGCTGGAAGGTGGAGTTCCGCTCCGGTGGCCAGGCGGTCGCCGTGGACGCCAAGATGGTCGACGCCGAGGCGTTCACCCGCGAGCTGGTGCGCTGGCGGCCGGAGCTGGGCTGACTCCGGCGGTTCGGTCTCGACCCTCAGGAGTCGCGACCTCCACCCCTAGAGCCCGGCCTTCAGCGCCGCCGCGACCTCGATGGTCGCCGCCTTCGCGCTGTGCCCAGCGCCGATCACGTTGACGAACCCGTGGATCTGGTCGGCGAAGCGCCGCAACTCCACCTTCACCCCGGCCTGCTCGAGCTTGCGGGCGTAGGCCTCGCCCTCGTCGCGGAGGGGGTCGAAGCCAGCCGTGGCGACGTACGCCGGGGCGACACCCTCCGGGACCTCGGCGTAGAACGGCGAGAGCCGCGGGTCACGTGGGTCGGCGCCCTCGGGCACATAGCTGACCGAAGCCCGGTCCATGAAGCTGGTCGTGAGGTAGAAGCCCTCGCCGAACAGCCGCCGCGACTCGGTTTCCGCCACCATGTCGGTGACGGGATAGAGCAACAGCTGGAACGCACACCGCTCCCGGGCCGCCAGGGCGACACCGGCCGCGAGGTTGCCGCCTGCCGAGTCGCCGCCGACGCCGATCCGCGTCGTGTCCGCGCCGATCTCGGCGGCGTGCGCGTGCGCCCAGTCGAACGCGGCCAGCGAGTCGTCGTACGCCGCGGGGAACGGGTGCTCCGGCGCCAGCCGGTAGTCGATCGCCAGCACCCGTACGCCGGCCGTCTCGCCCAGCAGGCGGCAGGCGGAGTCGTGTGAGGCCAGGTCGCCGTAGATGAAGCCGCCGCCGTGCAGGAAGACCAGCAGCGGACCAGACGCGGGCGCGCCGGTCGGGATGTAGAGCCGCGCCGGGAGGTCGCCCACCTTGAGAGTGCGGACCGACCCGATCTTCTGGACGCCTCCCGCGAGCACCGTCTGCCGCTGCAGCGCCTCACGCCCCTGCTCGATCGAGAGGGTCGAAGGGTCGGGCTCGCCGGCAAGCCTGGTCAGCCGCAGCATCAGCTGGGTATCGACCGCCAAGGTCTGACCGTCGAGCACGACCGGCCGACCGGCCAGCCGACGCTGGAAACGGGGCGACAGGTTCATGATGGTGGTGAAGGCGAACTTCTCCACCGGATGACGCAGCGACTCACGACTCACGGCCCCGAACCTACCGCCTGGTAGAGGCAGCATGGATAGACACCTTCTGTTCACACCCCGGTGCCAGACTGAGACCATGACCCTGGACAGCAGCGACCGGAGCTCCGACACCACCACGGTCAGCGCTGTCCCGGACCAGGAGTACGACCTGGATCCGGTCTACATGCCCGACCACGACGCCCTTGCCGAGGTCGAGAAGTACGACGATCGCTTCCTCGATCGCGAGCTGTCCTGGCTGCACTTCAACCAGCGCGTCCTGGAGCTGGCCGAGGACGACAGCCTGCCGCTGCTGGAGCGGGTCCGGTTCCTGGCGATCTTCACCAGCAACCTCGACGAGTTCTTCATGGTCCGGGTCGCCGGCCTCAAGCGTCGCATCGCCGCCGGCCTGGCCGTCCGCGCAGCCAGCGGCCTCATGCCCCGCGAGCAGCTCGAGATGATCTGGCGGAGCGCACGCGAGCTCTCCGAGCGCCACGCCGCGGTCTTCGCCGACAAGATCATGCCGGCCCTGCGCGACGAGGGCATCGAGCTGGTGCGCTGGAGCGACCTGTCCGACGCGGAGATCAAGCACTGCAAGAAGCTCTTCAAGGAGCGCGTCTTCCCGGTGCTCACGCCGCTCGCGGTCGACCCGGCGCACCCGTTCCCCTACATCAGCGGCCTGTCGCTCAACCTCGCCGTACTCATCCGTGACCCGAAGTCCGGCAAGGAGCACTTCGCGCGCGTGAAGGTGCCGCCGATCTTCACCCGTTTCGTGCCGCTGGGCGGCAATCGGTTCGTGCCGCTCGAGGACATCATGCGTGAGCGCTTGTCCAAGCTCTTCCCGGGCATGGAGATCCTCGAGGTGCACACCTTCCGCGTGACCCGCAACGAGGACCTCGAGGTCGAGGAGGACGACGCCGAGAACCTCCTCGCCGCGCTTGAGAAGGAGCTGCTGCGCCGCCGCTTCGGGCCGCCGGTCCGGCTCGAGGTCGAGGAGTCGATCAGCGGCTCCGTGCTCGAGCTGCTCGTCTCCGAGCTGGGGATCGCCGAGCAGGAGATCGTCCGCCTCCCCGGCCCGCTCGACCTGCGTGGCCTCCACGGGATCGCCGACATCAACCGCGAGGACCTCCAGTACGACGCCTTCGTGCCGACGACGCACCGCCAGCTCGCCCCGGTCGAGTCCGCGGCGCCGGTCGACGTGTTCAAGGCCGCGCGTCGCGAGGACATCCTGTTGCACCACCCGTACGACGCGTTCTCCACCTCGGTGCAGCGCTTCATCGAGCAGGCCGCGGCCGATCCGCGGGTGCTCGCGATCAAGCAGAC
>Ga0164242_10001849_pt1 | contig 24809 bp, 20 predicted proteins | sample OricomgcompostMG_FD_108783 | JGI IMG/M metagenome (GOLD analysis project Ga0164242, IMG submission 108783) | Miracle-Growth compost microbial communities from Emeryville, California, USA - Original compost - Miracle growth compost (MG) ...
GCGGCCAGCGTGGGCGCCAGACCGGCGGCGCCGACGATGGCGGCCATCACCACGTCGCATTCGTTCGCGCCCGCCACGGCGCACAGCGCCGCCTCGCCGTAGGCCACCTGCGTCTGCAGGTCGCGCGCGCGCAGCAGCGACTGCAGCCGCGCGGCCGCATCTGCGGTGCCGACCACGGCGACCTTCGGCGTATGCCGGGCGCACTGTTCGGCCAGCTCCTCCACCCGGTTCTGTCCGGTCAATGCATAAACCGCGTAGCGCTCCGGATGGCGCGACAGCACGTCGAGCGTGGATAGGCCGATGGACCCGGTCGAGCCCAGGATGGTGATGTGCTGCATGCCGTGTTACATCCAGTAGGCGAGGAGAATCGCGAGAGGCAGGGTGGGTATCAGCGCGTCGATGCGGTCCAGCACGCCGCCGTGGCCCGGCAGCAGGTTGCTGCTGTCCTTCATGCCAGCGCGGCGCTTGAGCTGGGATTCGAACAGGTCGCCGACGATGCTGGCGGCAACCACCAGGACCAGCAACGCGAGGAAGCCGGGCCAGCCCCATTTCAGGTAGAGCTGGACGGCGAAGGTGTCGCGCAGCGCCGGCACGAAAATCGTCGCCGCGCCGATCAGCAGCACGGCCAGGCAGCCGCCGATGGCGCCTTCCCAGGACTTGCCGGGCGAGATGCTCGGCGCCAGCTTGCGTTTGCCGAACGCCTTGCCGCTGCAATAGGCGCCGATGTCGGCGATCCAGACGATCGCCATCACGGAAACCATGTAGAGCGCGGAACGCTGGTACAGCATCAGCAGCGCGACGAAGGCGCCGAGAAGGGCGAAGCCGTAGACGACTGCCAGCACGCGGCTGCCGGCGCTGTCCTGCCGCGGCAGGCCGATCGCCAGCGAAGGCACCAGCCGTATCGCCCACAGCGCCACGCAGACGCCGCACAGCACCACGCTCTGCTTGAAACTGCTGCCGTGCGCCACCCACAGGAAGACCGCCGTCCACAGCAGCGCGCCGGGGATCTCGTAGCGGACGCGGAACAGCCGCAGCACTTCCCAGGCGGCGCCGGCGAAAAAGAGCGCCGCGAGGCAGGCGAAGACGAAAAAGGAACCGGACAGAATCGCCAGCAGCAGCACGGCCAGCAGCACGACCGCCGTGATGATGCGCGTCTTCAACATTTGACCGCCGCGCCCTGCTCTGCCGGCTGCTGTTCCGCGATCTGCTGGCTGGTGCGTCCGAAGCGGCGTTCGCGGCGCTGGTAGGAGGCGATCGCCTGCGCCAGCGCGTCGGCGTCGAAATCAGGCCAGTAGGTATCGGTGAAATACAGTTCCGTATAGGCCAGCTGCCACAGCAGGAAGTTGGAGATGCGCTGCTCACCGCCGGTGCGGATGAACAGGTCCGGCTCGGGCGCATAGGCCAGCGCCAGATGGGGCGCGAGCTGCTCTTCGCTGAAATCGGTCGTGCCGGGATGCGCGGCAACCATCTTGCCGACCGCCTGCAGGATGTCCCAGCGACCGCCGTAGTTGGCGCAAACGGTGACCGTCATGCGACTGTTGCCGGCGGTCTTGCGCTGCGCGTCGGCGATCATCCGCTGCAGCTTGTCGTCGAAGCGGCTCAGGTCGCCAACGATCTTCAGGCGGATGCCGTTGGCGTGCATCTTCGACACCTCGCGTTCCAGCGCGGTGACGAACAGGCGCATCAGCACGGACACTTCCTCCTCCGGCCGGCGCCAGTTCTCGGAGCTGAAGGCGAAGAAGGTGACGTACTCGACGCCCGCCCTGGCGCATGCCTCGACCACGCCGCGCACGGCTTCCACGCCGCGCACGTGGCCCGCCACGCGCGGCATGAAACGCTTGGTCGCCCAGCGGCCGTTGCCATCCATGATGATGGCGATGTGGCGCGGCACCGACGACACGTCGGGCACCGTCAGGGTTGAACTCGATGAGGCCATGTAATGATGATGAAGCGGGTTCGAACGATAGGACGGCAATCTACACCGTCATGACTTCTTTTTCCTTCTCGGCGACGATCCGGTCGACCTCGGCGACGAAACGGTCGGTCAGCTTTTGGATGTCGTCCTGGGCGCGGCGTTCCTCGTCCTCCGAGCAGGCCTTTTCCTTCAGGAGCTTCTTCAGCGTCTCGTTGGCGTCGCGGCGGATGTTGCGGATCGCGATCTTCGCGTCTTCCGCCTCGCCCTTGACCAGCTTGACCATTTCCTTGCGGCGCTCCTCGGTCAGCGGCGGCGTCGGCACGCGGATCAGGTCACCCTGCGTCGATGGATTCAGGCCGAGATCGGCTTCCCGGATCGCCTTTTCGATCACCGCCGCCATTTTCTTTTCATAGGGCTGCACGCCGATCGTGCGCGCGTCGATCAGCGTCAGGTTGGCGACCTGCGGCAGGCTGGTCGGCGTACCGTAGTACTCGACCATCACGTGGTCCAGCAGGCCGGTATGCGCGCGGCCGGTACGGACCTTCGCCAGATCGGCCTTCAGCGTCTCGATGGACTTCTGCATTTTCTGATCGGCGGTTTTCTTTGCATCTGCGACGGTCATTATTGTTTTCCTCCTGCTGCGGGCGAACCCGAACCTAAAACGAACTGCAATGGTAGCGAAAATATCCGGCCGCACTTAAAGACGGCTTATGCCCGGCCTCACACGTGGACCAGCGTGCCCTCGTCCATACCCAGCACGACGTTCTTCAGCGCGCCCGGCTTGACGATCGAGAACACCTTGATCGGCAGGCGCTGGTCGCGGCACAGCGCGAACGCGGTGGCGTCCATCACCTGCAGGTGCTTGGAAATCGCCTCGTCGAAGCTGATCGTCGCGTAGCGCGTGGCGGACGGATCCTTGTTGGGGTCGGCGCTGTAGACGCCGTCGACCTTGGTCGCCTTCAGCACGATCTCGGCACCGATCTCGGAACCGCGCAGCGCGGCCGCCGTGTCGGTGGTGAAGAACGGATTGCCGGTGCCGGCGGCGAACACGACGATCTTGCCCTCTTCCAGGTACTGCAGCGCCTTCGGCCGCACGTAGGGCTCGACCACCTGCTCGATGCCGATCGCCGACATCACGCGGGCGGTCAGCCCGACCTGACGCATTGCATCGGCCAGCGCCAGCGAATTCATCACGGTGGCCAGCATGCCCATGTAGTCGGCCGTCGCGCGGTCCATGCCCTGGGCGCCCGGCGCCACCCCGCGGAAGATGTTGCCGCCGCCGATCACGATCGCCAGCTCCACGCCCAGCCTGCTCACTTCCGACACGTCGGCCACCATGCGGTCGATGGTTGCCCGATTGATGCCGTACTGGTCCTCCCCCATCAGCGCCTCTCCCGACAGTTTGAGAAGCACGCGTTTGTAGGCTGGGGTCGTCATGGGCTGGATTCCTTGATATTGTCCGTGTTGTTCGGGATACAGGTCTGAGGCGGCGGGCGGTCCGTGGCGGCCGGCAGGTGAAATCTTAGCTTCTGGCGCACCAAAGAGAAAGTCCGGCGATGCCGCCAAAAAAACGGGCCTTGCGGCCCGTTTTCGATTACGCCTGTTTTGCTGCTGCAACTTGCGCCGCTACTTCCGCGGCGAAATCGTCCTGCTTTTTCTCGATGCCTTCGCCGACGATGAACATCGCGAAGGATTTGACCGCCGATTTGCTTTCCTTGAGCATCTGCTCCACGGTCTGCTTGTCGTTCTTCACGAACGACTGGTTCAGCAGCGAGACTTCCTTCAGGAATTTCTGCACCGAGCCTTCGACCATCTTGGTGACGATGTCGGCCGGCTTACCCGATTCGGCCGCCTTCAGCTCGGCGACCGTACGTTCCTTGGCGATCAGGTCGGCCGGCACGTCGCCGGTTGCCAATGCGACCGGCTTCATGGCGGCGATGTGCATCGCGACGTCCTTGCCGACCTGGTCGTCGGCGCCTTCGAATTCCACCATCACGCCGATGCGCGTGCCGTGCAGGTAGGATGCCAGCTTGCCGCCGGTTTCGAAACGCTTGAAGCGGCGGATCGTCATGTTTTCGCCGATGCGGCCGATCAGCTCGGTGCGCACTTCCTCGACCGTCTTGCCGTTCAGCGGCAGCGCCGACAGCGCGGCGACATCGGCCGGGTTGTTCTCGGCCACCAGCTTGGCGCAGGCCGCGGCCAGCGCGAGGAATTCCTCGTTCTTCGAAACGAAGTCCGTTTCGCAGTTGATTTCCACCAGCGCGCCTACGTTGCCGGCCACGTAGGCGGCGACCACGCCTTCGGCGGTCACGCGGGAAGCGGCTTTCGACGCCTTGCTGCCCAGCTTGACGCGCAGGATCTCTTCGGCCTTGACCGGATCGCCGTCAGCTTCCGTCAGCGCCTTCTTGCATTCCATCATCGGGGCGTCGGTGCGCGCGCGCAGTTCGCCGACCATTGCTGCTGTAATGACTGCCATAAACCATCTCCTGTGAGGCGAACGTCCCGTCGGACGCCCTGCCATTCGTTACGTTCAATAAATTGCCCGAAAAAAAGGGGCGAACCGCCGTTGCCCCTTTTTCCCTGACGTTCAAGCCATCAGCCGGCCGGACGTCAGGCCTGCTCTTCGACCTCGACGAAATCGTCGCCCTTGATCGATTCGACCAGGTCGTTGGTCGCATTGGCGCGGCCTTCGAGGATCGCATCGGCCACGCCGCGCGCATACAGCGTGATGGCCTTGGACGAGTCGTCGTTGCCGGGGATGACGTAGGTCACGCCTTCCGGCGAGTGGTTGGTGTCGACCACGCCGATGACCGGGATGCCCAGCTTGGCGGCTTCGGTGATCGCGCCCTTGTGGTAGCCGACGTCGACGACGAAGATCGCGTCGGGAATGCCGCCCATGTCCTTGATGCCGCCGATGGATTTTTCCAGCTTGGACTTCTCGCGCTCGAACATCAGCGCTTCCTTCTTGCTCATCTTGGCCAGCGTGCCGTCTTCGCTCGCGGCCTCCATGTCCTTCAGGCGCTTGATCGAGGTCTTGATCGTCTTGAAGTTGGTCAGCATGCCGCCCAGCCAGCGCTGGTCGACATACGGCATGCCGGCGCGCTGCGCTTCGGCGGCGATGATGTCGCGCGCCTGGCGCTTGGTGCCGACCAGCAGGATGGTGCCGCGGTTGGCCGACAGTTGGCGGATGTATTTCATCGCCTCCTGGTACATGCCCAGGGTCTTTTCCAGGTTGACGATATGGATCTTGTTGCGATGGCCAAAGATGTACGGGGCCATCTTCGGGTTCCAGAAGCGGGTCTGGTGTCCGAAATGGACGCCGGCTTCCAGCATTTCACGCATGGTGACAGACATTGAAATTCTCCAGGGTTGGGTCTGGAATCCGCCCGGTCACCGGCCGTGCCTGCAGCCCGGTTCGGCACCCTTGTCGAACGGATTCGCGATTTGATGACAAATTTGCCTGAACCGCTGTCCAAGCAAGCCTGCGATTGTACTCCAGATTTGCCCGTTCCAACAAGGGGCCATGCGCCTCCCCGCACGGCTCCGGCGGCGGTCGTCTATAATGCGACATCTGCTTCTTTTCTTCGCCGCAACGGCATTCGAATTTCCAAATGGGCAATATTTCCATCAAGACACCCGAAGACATCGAGGGCATGCGCGTGGCCGGCCGGCTCGCTTCCGAAGTGCTGGACTACATCACTCCGTTCGTCAAGGCGGGCGTCACGACTGGCGAACTGGACCGCTTGTGCCACGAATACATGGTCGACGTGCAGGGCACGATCCCGGCGCCGCTGAACTACTGCCCGCCCGGCTACACGCCCTTCCCGAAAGCCATCTGCACCTCGGTCAACGACGTCATCTGCCACGGCATCCCGGGCGACAAGGTGCTGAAGAACGGCGACTCGGTCAACCTGGACATCACCGTCATCAAGGACGGCTACCACGGCGACACCAGCCGCATGTTCCTGATCGGCGAACCGTCGATCATGGCCAAGCGGCTGTCCGACGTCACCTACGAATGCATGTGGCTGGGCATTTCCAAGGTCAGGCCCGGCGCCTACCTGGGCGACATCGGCCACGTGATCCAGCAGCATGCGGAAAAGGCCGGCTACAGCGTGGTGCGCGAATTCTGCGGCCACGGCATCGGCAAGGTCTTCCACGAGGAGCCGCAGGTGCTGCACTACGGCCGTCCCGGCACCGGCGTCAAGCTGGTGCCCGGCATGATCTTCACGGTCGAGCCGATGATCAACGCGGGCCGCCGCGACATCCGCGAGATGAACGACGGCTGGACCATCAAGACCAAGGACCGCAGCCTGTCCGCGCAGTGGGAACACACGGTGCTGGTCACCGAAACCGGCTACGAGGTGCTGACGCTGTCGGCCGGCAGCCCGCCGCCGCCCGCCTGCATATCCACCCCCGCGCAGCAAGCCGTCAACGCCTGATCCCGCACCGCCCTCCTCGCCCTGCCGCACATGCCATCGCTCGCCATCGAACTGAAGGACCAGCTGAAAACCGGCCGCCAGGCCGTCATCGACCGCTTCAGGCAGGACGGTAAGGTCGAACAGCTGTTGACGCAGCTGAAGGACGGCGTCGATGCCGCGCTGACGCAGGCATGGCAGGCATACAGCCTGCCGGACGATGCGGCGCTGATCGCCGTCGGCGGTTACGGCCGCGGTGAGCTGTTCCCCCATTCCGACGTGGACGTGCTGATCCTGCTGCCGCGCCCGGCCAGCGCCCTGTTGCAGGCGAAGCTGGAAGAGCTGGTGCAGCTGTTCTGGGACATCGGCCTGGAAATCGGCCACAGCATCCGCACCATCGACGAATGCCTGAGCGAAGCGGCGGCCGACATCACGGTGCAGACCAGCCTGCTCGAAGCACGCCTGATCACCGGCAGCGAGGCGCAGTTCGCGCTGCTGAAGAAACGCTACGACGCCGAGATGGATCCGCAGGCCTTCTTCCAGGCGAAGACGCTGGAACTGCACCAGCGGCACGCCAAGTACGAAGACACGCCGTACAGCCTGGAGCCCAACTGCAAGGAAAGCCCCGGCGGGCTGCGCGATCTGCAGGTGATCCTGTGGGTCGCGAAGGCGGCCGGCCTCGGCAATTCCTGGGCCGAGCTGGCCGAACACGGCCTGATCACGTCAACCGAGGCGCGCCAGCTGAAACGCAAGGAACGCGCGTTCAAGGACGTGCGCATCCGCCTGCACATCATCGCCAACCGGCGCGAGGACCGGCTGGTGTTCGACATCCAGACCGCGATCGCGGAATCGGTCGGATTCCGCAATTCGCCGACGCGGCGCGCCAGCGAATACCTGATGCAGCGCTACTATCGCGCCGCCAAGATGGTCACGCAGCTCAACGCCATCCTGCTGCAGAACATCGAGGCCCAGCTGTTCCCGCAGATGACATCGCCGGTCGCGATCAATGCGCGCTTCAACGAAGTCAACGGCTTCATCGACATCGCCGCCGCCGACACCTTCGAGGCGACGCCGTCGGCCATGCTGGAAGTCTTTCTGCTGCTGTCGCTGCACCCGGAACTGAAAGGCATGACAGCGCGCACGCTGCGCGCGCTGTGGCATTCGCGCTACCGCATCGACAACCATTTCCGCCGCGATCCGAAGAACCGTGACCTGTTCATGCAGATCCTGAAGGCGCCGCAGGGCATCACGCACGCGCTGCGCCGCATGAACCAGACCAGCGTCCTCGGCCGCTACCTGCCGAACTTCCGCCGCATCGTCGGCCAGATGCAGCACGACCTGTTTCACGTCTACACGGTGGATCAGCACATCCTGATGGTGGTGCGCAACGTGCGCCGCTTCATGCTGAGCGAACACGCGCACGAGTACCCGTTCTGCAGCCAGCTGGCGGCCAACTTCAACAAACCCTGGCTGCTGTACGTCGCCGCGCTGTTCCACGACATCGCCAAGGGCCGCGGCGGCGACCATTCGCAGCTCGGCATGGAGGATGCGCGCAACTTCTGCATCGACCACGGCCTTGCCGACGACGAGACCGAACTGGTCGTGTTCCTCGTCGAGAACCATCTGGTGATGTCGCAGGTCGCGCAGAAGCAGGACCTGTCCGATCCGGACGTCGTCCGCCATTTCGCCGCGGTTGCGAAGGACGAACGCCACCTGACGGCGCTGTATCTGCTGACGGTGGCCGACATCCGCGGCACCAGCCCGAAGGTCTGGAACGCGTGGAAAGGCAAGCTGCTGGAAGACCTGTACCGCATGACGCTGCGCGTGTTCGGCGGCGAGGCGCCGTCGGCCGACCGCGAGCTGAAGAACCGCCAGGAAGAAGCGCTGAAGACGCTGCGCCTGTACGGCCTGTCGGACAATGCGCACCTGGCTCTGTGGCAGCAGCTCGACGTGGTGTATTTCCTGCGCCACGACGCGTCCGACATCGCATGGCAGACGCGCATGCTGTACGACAAGGTCGACAGCGCGACGCCGGTGGTGCGCGGCCGCCTGTCGCCGATCGGCGAAGGCCTGCAGGTCGCGGTCTACGTGAAGGACCAGCCCGACCTGTTCGCGCGCATCTGCAGCTACTTCGACCGCAAGAACTTCAGCATCCTCGATGCCAAGATCCACACCACGCACCACGGCTACGCGCTCGACAGCTTCCTGATCACCGAACCGGCCTTCACCGGCAGCTACCGCGACCTGATCAGCCTGATCGAGCACGAGCTGACCGAAATGCTGCAGGCGCCGGCCGCGCTGCCGTCGCCGATCAAGGGCCGGCTGTCGCGCCTGTCGCGCAATTTTCCGGCCACGCCGACCGTCGATCTGCGCCCCGACGAGCGCGGCCAGTATTACCTGCTGACCATCTCGGCCAACGACCGCAACGGGCTGCTCTATTCGGTCGCCAACATCCTCGCCAAATACCGGATCAACCTGCACACCGCCAAGGTGATGACGCTGGGCGAGCGCGTCGAGGACGTGTTCCTGGTCGACGGCCAGGTGCTGAACAATCCGCGCAACCAGATCCAGCTCGAAACCGACCTGCTCGACGCGCTGCGCGTCTAACGTCCTTCTTCACTTTTCCGTTTTCTCCCGCATCGCATGACCGAGCCGCTACGCCTTTCCAAACGCATGTCCGAACTCGGCCTGTGCTCGCGCCGCGAAGCCGACGAATGGATCGCGCGCGGCTGGGTGCGCGTGGACGGCAAGGTCGTCTCCGAACTCGGCACCAAGATCCTGCCGACGCAGCGCGTCACGGTGGAACGGCAGGCCGCGGCCGAACAATCCAAGCGCGTGACGATCCTGGTCAACAAACCCGTAGGCTACGTCAGCGGCCAGGCCGAAGACGGCTACAAGCCTGCCGTCGCGCTGGTCAAGCCCGAGAACCGCTGGAAGGAAGACCGCACGCCGGTGCAATTCCATCCGACGCAGCTGCGCAGCCTGGTGCCGGCCGGACGATTGGACATCGATTCGGTCGGCCTGCTGGTGCTGACGCAGGACGGCCGCGTCGCGAAGAAGCTGATCGGCGAGGACACGGCGATCGAGAAGGAATACCTGGTGCGCGTGCAATACGCGAAGCCGGGCAAACTGCCGGACGCCGACCTGAAACTGCTGAACCACGGCCTGGCGCTGGACGGCAGGAAACTGCTGCCGGCCAAGGTGCAATGGCAGAACGAGGACCAACTGCGCTTCGTGCTGCGCGAAGGGAAGAAGCGCCAGATCCGCCGCATGTGCGAACTGGTCGGGCTGAAGGTACTGGGCCTGAAGCGCGTGCGCATCGGCCGCGTCAAGCTGGGCGACCTGCCCGCCGGGCAGTGGCGCTACCTCCGCGAAGACGAGCAGTTCTGAAGAGCGCGCTCAGTCGTCCTCGTTCGGATCCAGCTCCGGAAACAGCACCTCGGTAAAACCGAATTTCGAAAAGTCCTCGATGCGCATCGGATACAGGATGCCGTCCAGGTGATCGCATTCGTGCTGCACCACGCGCGCATGGAAGCCGTCGGCATCGCGGCTGATCCGGTTGCCGTGCTGGTCGAAGCCCTCGTAGTGCAGCGCCGCCAGCCGCGGCACCACGCCGCGCATGCCGGGCACCGACAAACAGCCTTCCCAGCCCTCCTCGCGCTCGGCCGTCAGCGGCCGCAGCACCGGATTGATCAGCACGGTCTCCGGCACCGGCGGCGCGTCCGGGTAGCGCGGATTCTGCCGGAAACCGAAGATGACGACGCGCAGGTTCACGCCGATCTGCGGCGCGGCCAGGCCGGCCCCGTTGGCGGCATGCATGGTGTCGAACAGGTCGGCGATCAGCGCGTGCAGTTCCGGCGTATCGAAGGCCTGCACCGGCTCGGCCACGCGCAGCAGGCGTGGATCGCCCATCTTCAGGATCTTGCGTACGGTCATTTGACGGTCTTCAGGAAATCGGCGAAGCCGGCGCCGGTCTCGGCATGCTTGAGACCCATCGCCACCGTCGCCTTCAGGTAACCCAGCTTGGAACCACAATCATAGCGCTGACCCTCGTAACGGTAGGCCAGCACCTTCTGGTCGCGCATCAGTGCGGCGATGCCGTCGGTCAGCTGAATCTCACCGCCGGCGCCCTTGCCGATCTTTTCCAGGTAGTCGAAGATGCGGCCGCTCAGCACGTAGCGGCCGACCACGGCGAGCGTCGACGGCGCGGCGTCGGGCTGCGGTTTCTCGACGATCGCGTTGACCTCTTCCAGCCTGTCCTTGTACGGCGTCGCGCTGACGATGCCGTACTGCCGCGTCTCGGCGCGCGGCACGTCCTGCACCGCCAGGATGCTGCTGCCTTCGCGGTCGAACACGTCGGCCATCTGCGCCAGCACCGGCTTGCTGCCAGGCGCGGCATCCATGAAATCGTCGGCCAGCAGCACCGCGAACGGCTCGTTGCCGACGATGGGCCGCGCGCACAGCACCGCATGGCCGAGGCCGAGCGGCGCCGGCTGGCGGATGTAGATGCAGTTGATGTTCTTCGGGATGACGTTGCGCACCAGGTCGAGCAGCGCGTGCTTCTTGGCCGCTTCCAGCTCGGTTTCCAGCTCGTAGGCCTTGTCGAAATGGTCCTCGATGGCGCGCTTGTTGCGGCCGGTGATGAAGACCATCTCGGTAATGCCGGCCGCCACCGCCTCTTCCACCGCGTACTGGATCAGCGGCTTGTCGACGATGGGAAGCATCTCCTTCGGTTGCGCCTTGGTCGCCGGCAGGAAACGGCTGCCCATGCCGGCGACGGGGAAAACGGCCTTTCTGATTCTATTCATGGTCCTCCAGTAGTTTCAACAATGCAGCTTCATCGAGTACGGGGATGCCCAGCTCTTCGGCCTTGGCGAGTTTGCTGCCGGCCTCGGCGCCGGCAACGACATAGGAGGTCTTCTTCGATACGGAACCGGCCACCTTGCCGCCGGCCACCTCGATTCTTTCCGCTGCCTGGTCGCGCGTCAGGTTCGGCAGCGTACCGGTCAGCACGAAGGTCTTGCCGAGCAGCGGACGCGGCCGGCTTTCCACTACGTGCTCCGGCCAGGTGACGCCGGCCGCGCGCAGCTGTTCGATCAGCTCGCGGTTCATCGGATCGTCGAGGAAGGCGCGGATCGCATGCGCGACCACCGGGCCGATGTCGGCCACTTCCAGCAACTGCTCCTCCGATGCGGCGAGCACGGCGTCGAGATTGCCGAAATGCCGCGCCAGCTCCTTGGCCGTGGCTTCGCCGACGTGGCGAATGCCGAGCGCGTAGATGAAACGCGCCAGCGTGGTGGACTTGGATTTTTCCAGCGACTGCAGCAGGTTGTTGGCAGACTTCTCCGCCAGCCGGTCCAGCTCGGCCAGCGCGCGGAAGCCGAGCTTGTAGAGGTCGGCCGCGGTATGCACGATGTGCTTGTCGACCAGCTGGTCGATCAGTTGCTCGCCGAAGCCCTCGACGTCCATCGCGCGGCGCGACACGAAATGCAGCAGGCCGCCCTTGCGCTGCGCCGCGCACTTGATCCAGCCGCCGGTGCAGCGCGCGACCGCCTCGTCCTCCAGCCGCGCGATCGGCGAGCCGCACACCGGGCAAGCCGCCGGCATCACGAATGCGCGCGCGTCGGCCGGACGTCGTTCCGGCACGAAGGACAGCACTTCCGGGATCACGTCGCCGGCGCGCCGCACGACGACGGTGTCGCCGATGCGGATGTCCTTGCGCCGCACCTCGTCCTCGTTGTGCAGCGTGGCATTGGTCACCGTGACGCCGCCGACCAGCACCGGCGCCAGGCGCGCGACCGGCGTGATGGCGCCGGTGCGGCCGACCTGCACCTCGATGTCCTGCACCACGGTCAGCGCCTCCTCGGCCGGGAACTTGTGCGCGATGGCGAAACGCGGCGCGCGCGACACGAAGCCAAGCTGCGCCTGCTGGTCGGCGCGGTCGACCTTGTAGACCACGCCGTCGATATCGTACGGCAGTCGCGGCCGCTTGTCGCCGATGCGCCGGTAGAAATCGAGCAGTCCTTGCGCGCCCCGGACCACCGCGCGCTCGGCGCACACTGGCAGGCCGAGCGCAACGTACCAGTCGAGCAAGGCGGCATGCGACGGCGGCATGTCGGCGCCTTCCAGCAGGCCGATGCCGTAGGAAAAGAAACGCAGCGCGCGCTGCGCGGTGATGCGCGAATCGAGCTGGCGCAGGCTGCCGGCCGCCGCGTTGCGCGGGTTGGCGAATTCCTTCTGGCCGGCCTCGCGCTGCCGCGCATTGAGCTTGACGAGATCGGCCTTGTACATCAGCACCTCGCCGCGCACGTCGAGTACCTTGGGCGGGTGCTTGGTGTGCAGGCGTAGCGGAATCGCGCGCACGGTGCGGATGTTGGCGGTCACGTTTTCGCCGGTGAAGCCGTCGCCGCGCGTGGCCGCCTCGACCAGGATGCCGTTCTCGTAGCGCAGGTTGATCGCCAGGCCGTCGAACTTCAGTTCGGTCGCGTATTCGATCTCGTCTTCGGTGCGCAGGCCCTCGCGCACGCGGCGGTCGAAATTGACGATGTCCTCGTCCTCGAAACCGTTGGCCAGCGACAGCATCGGCACCGAGTGCGTGACCGGCGGAAAGGCGGTCTGCGCCAGCGCGCCGACGCGCTGGGTGGGCGAGTCGGGCACCAGCAGTTCGGGATGGTCGGCTTCGATCTGCTGCAGTTCGCGGAACAGTCTGTCGTATTCGGCGTCCGGCACGGTCGGATCGTCGAGCACGTAATAGGCGTGATTGTGGCGGTTGAGCTCGGCGCGCAGCCAGGCCGCGCGCACGGGCGGATCGCCGGCGTCCGGCATCGCCGGCGGCGCCGATCCGCCGGGAAACAGATCGGGCTGCATGTCAGTTGAACAGGCGCAGCGCTCGGGCGGACCCCGCGGGGATGTCGGCCGCGTCCATGTCGGCGTAGAAGGTGTCGAGCTGGCCGGCGATTTCGTTCAGCGAGGCATCCGGCAGCGGCTGGTCGCCATCGTCCACCACGGTGCCGTCCAGGCGCGACGCCAGCATCCGGGCGCAGGCCGTCATCGCGCCGAAGCCGTCGCGCGCGCGCGCCACTACCGGCACGTCGAGCAGCAGCGTCAGCCGGCTGGTAGTGTCTTCCGCCAGCGTGACGTTGGTGGACAGCGAGAACAGCACGCCGCCGTCGCCGTCCGGCATTACCAAGCGCCCTTCCGGACGCACGTCGAAGCCCTGACGCTCGAGCGCCGCCAGCAGCGTGGAAACCGACCACGGCGCGCCGTTCGAACGCACGTTGACGCTCAGGCGCGCATCGTATTCCGTGACGAACTGGTGCAGCGAACGCGCCGTCACCATCACTTCCGCCATGTCGGGCACGTCCGGCTCGGCGTCGAAGCCGTCGGCGATCTGGCGCAGGCGCATCACGAACTCCGAATATTCGAGCTCGTTCAGCGGGCCGATGCGATTGGCGAGCTGCACGCCGGCCATCAGGCTCTTGTACAGGCCGCCGTGCGTGATCGCCTCCCATCCACCGTCGACGTGCTGACCGACGAAATGCACCGGCTTGCCGCCGACGTGGCGCAGCGGCTGCAGCGCGGGCAGGATCTTCTCGCCGCGCAGCGGTGCCTGCAGCGCAAGCGGCACCGTGCAATCGATCAGGTAGTCGACCGGCAGCTCCCTTTCCTCGGCAAGCCGGTCCCAAGCCGGCTCTTCCTCCGCCGCCACGTCAAAGGATGCGGCTTCCGCGTCCGCCGGGCGATCGCCGGCGACGGCTTCCTCGGGCGGCATCTCACTCGCCTCGCCGACGGGAGCGGAAAATCCGGGTTCGACGCGCTCTTCGCCGATCCGTGGCTCGGCGCGGCCGGGCGTCATCAGCACGTCGTCATGCGAGGACGAAAACGCCCGCTCGACGCTCTTCTTCGCCTTGTATTCCTGCCATTTGTTGAAGGTGATGACGCCGACGACGATGACGGCGCCGATGACGATGAGGCTGGTCTGCAGGTCGCTCATGCTGCACCGGCCTGGTCTGCTGGCGCCGCGTCAGGGCTGGCGACGGGCGCAGCGCCGGACGGGTGCGGGAAAACGGATGGAGTCATAGAAATCCAAAGAATGCGATGGCTGGCGCGGTCTTTCGGGGCACGCGCCGGGCGTGTGGCGACTGACTTTTCAGGGCTGCGCCGCGACCGGGTGCCGGGCACCTAGGGTACGTGTTCGCCGTCGGGATTGTCAAGCAAGCCACGGCCGTGTTCCTCGGGGCCGCAGTCTGCGCCCACGACGGCATTTCCGCCGATTCCGCACGGCATCGAAATGACGATGATGGCGATGCCGCGCGCCTATGCCGGCTGCGTCTCGGCCGCGAAATTCGCCGCCGCTTCCATGTCGACCGCGACGATGCGCGACACGCCCTGTTCCTGCATCGTCACGCCGATCAGCTGCTGCGCCATCTCCATCGCGATCTTGTTGTGCGAGATGAAGAGGAACTGCGTGTGCGACGACATGCGCTTGACCATGTTGCAGAAACGTTCGGTGTTGGCGTCGTCCAGCGGCGCATCGACCTCGTCCAGCAGGCAGAACGGCGCCGGATTCAGCTGGAACATCGAGAACACCAGTGCGGTCGCCGTCAGCGCCTTCTCGCCGCCCGACAGCAGGTGAATCGTCGCATTCTTCTTGCCCGGCGGCTGCGCCATTACCTGCACGCCGGAATCGAGGATTTCTTCGCCGGTCATGATCAGCTTGGCCTGGCCGCCGCCGAACAGGATCGGGAACAGTTCGCCAAAGTGCTTGTTGACCTTGTCGAAGGTGTCCTGCAGCAGGTCGCGCGTTTCCTTGTCGATCTTGGCGATCGCATCTTCCAGCGTCGTGATCGCTTCGGTCAGATCGGCGTTCTGCGCATCGAGGAAATTCTTGCGCTCGGATGCCGCCGCCAGTTCGTCCAGCGCGGCAAGGTTGACCGCACCCAGCGCGGCGATCGCATTGGTCAGGCGCGTGACCTCACCCTGCAGATACGAAGGACGCATGTCGGCATTGAGCTTCTCGGCCAACGCCGCTTCGTCGGCCTGCGCTTCGGCCAGTTGCTGCGCGTACTGTTCCTGATTCAGGCGCGCAGCCTGTTCCTTCAATTGCAGCTCGGTGATGCGGTCACGGATCGGCTGCAGGCTGCGTTCGGCCTGCATGCGCGCTTCGTCATGATGGCGCAATTGCTGTGTCAGTTGATCGAGTTCGTGGCGCGCATCGGCCAGCGCGCGTTCCTGTTCGCTGCGCTTTTCCAGCAGCGCCTGCAGGCCGGCCTGCGCCGCCTGGTCGTCCAGGCTTTCCAGTTCCAGCGTGCCCTGCTGCATGTTGGCGAACAGTTGCGCGGCCTGCTCCAGCGCGGTCGCGATGCTGCGCTTCAATTCCTCGATCTTGTTGCGCTGCGACTTCTCGGCGAATTCCGCTTCCTGCGCGGCGCGCTCCAGCTCGCGCACCTTCTGGCGCGCGTCGTTCAGTTGCTGTTCCTTCGCCAAGTAATCGGTCTGGCCTTCCTCGTGTTTTTCCTGCAGTTCAGCCAGTTCGGCGTCGAGCTGTTCGAATTTCGCTTCCGACTCGGCCTTGACCTGCTGCTGCTCGGCTTCCTGCGCGGCGATTTCTTCCAGGTCTGCGCCGATCTGCGTACTGCGCTGGTTGAATCGATCCTGCACTTCGGACAGCTTCATCACTTCCAGCTGCAGGCTATGCACCGATTGCGTCAGCGTGTTCACGCGCTGGCGGATTTCCTGCAGGCGCTGCGTGGCCTGCGTCAGCGCCGCTTCGGAACGCACGAAGCGCGATTTCGCCTCGTCGGCCAGCATGTGCTGCGCGCGCAGCTGCTTGGTGATGTTCTCGATTTCCTGCTGGCGCGCCAGCATGCCGTCCTGCTCGGAATCGGATGCATAGAAACGCACGCTGGAACGGCCGATCACGTGGCCCTGGCGCGTGACGAAGCAACCGCCGTTCGGCAGCTTGCCGCGGTCGACGAAGGCGGCGGCGACGTCGTCGGCCACGTACACGTCGTGCAGCCAGTCCTGCATCAGCGCGCGCAGGCCGGGATCGTTCAGTTGCAACAGGTTGATGAACGGCTTCAGGCCCGCAACCGGCTCGCTCGCCTCGCCCGCCGCGGCATTCGGCGTGAACAAGGCCAGCTTGGCCGGCGGCGCATCGTTGAAGAAGGCCTTGGCCCAGTCGAGATTCGACATTTCCAGCGCCGAGGTACGTTCGCGCAGCACCGATTCCAGCGCGGTTTCCCAGCCCTGGTCGATGTGCAGCTTCTGCCACAGGCGCGGCAGCTCGCCGAGTTCGTGCTTCTGCAGCCACGGCTGCACCTTGCCCTGCGTCTGCACGTTTTCCTGCAGCTGCTTCAGCGCGGCCAGGCGTGCTTCCAGCTGCGCGTTGTTGGCGGTTTCGGTATTGACCTGCTGCTGCGCGGCGCGGCGTTCCTCCTCCAGCTTCGGCAGCTGTTCCTGCGCGTCTTCCAGCTGCGCGCTCGCTTCTTCCAGCGTCGCCTGCTTTTCCTCCAGCTGCAGCTTCAGGTTGTTCAAATGCGTTGCATCCGGCGCGTTCATGCCCTGCTGTTCCTGCATCAGGCGCTCGCGGCGCACGGTCAGGCCGGACAGGATGTTGGCGGCGTTGCGCTGGTGCGCGGATTCCAGCTCGATCTGCTGCTGGATCTGCATGATGCGGCCGCGCGACTCGGTGCTCTTCAGTTGCGCTTCACGCCAGGATTGCTCCAGCGCCGGGATACGGTCGTTCTCGCGCTGCGCGACTTCCTGCGCCTGCTCGACGCGCATCGCCAGCTCTTCCAGCTGCAGCTCCGCCTCGGCCAGGTCTTCCTGGTATTGCGTGCCCTGGCGCTGCCACTGGTCGCGCTGCGCCGTCAGCGAATTCAATTGCGATTGCAGGCGCGCGCGCGATTCGATGACGAACTTGATCTGCGCTTCCAGGCTGCCGATTTCGGAATTGGTCTGGTACAGGTGGCCCTGCGCCTGGTGCATGCGGTCGCCGGCGGCGTAATGCGCCTGGCGCATGTGTTCGAGTTCGGACTCGACGTGACGCAGCTTGGCTGTCTGCTCTTCCAGGTCGGTCTGCGCCTTCTCGATGTCGCGGAAGAATTTTTCCTGCTCGGTCTTCGCCTCGTTCTTGCGCAGCAGCCACAGCAGCTTCTGCTTTTCATCCTGCTCGGCCTGCAGTTCGTGGAATTTCTGCGCGACCGCGGCCTGGCCTTGCAGCTTTTCCAGATTCGTATTCAGTTCGCGCAGGATGTCTTCGACGCGCAGCAGGTTTTCGCGCGTGTCCTGCAGGCGGTTCTCGGTCTCGCGGCGGCGTTCCTTGTACTTCGACACGCCGGCGGCTTCTTCCAGGAAGATGCGCAGCTCTTCCGGACGCGCCTCGATGATGCGCGAGATCATGCCCTGACCAATGATCGCGTAGGCGCGCGGACCGAGGCCGGTGCCGAGGAAAATGTCCTGGATGTCGCGGCGGCGCACCGCCTGGTTGTTGATGTAATAGGTCGAGGTGCCGTCGCGCGTCAGCGTGCGCTTGACCGCGATCTCGGCGTACTGGCTCCACTGGCCGGCGGCCTTGCCGGCGCTGTTGTCGAACACCAGTTCGACCGACGAGCGCCCGGCCGGCTTGCGGTGCGTGGTGCCGTTGAAGATCACGTCCTGCATCGACTCGCCACGCAGCTCGGAGGCCTTCGATTCGCCCAGCACCCAGCGCACCGCGTCGATGATGTTGGACTTGCCGCAGCCGTTGGGGCCGACCACGCCGACCAGCTGGCCCGGCACCTGAAAGTTCGTCGGATCGACGAAGGACTTGAAACCCGATAATTTGATGGAAGTAAGACGCACGTTATCGACCGTTCCCAGATATTCAACAGATTCGCGAGGTCTCCGCTGCGGCGGCGGACGCGGCCGGCAGGCCGCAAAAAGGGGCTCATCATAGCATCCGCCGCGGCCGATCCGCGCTTTTGGCGGAACCGGCGCGCCATCGGCCGGCCTGCGACCGGCGCAGCGTATAATGTTGCCACCTTGAATCCCGGCCATGACCGCCGTCCGCATCGTGAATCCGCTCCTGAACCAGCTGCAACCCTATCCCTTCGAGAAACTGAAGCAATTGTTCGCCGGCGTGACGCCGAACCCAGCCTATCGACCGATCAGCCTGGGCATCGGCGAACCCAAGCATCCGACGCCGGCCTTCATCCAGCAGGCATTGGCCGATCACCTGGACGGCTTGGCGGTGTATCCGACCACCGCCGGCAGCGACGCGCTGCGCGCCACCATCGCCGACTGGCTGGAACGCCGCTACGGCCTGCCCAAGCTCGATCCGGCCACGCAGGTGCTGCCGGTCAACGGTTCGCGCGAGGCGCTGTTCGCGCTGGCGCAAACGGTCGTCGATCCGCGCGCCGGCGCGCTGGTCATGTGTCCCAATCCGCTGTACCAGATCTATGAAGGCGCGGCCTACCTGGCCGGTGCCGAACCCTATTACGTCAACTGCGATCCGGTGCGCAATTTCGCGCCGGACTTCGGCAGCGCCACGCCCGACGTCTGGTCCCGCGTGCAACTGGTCTATGTCTGCTCGCCGGGCAATCCGGCCGGCGCCGTGCTGACGCTGGACGACTGGAAGGAACTGTTCGACCTGTCCGACCGCTACGGCTTCGTCATCGCGGCCGACGAGTGCTATTCCGAAATCTACTTCAAGGATGAGGCGCCGCTGGGTGCGCTGGAAGCGGCGCACAGGCTGGGCCGCACCGGCTATCCGCGCCTGATCGGCTTCTCCAGCCTGTCGAAGCGCTCCAACGTGCCGGGCATGCGTTCCGGCTTCGTCGCCGGCGACGCCACCATCCTGAAGCAGTTCCTGCTGTACCGCACCTATCACGGCAGCGCGATGAGCCCATCGGTGCAGAGCGCCTCGATCGCCGCCTGGAACGACGAACAGCACGTGATCGAGAATCGCCTGAAATACATCGCCAAATTCAGCCAGGTCACGCCGCTGCTGCAGGACGTGGTCGACGTCACGCTGCCCGACGCCGGCTTCTACCTGTGGGCGCGCGTCGACAAGTTGGCGCCGATCAGCGACGTCGACTTCGCACAACACCTGTACGCCGAATATAATGTGACGGTCCTGCCCGGCAGCTACCTGGGCCGCGAGGCGCACGGCGCCAATCCTGGCAGCAACCGCGTGCGCATGGCGCTGGTCGCCGAAGTCGACGAATGCCTGGAGGCGGCGCAACGCATCGTCGCCTTCTGCAAGACGCTGGCCGCCTGATCCGCATCCCCTCCTTTCCCCCTACTCAAGCAAAGCAAAACACGACATGACGCAACAACTCGAACAACTGATCGACCAGGCCTGGGAAAACCGTGCCGACTTCTCCCCCAAGAACGCGCCGGCCGACGTGCGCAACGCCGTCACCGAGGTGATCGAACAACTGAACCGTGGCACGCTGCGCGTGGCGCAAAAAGCCAACGGCGAGTGGATCGTCAACCAGTGGGTCAAGAAGGCCGTGCTGCTGTCGTTCCGCCTGGAAGACAACGTCGTGATGCCGGCCGGCGGCAGCACGCAGTTCTACGACAAGGTGCCGAGCAAGTTCGCCGGCTACACCGAGGCGGACTTCGCCGCCGGCGGCTTCCGCGTGGTGCCGCCGGCGATCGCGCGCCGCGGCAGCTTCATCGGCAGGAACGTGGTGATGATGCCGTCGTACGTCAACATCGGCGCCTACGTCGACGAAGGCACGATGGTCGATACCTGGGCCACGGTCGGCTCCTGCGCGCAGATCGGCAAGAACGTGCATCTGTCCGGCGGCGTCGGCATCGGCGGCGTGCTGGAACCGATGCAGGCCAATCCGACCATCATCGAGGACAACTGCTTCGTCGGCGCGCGCTCCGAGATCGTCGAAGGCGTGATCGTCGAGGAAAATTCGGTCATCTCGATGGGCGTCTACATCGGCAAGTCGACCAAGATCTACGACCGCACCACCGGCGAAATCCTCTATGGCCGCATTCCCGCCGGCTCGGTCGTCGTCTCTGGCAATCTGCCTTCGGCCGACGGCAAGTACAGCCTGTACTGCGCCGTCATCGTCAAGAAGGTCGATGCGCAGACGCGCGCGAAAACTGCGATCAACGAACTACTGCGCGACTGATCGATTGCCACTTCACCGGGAGCGACACATGGCCATGGACCGGTTATTCCAGCTGATGAAAGACAAGGCGGCGTCCGACCTGTTCATCGCGGTCAACTCGCCGATCCACATCAAGATCAACGGCCAGGTCATCCCGGTCAACCAGCAGAAGCTGGACCAGAACGCCATCGTTGCGCTGCTCGGCGAAGTGGTGCCGCCGGCAAAGCTGCAGGAGCTGGAAGCCACCAACGAGCTGAACATCGGTATCCCGGTCAGCGGCGTCGGCAGCTTCCGCCTTTCCGCGTTCCGCCAGCGCGGCAGCATCTCGGCGGTGCTGCGCTTCATCCCCGGCGAAATTCCCGAGCTGCACACGCTGAATCTGCCACCCATCGTGGCCGAACTGGCGATGGAAAGGCGCGGCCTGCTGCTGGTGGTCGGTGCGACCGGCTCCGGCAAGTCGACCACCATCGCGTCGATGCTGGACCACCGCAACCTGCTGCGCACCGGCCACATCCTGACGCTGGAAGACCCGATCGAATTCCTGTTCCGCAACAAGCGTTCGATCGTCAATCAGCGCGAGATCGGCAACGACGCGCACGACCTCGCGACGGCGCTGAAGAACGCACTGCGGCAGGCGCCGGACTGCATCATGATCGGCGAGATCCGCGACAAGGAAACCATGGCGGCCGCCATCGCCTACGCGCAATCCGGCCACCTGGTGGTCGCCACGCTGCACGCGAACAACACCTACCAGGCACTGACCCGCGTCATCAACTTCTTCCCGCTCGAAACCCGGCAATCGCTGCTGAACGACCTGGCGGCCACGCTGCGCGCGGTCGTGTCGCAACGGCTGGTGACGACGGTCGAAGGAAACCGCCGCCCGGCGGTGGAAGTGATGCTGAACACGCCGCACATCGCCGAGCTGATCGAGAAAGGCGAGATCTCGCAGATCAAGGACGCGATCGCCAACAGCCTGTCGTCCGGCTCGCAGACCTTCGAACAGGCGCTGCTGGCGCTGATCCAGGACGGCATCGTCACGCAGGACGAGGCGCTGGCCCATGCCGATTCGGCCAGCAACCTGTACTGGCTGCTCAACAATTCCGGCAAGAAGCTCGAGGCGGAGGAGCCGAAGGAAGAGCAAGGCGCCAGCTTCACCGAATTCACCCTGAAAATGTAAGCATGAACATCACGCTGTACGGCATTCCCAACTGCGACACCGTCAAGAAGGCACGCGCCTGGCTGGACGGTCAGGGCGTCGCCTATACCTTCCACGACTTCAAGAAGAACGGCATCACGCCCGAACTGGTCGCCGGCTGGCTGCGCGACGTGCCGTGGGACGCGCTCGTCAACCGCAAGGGCACGACCTGGCGCAAGCTGTCCGACGCACAGAAGGCCGCCGCGACCGACGAGGCCGGCGCCGCCGCGCTGATGCTGGCGTCGCCGTCCGTGATCAAGCGCCCGGTGCTGACCGGCGCGGGCAAGACCAGCGTCGGCTTTTCCGCCGACATGTACGACCACCTCTTCCGGAAATAACCATGAGCAAGACGCTCGCGCTGACCGAGGAACTGATCGCGCTCTCCTCCGTCACGCCGCAAGACAACGGCTGCCAGGCGCGCCTGATCGCACTGCTTGAACCGCTCGGCTTCCGGTGCGAAACCATCGCCTCCGGCGGCGTCACCAACCTGTGGGCGCGCAAGGGCAGCGCGCAGCCGCTGCTGGTGTTCGCCGGCCACACCGACGTGGTGCCGACCGGCCCGCTGGAACAGTGGACCTCGCCCCCCTTCGCGCCGACGCAGCGCGACGGCAAGCTGTACGGCCGCGGCGCAGCCGACATGAAGACCTCGATCGCGGCGATGGTCGTGGCCGTCGAGGAATTCCTCGCCGCGCATCCGGACCACAAGGGCTCGATCGGCTTTCTCATCACCAGCGACGAGGAAGGTCCGGCCACCGACGGCACCGTGGTCGTCTGCGACGCCTTGCAGGCGCGCGGCGAACGGCTCGACTATTGCGTGGTCGGCGAACCGACCTCGTCGCAAGTGCTCGGCGACATGATCAAGAACGGCCGCCGCGGCAGCATGTCCGGCCGGCTGACGGTCAAGGGCATCCAGGGCCACATCGCCTATCCGCAACTGGCGCGCAACCCGATCCACCAGTGCGCGCCGGCGCTGGCCGAACTGGTGGCGGAGAAATGGGACGACGGCAACGACTACTATCTGCCGACCTCCTTCCAGATTTCGAACATCCACGGCGGCACCGGCGCGTCGAACGTGATCCCCGGCGAAACCGTGATCGACTTCAACTTCCGCTTCTGCACCGCCAGCACGGTGGAAAGCCTGCAGCAGCGCGTGCAGACGATCCTCGACAGGCACGCGCTCGAATACGATCTCGCGTGGTCGATCAGCGGCCATCCATTCCTGACGCCGAAAGGCACGTTGAGCGATGCCGTCAGCGCGGCGATCCGCGCCGAAACCGGCGTCGAAACCGAACTGTCGACCACCGGCGGCACCTCGGACGGCCGCTTCATCGCGCGCATCTGCCCGCAAGTGGTCGAATTCGGTCCGCCGAACGGCAGCATTCACAAGATCGACGAACACATCGAAGTGCGCTACATCGACCCGCTGAAGAACATCTACCGGCGCACAATGGAGAACTTGCTGCTGTAGCATGGCGGACGGCCGTCACAATGGCGGCCGCTCCGGTTCACGTTTCGTTCCGGCGCCTGCGCAGTCCGGATTGCCCGCGCTTCCTCGCCTCTTTTCTTTCACGCCATGCCCGTCACCCCAGATCAGTTTTCCACCGTCCGCGACCTGCTCCGCTATGCGGTCACGCGCTTCAATGCCGCCAGCCTTTTTTTCGGCCACGGCACCAGCAACGCGCTGGACGAAGCCGCCTATCTGATCCTGCACACGCTCAAGCTGCCGCTGGACAGGCTCGATCCGTTTCTCGACGCACAGTTGCTGCAAGACGAAGTCGATACCGTGCTGCGCGTCATCGAACGCCGTGCCGTCGAGCGCGTCCCCGCCGCCTACATCACGAATGAAGCCTGGCTCGGCGGCTATCGCTTTTACGTCGACGAGCGCGTGATCGTGCCGCGCTCCTTCATCGCCGAGCTGATTCCCGAACAGTTCTCGCCGTGGATCGACGATCCGGCGGCCGTGACCAACATCCTCGAGCTGTGCACCGGTTCCGGCTGCCTGCCGATCATGCTGGCCGACGCCTTTCCGAACGCGCAGATCGACGCCGTCGACCTCTCGCCCGACGCGCTCGCCGTCGCGGAACGCAACGTCGCCGACTACGCGCTGCAGGACCGCATCACGCTGATCCGCTCCGACCTCTACAAACACGTGCCGGAAAACAAGTACGACCTGATCGTCAGCAATCCGCCCTACGTCAACGCCGGCTCCATGCGCACGCTGCCGCAGGAATATCTGCGCGAGCCGCAGATCGCGCTGGCCGGCGGCGACGACGGCATGGACCTGGTGCGCAGGATCGTGGCCGGCGCGGCGAAGCGGCTGACGCCGCGCGGTCTGCTGATCGTGGAAGTCGGCAACGAGCGCGCGCATGCGGAAGCGGCCTTTCCTGATCTTGAGCTGACCTGGCTATCGACCAGTGCGGGCGATGACATGGTGTTCCTGGTCACTGCAGATCAACTTCCCTAGACTGTCGTTCCCGCGAAGGCGTGAATCCAGAGATGCCTCAAAACCTGGATTCCCGCCTTCGCGGGAATGACGGGGATATTTCCCAGACCAAGCGTCTGTCATACCACCACATGATCCGCTTCCAACAAGTCTCCCTGATCCGTGGCGTCAAGCCTTTACTGGAAAATGCCGACCTCACGCTCAATCCCGGCGACAAGATCGGCCTGATCGGCGCCAACGGCGCCGGCAAGTCCAGCCTGTTCACCCTGCTGCGCGGGGAACTGCACGCCGACCAGGGCAGCGTCGACTTTCCCGCGAAATGGCAGGTCGCCTACGTCGCGCAGGAAACGCCGGCGCTGGACCGGCATGCGATCGAATACGCGATCGACGGCGACGCCCACTTGCGCGCGCTGGAGCGGCAACTGGCACAACTGGAAAACCAGCCGGACGCCGTCGACGACGGCACCCGCATCGCCGAACTGCATACGGCGCTGGCCGATGCCGGCGTGTACACCGTGCGCTCGCGCGCCGAACAGTTGCTGCTCGGGCTCGGCTTCACGATGGCACAGTTGACGCAGCCGGTGGCGAGTTTTTCCGGCGGCTGGCGCATGCGGCTCAATCTCGCGCAGGCGCTGATGTGCCCGTCCGACCTGCTGCTGCTCGACGAGCCGACCAACCACCTGGACCTCGACGCCATCCTGTGGCTGGAGGACTGGCTGAAGCGCTA
>Ga0164242_10001850_pt1 | contig 24799 bp, 23 predicted proteins | sample OricomgcompostMG_FD_108783 | JGI IMG/M metagenome (GOLD analysis project Ga0164242, IMG submission 108783) | Miracle-Growth compost microbial communities from Emeryville, California, USA - Original compost - Miracle growth compost (MG) ...
GGGTTACAACAAAGCCATATGGCCTGTAGTGTTCGCCTACGTAAAGAGGATATATTTCACTGAATTCCTCTCAGCACAGAGGTTGCCAGGACACCCAGATGACAATTTTGACGTTCCTGAGAGAGGGAGCTATAATTCCCGCAATGGTTGACTATACAACCTTTTTTTTCTTGAAGCCTCGCTATAATGGCAGCGCGTTATATCCTTGAAGCTACAGAGACGCTAATACCATCGAGAAGTAGCCAAACGAATGGCACCATGAATGGCTTGCCTCCCACAGATGAGACGTGTATCTAATTGATTAGCAAGACGCATACAGAGCAGAGTCCAGGTAGCGAGTTTTAGATAAAGAAACAGAAAACCCCTCAAATGCAACACAAATAAAGCGTCCCTTTCAAGCCGACAAACGAAAAACAGGCATGTGAACCTACTGTTTCTACCCTTTGGACAACAAGGTTGGCGCTTAAAAAAACTGTTATTTTCAAGGAGATGTACTGCAAATGGTTAGCGTAGCATCCACAACTATGCAGCCGAGGAGAGCTAGCTGGGTATATAGATATATCCCAACTCTTCAGCTGCTTTCTGCATTGACATACATTCCACATGTGGCGAGTACACTACTAGAGATTATTAACGGAGGGCTCTACACACAGAATTACCAGGCAATGGACAGCCAGCACAACAGTGTGGACCCTTTACAGAACATCTCGCCGTGAGAGCGCTTAGCCAAAAATTTGCAAAACCCCCGGGGTTCCGACGAAACACTGGCAGGTGGTAGATTTACATTCTCTCCTCGGGGGCAAATGGATTGGCTAGCACTAAAGACACGAAGAGATTTGGAGATTATATCCTGTAATATTGTCTACGGAAGGGTCAATGCATCGTGTGCTTACATGGGATAAGAAATAATACGTAACTGTATCTAGTACTCTTACTATGTCAGCACCCCATCTATCCCGAAGTATTTTGCTTCGGCGTATCCTTCTCTGGTGGCGTAATGTCCCCGGAAGCAGATTTCTCCCCGGATACCACAACCTCCTCAGCCTGTAGCGTTGTCGGGTGCCACCTGCCGGTAACGTCAAGCCACATGAACCTCAAGGTGCGTATAAGAGTCTTACGGCCCTCGTAGATCGGGAACAGACCAACGGCGCCGAAGGAACAGAAAATCCAGATGATGCCGACGGTAACCCAGCCAGTGAAGAAGGGCTTGCTAAATGTGTAGCCAGAGCCGTACATTGGCATGGGCCAGAGGACGAGGAAGGCGATTGTCTGACATTGGTGACTGGGTTAGAAGGAAATACAACGGCGTTGTCCCTTGTGGCATTACTCACTAGACCAAGAGCCATCGCCTTGCTAATTTTGCTCGCTCTATCAAGTTGCTTCTTCTCTGCCTCATATTCCGCGGCTGTCTCGTCGTGGCCACCCGGAATGTTCTCGAGGTCGATTCCAGCAGCGCTGGCTAGGTCATGGTCGTCGCCCTTGCGGATGTTCAGCATTGACTGCCAGTCGTATTTGTCCTAGGTTGGTTTGTGATTAGAATATAAAAGAAGAACTGTTCGTTTGACAGGAAAGAAGGAGGAATATGCCGACTCACTAGTCCAAATATGAGCGTGAAGACTGGGACCAGAACTAGAGGAGACAACAGAGCGACTACATTGCCAGCCAACATCGGGTTATTGGATCCAGTGCACTGCACGCCAAGGTTGCCACATTCCTTTTTAGCAGTGACAAGCCAGGCGGTAATAGCAGCGCCTAGGCCCAGGATGGGGGTGAGCGCAGCTGCCCATTTGTTCTGGCCGGACCAAGTCAAGGATAGGGCAACGGGGAGCACGGCGGAGGAGATGATCACTCCCATCATTAAGTATAGGTATCCCATGGAGATGCCAGCGTACCACAGGCCGACGGAAAATGTTGCGATGAAAATAGCATAGGAGACAACGATGGCGTGGCTAACGTAGAGGAGTTGCTTGCCGGTGGCGTTGGGATTAATATAGCTGCGGTACAGGTCGTATGTGAAGATGGAAGAGACGGCAATCAGCTCGGCCGATGTGGCCGAGGTGACGGCCATGAAAACGATCAGTAAAGTGCAGACAGCACCGCCCTTGCCGAGCAATGCCACCGAAGCGTACGGTAGGACAAGTCCGGCCATGACGTCGGCATCTGGCATACGGTCGGGGTACGTAGGGAATCGTGGGTTGCTTTCCAGGGCCACTCCGGCTAGACCCATAGTGGTTGCGGTGAGCCACGGGATAGCGAACCAAGACAGACCGCCGATAATGTAGCCGGGGAGGGCATGGACCGGGGAGGCGGCGATGGCTTTATTACTATACGATACGTCGAGAAGGACCGCCCCGAAGTTGCCGGCCGTGTTGATGATGAAGAATATGGCGCCTTCGCGAGAGCGCATCGTCAAGTAACTGCCGTCCTTGTTGCCTTCGACCGGGTGGTCTAGAGTCGCCTTCATGAGGAGGTCATACACCGCACCTGGAGAGCCTAAGACGTCTGAGGTCGCATAGGTGGTTAAGGCGAAAATGATGATGATGATTAGAAGGATGAAGGTATGGAAAAAGTCGGTTAGGAATGTCGCCTTTAGACCACCTACCATGGTGTATGCGACGACGCCGACGGGGAGGAGATAGACTATACATTGGAACCGTTAAAGTTTGGCTTCCTAACATCGATGATGAACGGCCAAACAAGGGGCACTTACTGGCAGCAATCGTATGAATGCCGGTAAGAGCGGATACCGTTGCGGAACCACCAACAATCAACATGAGCGATACGAGGATATTTGTCACCAACCCGAATACCATAAAGACGACATGGGTGACCGTTCCGTACCGAGCCTTGATAGCCTCGAGGAATGTGTGAGCATTAGGCGCGCGCCTCTTGAGCTCGATGGCGATGATGGCGAAGATCAGGATTTGGACTGTGGCGCCGCTGGCGTACCAGAAGGGGCCGGAGACCCCATACCGATAGCAAACCCCGGAGCTCTGGAGAAGGGTGGCTGCCCATGTCCATGAAGATACGACAGCAGATCCAACGAGGCCAGATTTGACGGTTCGGCCAGCGGTGTTGAACATCTCGGACGTCTGGAGCTCCTGGTTATAGCGCCGAAGAATAAAGGTGACTAGTATCATTCCTGCCAGTCGCAAACGCATGGTGAGCTCGATGCCTTTCATGCCCAGGTACTCTATGGGCGTTACCATAAATGGAGCCACTAACCCAGCGCAAATAAGGTGCCGAGCCCTAGTACAACTCCGTAACCGACGGCCTGATCAAGGGCGGTGGTGACCATTTTCTGGGGACGTATGCGAGGATAGGGAAGACCGTTATTCTTTAAAGCAGGCACTTGTAGACCTAGGTCTAGGCGTGGATAAATGCGATTGATACAAAGAAAGAAGGAAGGACGCCGTCAACGGGGGGCAGATGAGATCTTAAGCGAGACACTGGAAACGAAGTATCGGGCCGCCTCCATAGGAGCACGGGAGGGTTTTATCTTGTGTGACGAGGTAACCTCTCCGGAGACCAATACCTGCGCATCTTATTGGGAGAAATATGTTCAAACCTTCGAGATAAGAAAGGTAGGTAGACTTACCCCCGGGGATTTCCCCGACGTCCGGGAGAGGTTGGACAAGCGTCTGAACGCCATGCTCCATGAAGTGCCCCTCTATCGGCGTGCTGCACCCCACCCGAAAGCTGAAACGGCGACTAGATGGGAAATCACTTCGGTCCCAGTGGTGAAATGCGCGCAAGCGTGGGTTGATCCGGGGTCCTTAGGTGCCGGTTGTTTATTCGCCAGCTACCGGGTCCCCAGATTCAAGATCGTGGGCAAGCTGGGAGAAGCCATAACGATTAAGAGACGCCACCAAATATCGCCGAGATAAGATAGCTCTCTTACCATCAGTCATAGACATTCTGATGTGATTTGAGGGCCAGATGTCCAGATCGGCCAACCAAAGTCGTTTTCGCAGAACCAGGGTTATCGGCTCGGAAACAATTGCAAGGGCGCTGGCGAATCACAACCGTGAGAAATCTGGGAACCCGCCTACCAGGTATTCGCTCCTATTAGGTAGATAAAGGAGCGGAGATAAGAAACCCCACTGAGGTTGCAATTTGCACACACTCGCATGGGCATTTGTTTCCCCAAACTTCGAGTCGAGATAAGAGAGCAACAGCTTTGACTAACAAATACTCGATCATGTCCCCGAGAATAAGAAGTGGCCCTAGATGAGTTTGCAATATTACACAGGTGTACCAAACGCATTTTACTAGCCCCCACGACAATCTGTACTTAGTAGCAGAAATCTATCGGCATTAACGATGCCCGCGAGAGATTCAGAACTTATGCATGCTTGGTCTATTATCTACTACCCTTAGGCACGGTTAGGTACGTATTACATACAGTACATATCTTGTGTGTCTAGGTAATTACTATATGACATTCCTCAGCGGCTGACCGGCCAAAAACAGCCTCAGGTTAACCGCAACCAGCGCCTCGGCCCCTTGCGGTCTCCCCCCTGCCGCATGCGGTGACACGATCACGTTCGGCGCCTTCCACAGCCGACTAGCTTCCGGCAGCGGTTCCGTCTCAAACACATCGAGCGCTGCACCTCCAATACTCCCCTTCTCTAGCGTGTCGACCAGCGCGTCCTCGTCGACCGATGTGCCCCGCCCGACGTTGACGACCCAGGCGTGCTTCGGCAGAAGGCCAAGCCTGTCCGCGTTGAGCGCGTGACGTGTCGCGTCAGACCCCGGGAGGATCATTACTAGCGCATCCGTCTCCGGGAGAAGTTCAGGCAGCTTGTCCTCGCCGAACACCTCAACACCGCCACGGACCCCGGCTCGCCGGGCTACGCCGCGTACCTGCGCGCCAAGTCCTGTCAGGTGCGGGGTCAGCGCCTTAGCGATGTTGCCGAAGCCCCAGATCAGCACACGTGCGTCGCGGAGTGTCGTAAATGCCCCCGACGGTCGGTCTGGTTGTGGCCCCCCAAGGTGACCCGGCCACTTGCCCTGTAGTTGGTAGTCGCGCATCTCGTAGAAGCGACGCGCGGAGTTGAGCAGTAGACCGAGAGCGTGCTCAGCGACAGTGAGGTCGTGGAGGCCAGAGCCTGTGGTGATGGTAATGGTGGATGTGTTGAACCCCGCGCTGATGACATCGTTGGGCCCCGCGGCGAGAGACTGGATCCAGCGCAGGTTCTTCATGCGATTGGCGGCATCTTTGAGGTTGTCCGCGGTGTTTGTCCAGGTAACAAGGATCTCCGCGTCGATAAGATTCTCTGGGATAGGTACCTTAACGTCATAGGGGTGAAGAGAAACGGAGAACCCTTCAATGCTCTTAGAGTCGAATTGGAGTGAGGTGGGGTAGAGGAGCTTCATGGCTTGTGTGACGGCGATTGCGAAATCAATAAACTCCTTTGTAATCGGCAATTGGGGGTGCTCTCCGCTAATAAATTTGATCCCAATGCAAGGTCGGTAGCGGGTAGAAATTGGTTGCAAAGTGGGATGAAGAACAAGGAAAATAATCAATGCCCGCTGAAGACTCTTCGGCCTGATCTTGACCGATGTCGGCGATAATCCGGCGTGGGGTACGGGTCTAAAAATCAGTGGGGTCTACGGCAGATAGCGCCGGATCAACCATTTGGCTCTGGATCAGACTAAACTTGACCTTATGGAACTCTTACGGAACAGATCCTGTCTAAACCTAGATCTTGTCGGCGAGAGGATCGGCCAGGCTCACGCAAAGCATACGTACCCATAAACTCACAGGTTTGGAGTAATATGGCCAGCTAGGCGGGTACGGATTAATTATGCTCTCGACCTCATGTATACAACGACATGCTTTTTGGACCTCCAGCTACCGCGGATTGTCAGCACTAGCATCCTGAGGTACGAATCGGGCGATGAGAGTACGCTTCCGATCAAGGAGCAGCATTGTCATCACGCCTTTTGAGGCTGGGACGAGCCCGAACTTAACGGTGGTAAATAGGCCAAGTTGAGGTTGCCGGGTGCCGGAACCCCCAAGGAAAATTGCGGGCCGGCCGAGCCGGGGAAGTCGGAAGAGCAGGTTCGAGCCCGGCCCGGTGTCGCCCGACGGCACAAAAATAAAAATGTGGAGGATTTGGCGTGGATGCTGCCTGATATTAATGCATTCAAGCCAATGAAATCGGATATCTGGTTGGTTCGCACACTGAATTTATTGCTACGGAGCGACGGTCTCTTCGATGCCACTGATGCGTGGATGTTGGAACCACGCGGCACGTTTTTGAGGCAGAAAAAGAGCATTAAAGGGATATGTTGTCAACGTCCGATTCCAGAGAATCGGTTTCTCAGTCGCAGCTCTCATTGATTGAGGCGACCTTTCCTCGCCATACTAGCACGATGGCGGCCCAACGTCGCTACGGTGAGCCTCTGACGCTACGGGCTATAGATAGAATGCTCGCCAAGGTAAAGGCCACGTCTTCCGCCAAACATCTCAGCGGATTTCATTAACTGGCACTAGGACGGTTTATTAGTGCGTATCAGGAACATTCTCGAGACTTTCGTTCATGAGCCGGCGAGCCGCAGGGCCCGCATCGAGACGAAATAAACCCAACAGACCACCACGTGTCGCCAGGGTCAAAAAAGGGACAGCTGGCGAGTGGTGCTCTTCCAGGCCATCTATCATAGCCCCCGGAATTCCAGGAGCATTAATGTCATTGCTGACCCCATATATGCGCTTTCTTCATCAGGAGCGAAGCCGAGGCGCGATAATTCCCACCGTCACATCTCTCTAGCCGCTCGAGTTTGCCGATACGAGGGGTTACAAATCTATATCGAAGGTCAACCAGAAGACTTTCAGATGGGCTTTCACGTGTCATGCTCGACAACATCATCTACATCACCCGCTCCTCGGCCTGTAATTCGAAAATACTGCGGATGGACCGTAGTTCCTTCTCCACCAATCCATCTCAAACTTCCTTCAGGATATTGGGCAGCTCGTCCCGGGTAGAGACGAGTATAAGATGCTGGCGGAAAATGACCCGCAGTGTTGGGAGGAGTCTGAACTATGGGCATCACTAAACTAGAACCCTACCAAAGCTGGGCCTGCTACTCGCTGATTGCTGACCTCCGCGAGCTCGAAGCCGATTGTCGCCAGCTGTTTGACTTCACTCTCAAAACGCCGTCGTAGGGACCCAACTCCAATCTCTGCCTCACTAGCCATATGCCTCGGGACAAATATCGCTCTTCGGCGGGAATAGCGACGAGGACACCGTGGCGCATCTACCCACACAATTCCCACCACCGCGCGATTTAGAGGTCATGGTCGGGCACGGACTGGACGTTGTAATGCGGGATATTTCGCTCAGGTGATGCAGATCTTCCACTCCCCGCGTGCTTCCCATTACCCGTAGACGGAGGCTAACTTAGAGAAGCACGGCGACATGAGTCGGAGAATACACATATAACGACGTAGGGCTGTTGTAATTCATTGCCTCTGGAACTACAATCGCACTTGGTAATGCCGTCCGACTCGCCTCGCCTCTAGTAAACCACTAGATGGGTATGGAAAAGTGTTTTTACTGTGGGGATATGACGGGGCGACAGATGTATAACTCATGAGATCAAGAACTTGGGCATAAAAAGAAACTCTTGAAAATGTGTTAAGAATGACGCCATCTGTTTTTCTCATTAGTTTTGCGGCTATGAGCATAGCAAGTCGGAGCCCATCTCTGAGCAAGGATGAAAGGGGGGAAGGGGGTCAAACGGTTGAGAGTCGAAATGAAACGCATGACACGAGGGGCCGATGTGCCACCTACGGGGCAGTTATATTCTAATGCCACCTACTTAATTACTGATGAATTACAAGATTTATCTTCTCACTAGTTCGTCTTCATCCTGTGTCCCAGGAGTGCCCTGCCAAGTTCGTGGATAATTATCATATGGCTGAGGTTCCGACCCGTCGACTGCCCCCATCAGTTGTATTGCCTCTCCCTTCTGCTGGTCCTTCTGTTGCACAGGGATCCACTTCTCTGCGTCCCCAAGCCTGTCGACAGTAATTCCAGCCCGGCCTGGGTTTTCCATCCCCGCTTCAAGCTGGCGCTGATACGAGACATTGCGCAGGCGTTCGTGCTCGGCAGGGGTGAGTCGTAGCTAGATGATTTCACAGAGCTTGTTAACAAGATCACGGGAAAACACAAAAGAAACGACGAGAAATAGTCGGCGGGGTGAGCTGCTAACTCACGTAGATTTCAACACCGATGGCGTGTATCGCCATTGCTAGCCATCCGGCACCACCAAAAGTAAGACCCAAGGCCGCCCCTGCCTCAATTGCTGTGCCCCCACCACCCAAGAGTGCCTTGACAGCTGCGTGTTGATCTGGGTTCGCACCAGAGAAGTAGGCTGAGCATTCCGGATAATGCATCAACGTTGCGAGTTGGTTATCATGGAGCGTGTAGAAGATCTGCTCGCAGGGTCGGGCCACATAATAACCGGCCATAGAGCTAACAATCGTAGTACTGATGATCTCGATGATACGAAGGGTGATAATGGAGCTTGCCTATTTGTGCAAATGTAAGTTAATTAGCAGCTGGATCATTGAAGGTTATATCTCGTTACTTACGTAGAACCAAGCCCGGAGCATCCATGCCCGATGCTGTTCGATTTGCAAGCGCTTGATGTTGATATATGCCATGACTAACGAACCAGTAAAGATAATGGCCAGAAAGCCAATGGCTATTTGAATGTCTACACCTCCGCCGAAAGCGTGTCTGGCGATGAGAAGAACACCAATAGTAGAAACCAATGAGAGGATAATGATCAGGTAACCATTGATGCGGTGGAAGATCATTGCCTTGTGTCGAATGGCAGGTACAAACTGGAAACAAGCAAGGAATCCGGCCGGAAGAATACCAGCGAGGTGGATAATGATGCCGGCCTTCTCGTGTGCGTACTTGTAGTAGTTGAAACACTCTCCCGGGCCTGCACCGCCGCCTTGCTGGGGACAGAACACGCTGGCATAGTCGAGGTAATAGAATCTCGCAAGAACGAAGCCCATAAGCGCACCCGAAAAGATGAACCAGAGGATGAAGTTGTAGCCCTTGGAGAAGCCGATAGGGTTGTAGACCTTGCGAGCGGCCTGGACAAAGCCATTTGCCGGGGGTCTGTCAGGCTTCACCATTGTTGATGCGTCGAGGATGGGGTACTTGTCTATGTTGGGGTTGGAGGACAAGTGTGAGCGAATCAGAACATAAAACCAATGGAGATGTTAGACCAAGACACTCTTTTGATGCTTGCTCCAATATTAGATGTGGTGGTATTTGGCATGACGAGGTCGTTTCGAGTGTGTTATTTCAAGGCGACTAACGAGTAAATACGGAAATCTATCCTTTGACACCAGGGATCATTTTATATCTTAACTTCCATTGCTCTTGGATGCCAAAATACGAAATGGTCAGGGAGAATGAGGTGGCTGGCAAGCGTTAGGACCGCATAGCCTCCACGTCGCGCAATGCATTGCCTTTTTGGGCCCGGCATTTTGCCGCTTGGGGAGAGAAAAGCCGTCTGAACGGCCAACAGAGGATCGTTCAAGCGATGCTATCGGCCTGTTCTTGGGTGTTTGTCGCCAAAACATCCCCTTGTGGTAAAGCGGGAGGGATCGACGGATCCTTTGCGCGACCTGCATAGGTATCCAACAGCCCTATGTATGGATGTGCATACTTTGAGTAAGCGCTCGCCAGCTCAGGGCGCGGGTCTGCATTGGTCAATTCGGAGAATCTGAGGACTGAGTTCGGGGAACGATTGACCATGCCTACATGAAACAACAGGCCGTTCCTATCTCGGGGCTTGGGATCCTACTGCGGGCCGTCCGGAAATAGTCTTGGCTTCTGCCTAAAGTTAGCGTGGTAGCCTTTGGGGACGGAAAGTGGTCCATCTTTCAAATCCAGACGCTCAGATTGGCTCACAGGTTCAGGGGTTCTATCAAATTACGGATTTCCTTATCATCCAAGCACTCACGGGCCATAATTATTTGCGGCTTTTGATGGGTATTGGCTTTCCAAAAGCTTCCGCATCTTGAAACCGCCTATCATTCACATTTCCCTTCCCGAACAATTAGGTTGCTAATATCTTCGGAACCAACAGCAGTAGCTTCCATTCCACTAGAGGTTAGGAGAATTACAGAGGAAATCCTGAGGCTTCTCTCCATTTATTTAGGTTCGCTCCGCCTCTGGGTTCGAAGCGAGCTTGTGTGGAAGCGTGAGCAGCGCCGTTGCTGAGAGTACGGCACCATTACAGAGCATCGTTCATTGCCTCTCTCGTAGGTCCCCTCGCCATGAGCTTCAACATCTCACGGGCAACGACCATACGACGGGCAGCCACAGCCATGGTGCGTTGATGACAAAGGCCAATGAATACACCACGGTCTGTTAACCCGCGCGGTGACACGTTCGATTCCATGCGAGGAATGTCCAGTACTTTAATATGTATGCGTGTGATGAGCACTATTTCCGACTAGTTCTCATCTCTATACCCGACGAGCGGGAAACTGTCAACTAATTGGACTATTGCATCCTTAAGGGGTAGTTTGCGCAGGGTTCGTGACTCGCGTGTGATGAATGAAGTCAGGCGGCTCGGCTTTTCCCTATTCCCAAGTCCCTTTATGACCGGTGTTGGAACAACAAAATCCAGGATGGGGTGTTATCCGGCTGACCTTGACAATGATCTCGACAATATATCTAGTATCTACTAGTTTAACACATAACGTATGACCTTGACTTGGTGGGGTTTAAACCCCCCGGCCTTCAGTGTGTAAATCGGAGGTTGGGGCTCATGGGGCGTTTCTAGGAGAGAGAGAGATGGCCTATGACGAACCACATTGCCAACATGACGGCTCATAGATCACGAAATGCCTTGTTTATCGTAAGCGACCATTGCTCGAGGTACCGCAGAGACAGGACTAACGGCGCAAAGATAATGGTGTTGGGAGCGATTGTGGGATATGGATGATTCGAAGCCGATAATGACACGGTGTGAGTAATTATGCCATACAACCATAAGAGCGATCCAACACCTGGGGGTCACTACTCGCTCACCTGCCGCTAATTCGGCTACCGAGGCCATTTCTCAACTCTGTAGGCCAGGTTCCTCTCGCCTCAAGGCAAAGATATCTGTATCATAATTATCCAACCGTTATAACCCATTCCAAGTTCTTTCTTGCATCCTTCACTAACCACAAGACTGGGTGAGCCGGTATGCTGTAAGTCTACAGCAAGTCCTTGCCAATCGTCCGCTGAAAGACATTCCGAAGCTCCCCAAGGCTAATATCGTCGCTGGCTAGAGCTACTCCTCGGCCCGCTTACTTATCCGGATCTGATAGCGCCTTGGCGGCAAAGATCCTGATGTCGTGAGTGCTGATAAGCTGTGTGTGGCCGGCATTCTATACGGCCCAGAGTGAAGCCAAAACCTCTCCGAAGAACCTCGGCTTATAAGTGTCTATAAAGCCGGTGGCTCTCAAAATCGGCGGCCATCTCTTGCTTGCACGGCTGCGTATACCTGATGTAACCGTGCCTCTATACTGTGCTTCGCGGCAAATTGAGATACTTACCTCCGTGGGCTGAGTCCATGGGGCCTAGTTTCCTAGTTTAGTTTACGATTGGTGCCCAATTTGTCTTGAAGGTCAAGTGGGTCTGGGAAACAGAAAGTTCGCCCTTGATCTTGCACAACCTAGTCGATTAATTGATCTCGGTTATGTGTAGAGAAAGCCATTCACGGCTCGGTGTGCCAGCGTAGTATGGGCCAACTATCTGCGTTAGTGGAGCTTTACGTCGAGCAACGCCTAAGCAAGGACCAACCCACGAATATGTGCAGCACGTTTCCAAGTAGTGGTTAGAGGTTTTGCTATGGCAAAGGTCGTTTCCTGCCTCAGGGTGATGTCGAGAGGGCTGCCTAATCGAATTTGACCCTTACTAGTTGTTATATCTGAAGGGAGATGTTTGTGTAGGTGCCGGAGGTGGCATGGGACTCATTGACATGTTAGGAGCCAGATGGGCTGCGAGTATTACTAATATCAAATTCATTCCAAAATGTGTTTATGACGCTATATGAACTGAACTAAACCCGCAAGGAGGACCTGGAAGCACTGGCAAATCTTTAATACATCCACTGTTTTGATACAAGAGCTTTCCTGCCACTAGTAAGTCATGTGCTCTGAAATCGACAGGTATTGATCACCTTTGTGGTTATTTATTTCCCCGAGCCTGGGGCCTCCAAATTTAACGCAGCCCACCTTGAGTTTTTGAGCCTTATTTTATGGTGGTGTACTGTGTAAAGGTTACCCCATACTCCCTCGCGACATTACTTTTCATTTGATTTGCAAATCACCGAGGAACGTTCAAGCCTCGATTAGCAGAAAATGTTCCGCCGATGAATATGAATGCAAAGTTGGATCTTCCACCAATCCATCTACGAGCATCGTTCACCTGTTTGTATGGCAAGCAATTGCCTACGCCTCCACATTATCTGACTCTCGCAAGCTCGCATGACCAACCGAATTTAGGCACTAATACTAGGCTAGTCAGACTATCTCGCTGGTGACCGCGGTTTTCTCCATGGTGTCAAAGGGCCTCAGAAGCGTTAAATCCAGACTAATTACTATAACCAACCCCGGAAGACCAAACAACGACACAAGGTACGATATGGACTAGTAGGTGAAGTGAGCCCTATGGCGCGCTTGCTGATCTTCGGCGAATGCCCGTTAATTAACCGTCCCCGCGCTTGAGGGCCCTCGCAATTAACCGGCTTGGCGTGGAGACGTTGGGGCCATCGGGGCTTCGTTCTTCAACGGGATCACTGAGACGCCAAAATTCCACCAATTAATCCGCTTACTATCGGTATGGAAGCCTGTGGTTTTGGAGACTCACTTGATTTTGTATCAACCGTCAACCAAGAAACAAGATTTCTTCGCCATGGTAGTCTTACATTTCCAAGGTTACATCAATTATGTTTCCAAGGTACTTCGCAGGTTTTCTGTGAGTATCTGATGTCTTCAAGTGACAGGGTCCCTTTCTCTTGAATACTGCGTTACTCTTACTGCCTACATTTAGTTAAACGCCACCTTGGTCAGAGGCTGGCAACTGTTTTGCTCCACTCCTAGCCTGAACTTGGGCGAAATTGTGGAACCGGGGGATTTAGTACGCGAATCCGGAATGTCGGTGGCCTGGGATCAAGATGGCCATCCCCATCCCTGGTGTGGAGCGGACATCTCGGCCGACCGGGGGAACTGGATTTTTTATAAGACCCTAGACCCCAGGCCTTCTCAAGAAAGATGAAGAAGCGACGAAATAGCTCACGTACCTTTATTTATATCTTCCAAAGCATGCGGTGGTCATCTTCTCTTGCGGCAGTGGCTTGCTCTGTTGTTGTGAGCACCCTCGCTATCGAGCTACCGGCGGGGGTACCACGATCTATTGTGGAATTTCGGCAGAAACACCCTTATCGGGCTCGGGCTATTAGTCATTGCCGACGTATTGTAAAGATTCGCTCGTCATCCAACGATACGGACGACATCTCCGACGAGTTTCTCGCCGGGATTAAGCAGGCAAACGAGGGCGGCACTCTGTACCTTCCCAAAGACGAGCTTTTTATCATCGGCAAGCCGCTCGATTTGACATTTCTCAACAACATTCATGTCCGGATTGATGGAGAAATCAAGGCATGTCTATTGTAACGTATACATTTGTGCAAATGCTAATTGGCCTTGCAGTTCACAGACGATGTGCCCTTCTGGCAAGCTAATGCTTTCAAGCACCCTTTTCAGGTTAGTGGGTTACAGGTATCTCGAAATGACTCCATAAGTACAATTACTAACTCGCTCTAGACTAACCTCTTATTCTGTATGATTCGTCCGCTTTTCAATCCAGCTTTGGGCCAAGAATTTGCTAAAACCTAGGGATAGGGAAGTGGGGCGGCAAGAACATAAAGATCTACGGCGAGGGTGTTTTGAATGGCAATGGGTATGATGAAGGCATCGACCACAAATGAAATATTTCTGACCGCGCTTCATAGCCAGCGATGGTGGCAGGAGTTTCAAGAGCTTGGGTAAGAAGAACATGAGGTCTAGGCCATCGCCGAAGAAAGTATCCTCACAATGCCACAGCATCCCCGCCGACAACAACTACACGTACTCCAGGCCAATCCTCTTTTACGTGCAAAACACAACCAACATCGACATTGAAGGCATCCACTTTAAAGATTCGCCAATTTGGCAGCAGCTTATTGAGTGGAGTAGGCATTATCCCTGTTCCATGTTCTGATGCCCTGCCTGACACTCACTCTAGCGACTGGAATTCATTACCGAGACGTCATCTGCACTGCACACTCAAACAATGCCTCCGTCCACCCTGCCAACACCGACTTCTTTGATTCACAAAATATCTGGGACTTGACCGTTGAGCGTGCCTGGGTCGATGTTGGCGACGACTGCTTCTCGCCTAAGTCAAACGCGACCAATATTCACGTTAATCAGATGTATTGCAATGGCTCGCACGGCCAGGTAAGATGTCACAGGTGTTACGAGCCGTCATAAGGATTAAGCTAAATTCCACAGTCCATTGGGTCCTTAGGTGAACATGCCGGAGTTATGTCATATATAGAGGACGTCGTCATCGAGAACGTATGGATGCTAAATGGCCAGGTAAATCCATATCGACCCGTCCCCCATGAAGTTTGCCTACTAAAGCTAGCCCCAAAGCATGGCGGTAGAATCAAGACGTGGGCAGGGCCCACAGCCGGATATGGTTATGTGAACAACGTAACGTTTAGGTATGCACTATGCAGCTATGGGTACTATTTCGTATCAATCTAGAGACCTCTAATATGATTGTAGAAATTTCTGGAACGCCAACAACGAATATGTCGGATTCCTGGATTCGTGTTACTGGAATGTGAGAGAAACAACTCGCTCGCAGCACAGGGTCCATATAGGGCTACGTGCGTCGGGCTCAGGTTACTGACCTTTACCATATAGATCGATGCCGATGTCTGCCGCCAGTACCCATCCGGCATGAACATTAGCAATATCGCATTCGAGAATTTCTCAGGTTATACCAGCGGTAAGTATGGTCGTGCCATAGTCAGACTGACTTGCTCGACAAGCCCCGATGCGGTATGTGAAAATATCACGTTCAAGAATATCACTGTAACCTCGCCATGCGGGGGCCCTGCCATTGCCATTTGCGACGGCATCAAAGGGGGTATCGGCGATGATATGTTATGTTACCCATCGGATAGTGAAGAGGCGAAGGCCGCTTTGGCTGATAAGTGCGTCGGGCCTCAGGCCACGATGACAACTAAACCCTGGGAGTAATCAGCGTGGTCGCCAGAGAGTCGTTATAACACCGGAATCAAATTAGCCGGCGGCCGGGTCCGACGAAGATGCAACAGAACTTTGATGGGGGGTACGGCAAGCTCTGATAATGATTTTAAATCCTGGCGACTCTAAGTAGGGGTGGAAGACAAATGATACAACTATGTGCGCGATGGGTGCCTCCGCCGAGATAATACCCAGCTTTCGTGATTAACGGTCATAAATTTCGCCAAATATGTTTGAGAGATGGAAAGTCGGCTCTTACCCTTCATACTCACGTAATCCTTCTAATATAATTTCGACCAATTGTTCTGTTTGGCTGGCTTTTCGAGGTCGCGCAACGTCGAAGGAGATTCACCTGCGTTGTTCAAGGTGCTATCCGCGCCTTGACCCACAGAGGGGGTTTATCCCACAGAGCGAGCGCCTTCCGGTCGGTTTAGCTAAAGCAACAAATGTCCGAGATCAAAATGCCACATCAGTTTGGCAGACATTAATCTCAGCTTATACCACGCTAGACTGGTAGTGGAGCTGTCGGTGTTATCAACCCTCGCTTCGTCCTAGGGTTCAACAGCAAAAGTACTCCGAACTCAGGTGTCAGTGGTTCCGAATAGTGACTGGCGAGCAGATCTCAGATCATTTGTTAGAACTTGCCCCCCTGGGTACTAGCACTGTCGCGGGGGCAAACAGTCATAAGCTATTTGAACGTATGCTATACTTCGATAATGAGTACTTAGCTCCTCTAATCGTTAGAAGCTTGGGTAAGCAAGATGGTAGGATCGTGAGGGCCTAGGAGTTTCCAAGTGCTTGGTTCGTTGCCCAAGTGCAACGAAGCTCGCGAAGAACCACCCCCAAATCCATATGAAGGCATGGAAGTTGTTTGGGAGAGTCGGGGGGTGGTGAAAATAAGCAACCGCCACATCGCAACGTCATCCTTTCCGGAGGAGAGGATTTAAGACTGTCTCAAAGGACAACTATAATCCCTGTTTTCCTTATCGTAAGAGACGAGAATACCAAGCCTTGACTGGTTGCCAGTACCAAATCCGAGGTAGGATTGGTTGGCACTTGTATTGATCGAGGCGCAGTTGCTAAAAGTTTCCTTGCTCCGGACAGTACATTACGGTAGTATTCTGGTTATGCGCGCAACACTACACGAGCCTAAAATGAGGGGAGTTATATATTGAGATGTAGTGTATGTCCCCAGGGGATTGGCCCCTACATAACCGCCGAACTCGGTACAAATCAGAAGCCACTTTCTAGGCCTGACGGGTAGTGTAACTCCACGTGGGGCACTGCCTCAACCCCGTGCTCAGTAATTTCCATGGCCAGGGACTGAGATAAGCCAGGGCATAATAATAGCACAGGACGGCGGGCCGTGGCCTGTGTGTTGGGGATGGCCGGGCAAGCTCTGAAAATGTACCTCGGTTCGGGTGATTATACCTCCGCCTTACAAGAGATCCCATGTTGTTTTAGCGCGCTCCTAGCTTTTCCGTCAGCAGCTTCCCAACCACCCCAACCTACCTACCAACACAGTACGCATAGCTGACATGGCTTGTTTTTTCGCAATAACCATAGCCAACAGCTGGTGTTGCATCCAACCATAACGCTGATGTCAGGTTTGGATGCGCTCTAAAATAAGACGACGATCCCCTTCGCTTCGGGAAACGAACCAAAGTTGGAAAAAGAGGGACATTGTGTGCTGGGTTAGTATATAAGGAGGAGCACCTTCCCATGGGGTAACCACTCTCTCCTCATCTTCATCACCCTCATTACACAACCACCATGAAGCTGTCAGCGTTCTTGACCCTTGCGGCGGGCACCCTTGCCCTGGCGCAAGACCCCACAACATGTAACACCGCGAACAAGGCGAGGAAGGGTTCCGATTTCGTCCTCACCGACCAAGGCAATAACAAATACCTCTCGCCGCTTGCGACGATCTTCGAGAAGGCTGGCCGAAGGGTGAACGTCTCAGAGGTCTTTGACGATGGAAACCACAAGATGACCGGTTCGGCGTCCAAGAAGGCGTGGGAGGATCTCCCCTCGTTTAGCGATATGGACACGACCAAGTGGGTCCCCCAAGGCATCTCGTCCACTGCGGATGCCCTTGAAGTAGGCACATACGAGGGCAAGGATGGCTGGATTGTTACCTGGCACCGAAATGACAATAAAAGTGTAAGAGTCACCTTTGTGAACAAAGCCAGCGGCTCGTACCGCCATGCCCTCCTTGTCAACCCGGTTGCGGGGGATACTTTCGTCGAGGTTCCCGTCCATGCCGGTGGCGTTATGTGGTATGGCAACACGCTGTGGGTTGTTGATACCACCCATGGCATCCGTGTCTTCGACCTGAGCAATATCTGGAAGGTTGAGTCGGGCGACGGGGTTGGCAAGAGGACCGGCGGCGGGTACTCTGCAGCGAGCTATAAATATGTCATCCCTCAGATTCGGTAAGCCCCCGTCGCATCTTATTCAGTGATTTCTTTCTACCTTCTAACACATGGTCTCAGAATGTACAAGTGGACTCCGTCCTTCAGCTTCCATTTCTCTTATATTGCTCTTGACCGCACAACTTCCCCTGATAGCCTTCTCGTCGGCGAATACCGCGCCGACAGCAATGGCCCTATTCGCATGGTCAAGTGGGAACTCGATTATACAACGCGCAAGCTCAAGGCTGACGCCAAAGGTGTCGCCAAGGGCTCGTGGGCTTACTGCGTTAGTATTGAGCGCATGCAGGGAGCTGTCTCTGCTAACGGCAAATTTTACATCTCCAGGAGCAATGGCGCTAAGGCAGGAGACCTCTGGGGCTGGGTACCAGGCAAGGCTGCTCACAACAACGCGGGCAAGCTGCCGACTAGCCCCGAGGACCTGAGCTACGACAAGAGGGGCAACAAGCTCTACGGCCTGACTGAGGCCGCTGGGAAGCGGTATATTATCACTCTTGACGCCGCCAGCGCAAAAACATCTTAGGGGGAGATTGAGCAGAGTGGAGCCTTTCAGGTCGTGCAGAAGGACAGCCGTCCGCGATGAAGGTGTGCAGCGCAATTTTCTGTAGCTATAGTCGTAATACAGTCTAAACCTTGCTTTCTACGAAACCCCTTGCGTTTAAATATTTCTCTCAGCGAAGCCCGCAACCAGACCTCACCTCGCGGGATCCGGCCTTTCCCATCCAGCCCCTTTACTTGGCGTGGGTGGGGACTGTGGACCTAGAATCTGGTACTGGCCGCAACACTCTCGAAGGCGACGTTGGCATAGAGATGAGACCCCCCATTATCGAAACACTCATAGAAAGACCCCTGATAACTTTTCCCATCGTCCGGCACGGCAAAAATCGCAACAATTACAAAGCAATCCATCGCCGTTTTAGTGATAGATCACGCCATGCCAGTGGTGATGGAGCGACGACGTGTTTGGAGTGCCAACCCCTCTACATGCTCACCGTTGTATTATCGTTTCCGGCCCTCACAGTGAGGCAGTGGAGGGGGTAGCTTGACCGCAAAGTTCTAATGTTGAGCCAAAACAAAGCATCTAATTGGCCACCAAGGAATGCAAATAATACTAAATTAGTCAATTCGTGCTTTGGAGTGTCCCATTCTTATGAGAAGACTGTACCCATTCGTCTCGCATATTTGGACATATAGTTCGTAGCCGCGCTAGCATACGCTAAACCCGACGACGTGTAGCTTTCCAGGTAGGTTGCTGGCGTGTGTGGTTATTGTGGGGCACAAAGGGATCGAGGATCTGGTAAGGATTCAAAGAGAAGAAAATGCTGCCATAGTCGAATGATGTGTGTTTTTTATAGGGCGTAAAGGTGAGGGTGCGTATTTCCATTTAACCAGCGAAGCGTGCCCTCTCAATGTAAGGAAGGGGGAAGCCCTAGAGCTATTCAACTTCGGACTCTCCATCACCGCTCTGATCCCCTTCCTTGGAAATGGTGAGTAAGGTGAGAGTGGAAAAGGTATATAAATGTTGATCTTTACATTGACTCATACGGTGCTTCTCCAGCATGCTCTCACGTATGTATGGGCGGTTTCTATTCTGGGGATACTTCAGCCCCGTGGAACGTTGAAGTCTATTCTCTCAAGAACTCTGAATTCTAACGCCGCACCGCATACCGGGGCCTATCTAGTGGCTGAAAGCAACTTATTACGCACCACACATGATGAATATTATTCTACATACTCAATTCAAAGCCCTCCTTCCCTTCCTCTAGGTTGTGGATGTTTAGCTGATGTGGTTGCAGGAATTGTATTTCATTTCCGAAATATTTAGTCATAGATTCTCTGTCCGCCGTGGCCAGTCTCTGGGCGACATCTAGGCTTGCCCTGAATTATTGCCTTGAATTATTGCCACCTTCGGAATTCTGCCCCCGACTATTGGTATGTAGGTACCTACCTGATCATGAAGTTCCCACCCATGTCCAACATAGAGGAGCTGATGCATGACTGACCGGCAGAATTGCTCAGTTGGATGTTGGGCAGCGGCCCGTCCTGCTTAAAGGTCCACTCGTCCACACGTTACTTACTGGATATTTGATCCAGTCGCGAACATCCAATCTGGGCTGGAGAGTTCCGGCGACGCCATATCTCGGGCAAAGGCAAGCCTTGTGGACAGACGGATGGATGTCAAATGGGGAGTGTACTTGGAGGATGGCATCGTGTGAGAACCCCTCAAAGAGGAATAAGGTCTGGTGATGTGCAGTGATGGTGTGTTAGAAAGAGACGAGAATATGGGAGAGGACTACGGGACAGAGCGTAGCAAGACCGAGGTTGGTAGATTGCAGGCTGCGTCTTCCTCACGACGGATATTCGCCCTGAAACTCATAGGTACCTATCCACAGAATGGAGAGACCGGGCTACCGTGAGATGCTCTCAATTCAGGTCCGTATGCTTTTGCCTCTAGGCACCTACTGCGAAGCCAAGGTGATTTGTTGGTATTACCCCGATAAACGGTTTCTTCAATTGAGGGTAATGATCCCAATTGTTTAGTAAAGTTGCTCCACCTTATTCATAGAGAACCACCTCATGTGATGTCCCCAATCTGCAACGCACAGCCGCGGTATCAGGGAAAATCCAAAAGTTCAACATACATCGCCTACTTGTAGTTTCCCAATTTCCGTGGCACCGAGGAGGTTATCCTAGATCTGGTGAATTTAACGCGCGAAAACACACTTATTAAACATATTTATCTGTTAGGTACTATATATAGATAACGACCCTAGACCAATTACCGCAGCTACGCACCTAGGTAAGTAGGTAGTAGGTAGGCGGAAGGTAAGCCTGCATCTACCAACTAGGTACCTACTTAATGTGGTAGTAAGTATCTACCTATCTGTTGGTACCTATTGTTCATCTTCGTGTACATTCCCTTATCATACTAAAACGAAGCCACGTTTTTTTGAGGGAGGCAGAAGGCATCAGCTCAAGTTCGGTGAAAAAACGCCCAGAGCAGCTAGCTAATTGCAGGCTCCTCTAGCCAGCTCTTTGCTGGCCTACCTCTTGACACCCTAGACAACGAAGCAACAACCTTCCTAGACTAATATTCAAATAGGTTTCTTTTTGTACGTAAGTACCTAGATAACGATAGCATACAAGGTCAATAATTCCAAAGGTCTGCCACCTAGTTGAAGGTTGTCAAAATGTGCTTCAAATGCCCCTCACAGCCTCGCCCACCTCCTTAGTAGACCTACCACGAGGACACTAATACGTCACCCAGAACGGAAAGAAAACAATGAGCAATTCTTTCTGATCTGCCTGATCCTTGCCTCACTCACCATAAGTGCACCTGCCAATCCGACAGAGCTACGCCTGCTTATTAAATATATACCTGCTGGTAATGATGCAAATTCTGTCCGAATACCGAGGACCGAATCGTCGTTCACGATTAACGGCGCGAAACCGGGGGGTTAGGGTTAGGCACGCCGAGACGTAGGAGCTGCCTGAGGACGTGAGAGCGATTTTATAACCTAGTTCGATAGAACATACGGATAGAGAAGACGAAATTCTTGGCATAATTGCCTTTGTTATTGATTAATCACTATAAGAGCGGATGCCTATCCCAGGGTTCCAAGGCGGGGGCATTAGTGTCAAGTTAACATTCAATCAATGATCATTTATCCGGTCAGTTTATGATACATTTTACAATCCCATATAGAGTTTGATGTCCGCCATTCGCTCCTCCGTTAGGCAAGGCGCCCGGATTTCGAAGGTGGCAACTGATATGCAGTCGATAGTCTAGGAGTATATGAGGTCGAGATACCTGCGATACTTTGTAATTAGCTAGCGGTTTTGGGTGGTCTCGTAGAAATCTGACCGAGAGTAGAGCTTAGCAAGGCTATATCATGAATACAGTGACTAAAACCCTGGATTTCGAAGTGCAGTACCTAAAAACAACTATCAAGATCGCTGGTCTTTTCTCCTGGGTAATTAGTACAAAAAGCATGGTGGTGAAATTCAGCCACACAGCACTACACCAAACGTTGTGGGCGGAGGAGGCTCTCTTGAAACTACCTGGACCACCTCCTCAAATTCTGACAGGTTCTGCTTTGGGCTACATCTAACGCCCTATCACGGAAAAGCCTCTCATCATATCTAATATACAGTAGTGTTTTGCGGGGATGTGACAGAGTGCCAAGGCGACCCGTTTTGTGGGTTTTGGTTGCAGATCAACGCAATCGCTTTCAGCGACAAATTCCAGTCCATACTGACCAACATATAGCCTATTTGAGCCACACATGCCCCACTGAAACTTCTGGCTGTGAAGATCTCAAGCAGATCCCCCCCCCGCGCCTCATTGCCGTGATCCGAAATGCTAACACGTCAGCCGATAACAGTCTCGCACCCATAAACGCATGGCGGGCGGCGCCGATTTACCGTGAGAGCCGCCCTCTTGGCCGGCAAAGGACGCGCGTGAGAGACAGTAGGAGCACCGAAGAGCGAGTATATGTTTGGCATCATTCTGGCATTAAGGGACTCCGCCGTATCTTACAAGCCTTCACAACTAACAAATGTGAGAACATTCTTCTTATCCCTCCCACCACGGAAATAACCATCCTTAACAGGCCAAGTCACTCGGCAGGGCAACCTCCGATAGTAACAATTTCCGCAGGGTTTTTTATACCCAGGAACCGACATGGCGTGGCGGCCATTTTCCCAGTCGACACACCGAACCTGCAACATGGGGCTAGCGTGGAAAGAATTAGGTCGGGCAACTGCACGGCTTCTACACTCGAGGTGTATTCTCGCCATCATCTCACTTTTCGCCCTTACTGCGGTCGCTGTGCCCCTCCATCAGCGGCAAGAATGGACCGGGAGGGACTCATACGAGCTCTGGACTCAAGGCTGCAAGCCAATCATCTTCATTTTCTGCCGTGAAACCATTGCGCCTGGAAACATGGTAAGGCGAGCTAGGCTCTCGAGGGTGTCAACTCCACCATCCAGTGCTAGTTGCTCACATAACCATTAGGGCATTACCGTTGGACCAGCACTATCTAATTCTCTAAAACGGTATTTTGGGCCGGCCAATGTTGCAACGCAGGGCGTAGACTACCTTGCACTGCCCATCACGAATTTCTTCGACGGTGGCGGACCGACTTACGGCATCGAAAAAATGCAACAACTTTTATCGCAGGCGACTATTCTGTGCCCGAGCTCTTTTGTTGTAGCAGCAGGTTATAGGTACGTGAACCCTACCCTGGGATGTGCTCACAAACATATACTCGGCACTTCCTGTCCCTTCGCGTTCAAATGGACGCTGCCAAGTTCTGTTCCTCCTCATTCCCATAGGAAGATGAGATGTGATTGAGTGGTTAATTTATTCCCACCAACAGCCAAGGAGCAGCAATAACCCACCGAGCGATCGAATTTCTCCCACCAGGTGTCAGGAATAGGATTGCAGGCGTTGTGACGTTCGGTGATACGCAGACGAAACAGGATTATGGCCGAATTTGGGGGTATCCCCTTAACAGAACCTTAATTATTTGCAACCAAGGGGATGTTATCTGCTCTGGGACACTCTTCTTAGTCCCTAGCCACTTCAACTATATGGACCGGGTCCCAGAGGCTGCCGCCTTCCTGATATCGAGAATTTTGATAGCACTGGCCCAGAGGCAGCACGCTAACGCCACTGAGCCGACGGCCGTAAATACTCCAATCACAACTTTCACCACGACGTTGCCGCCGCCACCCTCCCTTTCCTCAGTGTCTTCCTCTCGACTAGGCCACCCAACCCATCGACCTCCGAAAATAACAACAAGTCCGTCGGCGCACCCAACATCTCGAACCGCTGTCCCCGGTGATCGACCATATCCGACCTCGGCTCTAGATGGATAAGCATTGGAATGAATGGCGTTTATGGAGGTTACACTCTTCGGATACAAAATGGGTTGGTAGATTTAGTAGAGACATTTAGAGGGCTTGAAGTTGATTGATGTGTTTGAAGTGCGATTAAACTTGACGTTTTCTCTCCAGAAATGTTTCATTGTCAACAAAGCTTATTTCCTAGTTCTTTCTTGGAATAGTTTAATTCCGGCGTCGTAACAATGCATTTAGCTTTTTGGTACTGGCCTTGGTAGTAGACATTGCCCTGAATATGGCTAGGTTACTGTCCTCATCTTGCTCATTTTGCTCTAGATTTGACACATGCATGCATCTTTGTCTCTACTATATAGCCGCCACATACGCCCTCACTACATTGACCTGGAACCCACTGCTAAGCAGCTCAGGGGCAATCTGTGATCGAAAATGCCTTTGCTTGAAATGCCCTTGCTTGTTACATATTCTAGGCCTCTCGCATTCTTCCAACCCTCCAGCTCCACGATATAGGTTAACATTCAGCTGACTATACACACTAATTATGATAACTTAACTTGAGACGTTGCAGAATTAAATCCCATAATATGCGGGAGGCGGAAAGAAGTACGGTGGTTGAAAAAACAGAATAGCCATAAGGTTGCGGACGACTCGGATGCCTATCTCTTGTCGATTATGGATTTTCTTTGCCCCGGTGGATGCTAAGCTCGTGTGCTGTTGCACCTACGCTTAACGATGCGCCATTGGGCCTGTTGTTGCCGGTGGTTGCCTTGGTCGACAAGTTGGTTTACACAAGGTTAAATCCATGGTGATTAAATTGTGTACCAGTTGTCGTGAACGCGACCCCCTTCTCAGTCAGCTCCATCGCTACTGTGGTCGATAAAGCAGCAGATGAAAGAATACACAATATACTTCTCTGGTCCGGATCTATGAACGCGACGATCATTTTAACTATGGTAACCCCGTCCAAATCTTTGGTTCTGGGGGCGCTGGACACCACCCTGGTCGAAAGACTCCAAATCTAGCAGCACCAAATACCTTTTGCCGTTTGCCGAGTTTAGTTTCTGCACACTTCCAAGAAAACCCCCCCCCCCCCCCCCAAAAAAAAAAAAAAAAAAAAAAAAAAAAAAAAAAAAAAAAAACCCAATTACCCCCA